>JAESFK010000269.1_pt1 | contig 33144 bp, 37 predicted proteins | sample 9269391 | NCBI WGS metagenome assembly JAESFK01 (sample SAMN14506231, study PRJNA617097) | algae metagenome | isolation source: Drouetiella hepatica UHER 2000/2452 and co-occurring heterotrophs from... | place: Slovakia: Slovak Paradise National Park, Hrabusice, Kosice Region | collected 2000-01-01
CCACTGGTCGGCCCAGACCTTCACGGTGGGCTTGCCCCCGACGGTGGGCGCCTGGGCCTGCTCAGCCTCGCGCATCGCCTCGCGCAGCTTGCGCTGCACGGCCATCTTCGTGGGGCCGGTGCGGGTCTTCCGGCGGCGGGTGCCGCGGGCGGTCCATCCGGTCTCGATCGTGCCGACCCAGCGCTTCCGCTTCTCGTCGTACCAGACGGACCCCGTGCCGTACGCGCGCCTCGTCATGGCCGTCCACCGTGCGTCATGCGGGCAGGGTAGGCCATTGGGTCGGCCATTGATAGCACCCGCTGGCGGCCGCGTGCAGCGCATAAGTGCAGGTCAGGGGCGGTGGACATGCTCCGAGTCTACCCGTAGCCATACACTCGTAATGAATAGGTCATCGGTTCGATTCCGATAGGCGGCTCGTCGAACGACCCCCGGTCACCGGGGGGCGTTCCTGCGTCCGTGGCCGGTCCTCCCGGAGACACCGCCGCGGGGAGTCCTCCCCATGGAGGCGGCCACGGTGACCTCGATAGCATCGAGGCGTTCGCGGCCGGAGACCGTCCGGCCGCTCGACGACAGGAGAAGACATGGTGGGGGTCCAGAACAGCCGGCGGCGGATCGTGGGCCGGCTGGCGACCGGTGCGGTGCTCGCCGCGGGCCTGACCGGGGTGATGGCCGCACCCGCGTCGGCCGCGCACAGCGGGGGGTACGCGACGGTGGAGCAGTGCCGGACGGCGCAGGTCGCCTACGGCGCCTCGAGCTTCATCACGATCACGAAACGGTGCTACTCGTACATCCAGCAGATCCCCGGGGGCTGGGACCCGAACCCGGCCTACCGGTTCGACTACCGCACCCGCTACTGAGGCTGCGTAGTCCATCGGCCCCACGGACCTCCCGGTCCGTGGGGCCGACCCGTCGTGGCGAGCGGCCCTCGCTCAGGCCGCAGGACGCCGGCGTCTCCACCAGAGGACGAGGATGCCGGCCAGCGCCGCCCCGGCCGTGCCGAGCAGCTCGTCGCCGAGGGTGTCCTGGTAGAGCCGCTCGACCTCGACCCCCGCACGGAGGAAGACGAACCACTCGCCCACCTCCCAGAGGACGGCGAGGAGCGCGCCCGCCCCCGCGACCGTGAGGACCGTCAGGCCGGGACGGGCCACGGAGGCGGCCGTCGGGAAGAGCAGCAGCCCGATGCCCCAGAGCAGGAGGAACCAGTTGACGAGGTGGTTGAGGTCGTCCCAGACCTCGATCGTGTCGTAGAGGTCGAGGAAGTTGCCGAGGACGTCGACGAGGAACGGGAGCATGACGAGCGCGAAGGCGCCCCACGGCGGGTCGGCGTCGCGACCGCGGTGGCGCCACCACCAGAGCGCCGGCAGCACGAGCATCAACAGGGGGTAGACGACGGCACGGGCCACGAACCCCTTGCCGTTGAACGACTCGAAGCCGACCGTCAGGCCGACGACCATGAGCAGCACCGTGAGGGCCAGCACCGCCCCCGGAACCAGCGCACCGCGTGACCAGCGCATCAACCCGCCCTCCCGGCCCGGCCCGCGCCCGACCCTCGTCACGACGGACGGTAGCGGGACTCGTCGTCGACGGGCCGCAGGGCAGCGGGGTTAGCCTGACCGACATGTCGCAACGGGTGGTCGAGGTCCTCGGCGTGTACGACGCCGACGGAGGCATCCTCGGCGAGCTCGCCTACGTCGTCGGCCACGCGCTCGGCCGCACCGAGTGCGCGCTGTGCGACGTGACGCACGGCGGGGTCCGCCGGCGGCCGGCGTGGGACGCGATGGTGGCCTCCCTCCAGGTCCCGGTCCGGCTCGTCCACCGCAACGAGCTGTCGGAGGCCGAGCGCCGGGCCGTCCACGAGAGCGGGCTGCCGGTCGTCCTCGGGGTGCGCGCCGACGGCCGGCACACGGTCCTCGTCCCCCCGGGTCGGCTCGCCCTGGCCCACGGCTCGGTCGACGACGTCGGGCAGGCCATCCGCACTGCCCTCGACGACGAGGGCACGTCGTGAGGCGCCCGGTGCCCGAGCGGCCGGGGCCCGGCCAGGAGTCGGTCTGGGACTACCCGCGCCCGCCGGCGGTCGACGCCAGCGGTGAGTCCGTGGAGGTCTGGCTCGGCGGGGTGCGGGTCGCGGCCTCGACCCGCGCGCTGCGCGTCCTCGAGACCAGCCACCCGCCGACGTACTACCTGCCCGTCGCGGACTTCACGGACGGCGCGCTCCGCCCGGCGGCCGGCTCCTCGTACTGCGAGTGGAAGGGCGAGGCCGCCTACTACGACGTCGTCGGGGGAGGGGTCGTGGCCCCCGGCGCCGCGTGGACCTACCCGCGCCCGACCCGGGGCTTCGAGGTGCTGCTCGACCACGTCGCCGTGATGCCCGGCGCGATGGAGCGCTGCCTCGTCGACGGCGAGGTCGTCACCCCGCAGGCCGGTGGCTTCTACGGCGGCTGGGTGACGAGCCGGGTCGTCGGCCCGTTCAAGGGCGAGCCCGGCACCTGGGGCTGGTGACCGCCCGCCCAACAGGACCCCGAGGGGTCAGTCGTCGCTGAGCGGCTTGTCCTTCGTCGCGAGCTCGGCCCGGGCCTTCTCTGCGGCCGCCGTGACCTCGTCGGCCGTGCGGGCACGCGACTGCTCGGACTCGGTGACCACGTCGGGGACGTGCGCCGGCATGCGCCAGCGCGCCGTCGACAGGCCCGCCGTGCTGGCCCGCTCGATGGCCTGGGTGATGCAGGCCTCGGCCTCCTCGCGGCCGGCCCAGTGCGCACCCTCGACGGACTTGCCGGGCTCGAGGTCCTTGTAGGTCTCGAAGAAGTGCTGGATCTCGAGGCGGTCGAAGGAGCTGATGTCCTCGAGGTCGACGATGTGGTTCTTGCGCGGGTCGCCCGCGGGGATGCAGAGGATCTTGTCGTCGCCGCCGGCCTCGTCGCGCATGTGGAACATGCCGATCGGGCGGGCGCGCACGATGCAGCCGGGGAAGGTCGGCTCGTCGAGGAGGACGAGGGCGTCGAGCGGGTCGCCGTCCTCACCGAGCGAGTCCTCGATGTAGCCGTAGTCCGAGGGGTAGGACATCGCCGTGAAGAGCATCCGGTCGAGGCGGATGCGCCCCGTCTCGTGGTCGACCTCGTACTTGTTGCGGTGCCCCTTGGGGATCTCGATGGTGACGTCGAACTCCACGGTGTACCGGCTCCCTCTGATGTGTGACCTAGGCTCGTCGGACAGTCTGGCGCATGAGGGGCCCGGAGCACGAAGGGAGCAGGGGTGAGACGTGTCATGGTGGCCTCCGCCGTGACCGCCACCCTCGTCGCGGTCGCCGGCTACGCCACCGCCGACGTGCTCGACGTCGCCCCGGGCATCCTCACCCGCGACCGGCCGGTGCCCGCCGCCACCTCGAGCGGCTCGGGCGCCCCCGTCCCGGACCTCCTCCCGACACCGTCCCCGTCCGCCGGGGTCCTCGGCGCCGACGGCGAGGACGCCCCGGTGCCGACGGCCGAGGGACTCGCGAAGGCCGTCGCGGCGGCGTCGAAGGACCCCGCCCTGACGAAGGCCCTGGGCGTCAGCATCCGCGACGGCGTCACCGGTGCCGAGCTGTGGTCGCTCGCCCCGACCACCCCGCGCCCGCCCGCCTCCACCGCCAAGCTGCTCGCCGCGCTCGCCGTGGCCGAGACCCTCGACCTCGACGCGCGGGTGCCGACCACCGTCGTCGCCGAGCCGGCGTCCTCCGAGCTCGTCCTCGTGGCGCGCGGCGACATGCTGCTGGCGCCCGGCGCCGGCGACCCGACGAAGGTCGCCGGCCACGCCGGGCTGGCCGACCTCGCCGACGACGTCGCCGCCGCGCTGGTGGCCGACGGCCGCACCCGCGTCGGTCTGCGCCTCGACCTGTCGTTCGCGCCCGGGCCGCGGGTGCCCCCGACGTGGAACCCCAACGACGTGCGGGACGGCTTCGCGGGCCCGGTCGTGATGACCGGCCTGTCGACGCAGCGGGCGACGCCCGTCCGGCCGGCCCCGGCGAAGCCCGAGGCATCCGTCGCGACGACGTTCGCCTCGCTGCTCGCCGAGCGTGGCGTCAAGGCCACCCTGCGACCCGAGAAGGGTTGGGCGACACCGGCACCCGCCGGTGCGGTCGAGCTCGGGACGGTCGAGTCGGCCACCTACGGCGAGCTGCTGTCGCTCGCCCTCGACGAGAGCGACAACTCGCTCGCCGAGAGCCTCGTTCGCCAGGCCGCGGCCACGGCGGGCGCCCGCACCACCCGGGCCGGCGACGAGGCGGCGTTCATCCGCACCCGGCTCGAGGCCGCCGCCGTCCCGACGAAGGGCCTGGTCCTCAAGGACGCCAGCGGCCTGAGCCCGGGCCAGGCGGTGGCCCCGGCGACCCTCTCCGCCGTCCTCGCCCTGGCCGTCACCGGCGAGGCCGAGCAGTTCCGGGACGTCGTCGCCCGGCTCCCGGTGTCGGGCCTGTCCGGCACCCTGCGCGGACGCTTCGCCGCCACCGCGACCCGCGACGTCCTCGGCGTGCCGCGGGCGAAGACCGGCACGCTCAAGGCGGGGTCGGCGCTGGCCGGCACGACGGTCGACGCCGACGGCCGACCGCTGACCTTCGTCGTGCAGGTCAACGGCTTCCCCCGCACCTACGACGGCACCCTGCGGGCCCGGGTCGCCCTCGACCGCATCGTCGCCGCCATCACGAGGTGCGGCTGCGGCGCCGTCCCCTCCTGACCCGGATGAGAGGCTGACCCCGTGGGATACGTCGACTGGGAGTTCGCGAAGACGACGGGCCGCACGCTCGTCCCGGCCGGGCCGGTGGTCTCGCCCGCCGAGGCGCGGGCGGAGGTCGAGGCGATCCGCGACGCCGCCCGGGCCGCGCGCGGGCCGGTCGCCGAGACCGCGCGCCTGCACACCCCGCCGGACGCCCCCGACGCCCTCGTCGTCGACCGCGCCACCTGGATCGCCGTCAACGCCGACTCGATGTCGGCCCTGCTCGACCCCGCCGTCGACGCCATCGTCGAGAAGCGCGGAGTCGTCCCCGGCGCCGCCGCCCAGGTCGTCGGCGGCAAGGTCACCGGCGCGGAGGCCGGGGCGCTGCTCGCGTTCATGGCCAGCAAGGTCCTCGGCCAGTACGACATCGCCCCCGACGGCACGCCGGCGCTGCTCCTCGTCGCGCCGAACCTCATGGCCACCGCCCGCGAGCTCGGGGTCGACGCCGCCGACTTCCGGGCCTGGGTCTGCATGCACGAGGAGACCCACCGCGTGCAGTTCACCGCCAACCCGTGGCTGCGCGAGCACCTCATCAGCGAGGCCCGGCACCTGGCGATCGACCTCGCGCCCGACCAGGAGCGCCTCCAGGAGATCGCCTCGCGCGTCACCGAGCGCCTCCCCGAGCTGTTCTCCGAGGGCGGCACCGGCATCGCCGACCTGTTCGCCACCCCCGAGCAGCGCGAGCAGCTGGCCAAGGTCACCGCCGTGATGTCGCTCCTCGAGGGTCACGCCGACGTCGTGATGGACGACGTCGGGCCCGCGCACATCCCGACCGTCGCGCACATCCGCAGCCGGTTCACCGAGCGCCGGAAGGGCTCGGGGGCACCGGACCGGCTGCTGCGCCGGCTGCTCGGGCTCGAGGCGAAGATGCGCCAGTACAAGGACGGTGCCGCGTTCGTCCGCGGTGTGCAGGCCGAGGTCGGGGTCGACGGGTTCAACGCCGTGTGGACCTCGCCCGAGACCCTCCCGCTGCCGCAGGAGATCGCCGACCCCGCCGCCTGGGTCCGCCGCGTCCACGCCTGACCGGGGAGACCCGATGGCACGCGCGTGGGGACGGCCGCACCCGGCCGTCGCCGCCGTCCGCTCGGCCGTGCGGGCCACCCTCGCCGAGTGCGACCCGGGGGACCTCGTCCTCGTCGCGTGCAGCGGCGGTGGTGACTCGATGGCTCTCGCCGACGCCGCGCGGTTCGAGGGCGAGCGCGCCGGGGTGCGGGTCGGGGCCGTCGTCGTCGACCACGGCCTGCAGGAGGGTTCGCGCGACGTCGCCGAACAGGCCGGTGCACGGCTGCGGGCCCTCGGCCTCGACCCGGTCCTCGTCGCGACGACGTGGGTGCTGGCCGAGACCTCCGACGGCCTCGAGGCGATGGCCCGCACCGCCCGGTACCGCGAGCTCGACGCGGCCGCCGAGCACCTCGGTGCCCGGCTCGTGCTCCTCGGCCACACGCGTGACGACCAGGCCGAGCAGGTGCTCCTCGGCCTGGCCCGCGGCTCGGGCGCCCGCAGCCTCTCCGGGATGCCCGTCGCCCGTGGCCGGTACCGCCGCCCTCTCCTGGCGGTGAGCCGCAGCCAGTGCCGTCAGGCCCTCGATGCCGAGGACGTCCCTTGGTGGGACGACCCGATGAACGAGGACCCCGCGTTCACCCGGGTCCGGGCCCGCCGCGCCCTCGCCGACCTCGAGCGCGACCTCGGCCCCGGCCTCGCCGCCGCCCTGGCCCGCAGCGCCGCCCAGCTGCGCGAGGACGCCGACCTCCTCGACGCCCTCGCCGACGACGCGGTGGCCGCCCTCGGCGACGGCCCGTGGCCCGCCGAGGACCTGGCCGTGCTCCCGCGACCGGTCCGCACCCGCACGTGGCGCCGCCTCGCCGTCGCCGCCGGCGCCCCCGCCGGACAGCTGACGAGCCGGCACACCGACGCCTGCGACCGGCTCCTCACGCACTGGCGCGGACAGGGCGCCGTGCACCTCCCCGGCGGGCTGCGCGCGACCCGGTCCGACGGTCGGGTGTCCATCGCCCCCGCCGCTCGGGTTGAATAGCCCCCGACCGCCCGCCCACCCCGATCAGGGAGCCGCAGTGGACGCCGCCCACATGGGAGCAGACCTCGAACGAGTCCTCGTCACCGAGGAGGAGATCCACGCCAAGCTCGACGAGCTGGCGCAGTTCATCGCCACCGAGTACGAGGGCAAGGACCTCCTGCTCGTCGGGGTGCTCAAGGGGGCGGTCATGGTGATGGCCGACCTCATGCGCGCCCTGCCCCGCAGCGTCCCCGTCGACTGGATGGCGGTGTCGTCCTACGGCTCGGGCACGAAGTCCAGCGGGGTCGTGCGCATCCTCAAGGACCTCGACACCGACATCACCGGCCGCCACGTCCTCATCGTCGAGGACATCATCGACTCGGGCCTGACCCTGTCGTGGATCCGGTCCAACCTCGAGTCGCGCAGCCCCGCCTCGGTCGAGATCTGCACGCTCCTGCGCAAGCCGGACGCCGCCAAGGTCGAGGTCGACGTCCAGTGGGTCGGCTTCGACATCCCCAACGAGTTCGTCGTCGGCTACGGCCTGGACTATGCCGAGGACTACCGCGGCCTGAGGGTCGTCGGCACCCTCGCGCCGCACGTCTACAGCTGACACCGGAGCGGGCCGGACGCCGCCGCGGAACCATCGCGGGTGTCGAACCAGTTTCCCGCCGGAACACGAGCACCGACGGGCTCGTTGCTAGCGTGTACGGGTCCGGCCGGAGCTCTCCGGCGGGCGAGAGACGACGAGCAGGAGGGTGGGGCCGACGCCCCGCGACCAGATGGACTTCAAACGCATTCTCCGAGCGCCGGTGTTCTGGGTGCTCGCCGCCCTCGTGCTCCTGCTGCTCGTCTTCACCGTCGGGGGCAACGGCGGCTACACGACGATCACCACGGCCCAGGCCGAGAAGCTCATCGCCGACGGCAAGGTCGACAAGGCGGTGATGACGACCGACAACGTCATCAGCCTCGACCTGAAGTCCGGCCAGTCCTTCTCCGACTCCGAGGCGCAGATCTCCGGCGCCACGAAGGTGCGCGCCGAGTACGTCGACGCCCGGGCCGAGCAGCTCGTCGCCGAGCTGAAGTCCTCGCTGCCCAACGGCTACAACGACAAGGTCGAGGGCGACAGCGCCTTCTGGACCCTCTTCATCTCCTTCTTCCCGGTGCTGCTGCTCGTCGGCCTCTTCTGGTTCCTCATGAGCCAGGCCCAGGGCGGCGGCTCGCGCGTCATGCAGTTCGGCAAGTCCAAGGCCAAGCTGATGACCAAGGACACCCCCAAGGTCACCTTCGCCGACGTCGCGGGTGCCGACGAGGCCGTCGAGGAGCTCGGCGAGATCGTCGAGTTCCTCCGCGAGCCCGCCAAGTTCCTCGCGGTGGGCGCCAAGATCCCCAAGGGCGTCCTGCTCTACGGCCAGCCCGGTACCGGCAAGACCCTCCTCGCGCGCGCCGTCGCCGGCGAGGCGGGCGTGCCGTTCTACTCGATCTCCGGCTCGGACTTCGTCGAGATGTTCGTCGGTGTCGGCGCCTCCCGCGTCCGCGACCTCTTCGAGCAGGCCAAGGCCAACGCCCCGGCCATCGTCTTCGTCGACGAGATCGACGCCGTCGGACGCCACCGCGGCGCCGGCCTCGGTGGCGGCCACGACGAGCGCGAGCAGACCCTCAACCAGCTGCTCGTCGAGATGGACGGCTTCGACGTCAAGACCAACGTCATCCTCATCGCGGCCACGAACCGGCCCGACATCCTCGACCCCGCGCTGCTGCGCCCGGGCCGCTTCGACCGCCAGATCGCCGTCGAGAACCCGGACATGATCGGCCGGCACAAGATCCTCCAGGTCCACGCGCAGGGCAAGCCGATGGCCGCCGACGTCGACCTGCTGGCCGTCTCCCGCCGCACCCCGGGGATGACCGGCGCCGACCTGGCCAACGTCCTCAACGAGGCAGCGCTGCTCACGGCGCGCACGCAGAAGAAGCTCATCGACGACGAGGTCCTCGACGAGGCCATCGACCGCGTCATCGCCGGCCCGCAGAAGCGCACGCGCATCATGTCGGCCAAGGAGCGCAAGATCACGGCCTACCACGAGGGCGGGCACGCGCTCGTCGCGGCGGGGATGAACAACCTCGACCCCGTCACCAAGGTGACGATCCTGCCGCGCGGCCGGGCCCTCGGCTACACGATGGTCATGCCCGTCGACGACAAGTACTCGACGACGCGCAACGAGATCCTCGACCAGCTGGCGTACGCGCTCGGCGGCCGGGTCGCGGAGGAGATCATCTTCCACGACCCCACCACCGGCGCCGCGAACGACATCGAGAAGGCCACGGCGATGGCCCGCAAGATGGTCACCGAGTTCGGGATGAGCGAGCGGGTCGGCGCCATCAAGCTCGGACAGAGCCAGGGCGAGCCGTTCCTCGGGCGCGACATGGGACACCAGCGCGACTACTCCGAGCAGGTGGCCGCGGTCGTCGACGAGGAGGTCCGCAAGCTCATCGACGCGGCCCACGACGAGGCGTGGCACGTCGTCAACGACAACCGCGACATCCTCGACGCGCTCGTCCTCGAGCTGCTCGAGAAGGAGACCCTCAACGCCGGCGAGCTCGCCGAGGTGTTCAAGGACATCCGCAAGCGACCGCAGCGTCCCCTGTGGCTCTCCAGTGAGCACCGGACGCTGTCCGACATCCCGCCGGTCCTCACCCCCGCCGAGGAGGCCGCGATGGCCGGTCGCAACGGGTCGGGTGCCCCCAGCGGCGCCACCGTGACGCCGGGCGACCCGCGCACCGAGGCCGCCATCGACGCGCGGGCCCAGGACGGCGCGCGCCCGGGACACGAGGAGCACCCGCCGACCCAGGTCATCGAGGTGCCCGAGGGTGGTCGTGTCGAGCCGTGAGCCCGATGACGGGTCGGTGACGTCCCGCCCTCCGGTCGACGTGCCCCGCGCCGAGGCGGCCGTCCGTGAGTTCCTCCTCGCCATCGGGGAGGACCCCGACCGCGAGGGGCTGCTCGACACCCCGAAGCGGGTGGCCAAGGCCGCCCACGAGCTCTACGCGGGGCTCTGGCAGGACCCCGCCGACGTGCTGGCGACGACGTTCCCGATCGAGCACGAGGAGCTCGTGATCGTCCGGGACATCCCGATGTACTCGACCTGCGAGCACCACCTGCTGCCCTTCCACGGGGTCGCCCACATCGGGTACATCCCCGCGGAGGACGGCCGGGTCACCGGGCTGTCCAAGCTCGGGCGGCTCGTCGAGGTCTTCGCGCGGCGCCCACAGGTCCAGGAGCAGATCACGACCCAGGTCGCCGACGCGCTCGTCCAGCACCTCCGGGTGCAGGGAGTCATCGTCGTCATCGAGGCCGAGCACCTGTGCATGTCGATGCGCGGGGTCCAGAAGCCCGGGTCCCGCACCATCACCTCCGCCGTGCGCGGACAGCTCCGCGACCCCGCCACACGGGCAGAGGCGATGTCGCTCCTGCTCGGCGGGAAGCGGTGACCGCGACCGGGGGCCTGCCCGCGGGGCGGCCGGGACGCCCGGTCGTCATGGGCGTCGTCAACGTCACGCCCGACTCCTTCAGCGACGGCGGCGCGTGGTTCCAGCCCGAGGACGCCCTCGCGCACGGACGGCTGCTGCTCGAGCAGGGCGCCGACGTGCTCGACGTGGGCGGTGAGTCCACGCGACCCGGCGCCGAGCGTCCGTCCGAGGCCGAGGAGCTGCGCCGCGTGCTGCCGGTCGTCGAGGGGCTCGCCCGGCTCGGGCCGGTGTCGGTCGACACGATGCGCTCGGCCGTGGCCGCCGCCGCCCTCGACGCCGGCGCCACGCTCGTCAACGACGTCTCCGGCGGCCTCGCCGACCCGGAGATGGCCGCGCTCGTCGCCCAGCGCGGCGTGCCGTTCGTCGCGATGCACTGGCGCGGGCACAGCGCCGGGATGCAGGACCGGGCGCACTACGCCGACGTCGTGACCGACGTCTGCCGCGAGCTCGCCCAGCGGGCCGAGGCGTTGCTCGGCGCCGGCGTCGCGCCCGAGCGGCTGGTGCTCGACCCCGGCTTCGGGTTCGCCAAGCTCGCCCCGCACAACTGGCAGCTGCTGCGCCGCCTCGACGCCGTCCTCGACCTCGGCTTCCCCGTGCTCGTCGGCACCTCGCGCAAGAAGTTCCTCGGGCTCGTCGGGCGGGAGGGCCGTGAGGAGCGCGCGCCCCTCGAGCGCGACGTCGTCACCGCCGTCACCACCGCCCACGCCGCGCGAGCCGGGGCCTGGGGCGTCCGGGTGCACGACGTGCTCGCGGCGGTCGACGCCCTCGACGTCGCCGAGGCGCTGGCCGGCGGCCCGGAGGGTCCGCGATGAGCCCCGCCGGCACGGCCCGCGACCGGATCACCCTCAGCGGGGTGCGGGGCCGCGGCTTCCACGGGGTGTTCGAGCACGAGAAGCGCGACGGGCAGGACTTCGTCGTCGACGTCGAGCTCGCCGTCGACCTCGGGGCGGCCGGCCGCAGCGACGACCTCGGGGACACCGTCAACTACGGCGAGATCGGCGCGGCCGTCCTGGCGCGGATCGAGGGGGAGCCGTTCGACCTCATCGAGCGCCTCGCCGATGTCATCGCGTCGGATGCGTTGTCGCACAGCGAGGTCGACGAGGTCATTGTCACCGTCCACAAGCCGCAGGCGCCGGTCGGGGTGCCCTTCGGCGACGTGACCGTCCGGGTGGTGCGGCGGCGCGAGCCGGTGCCCGTCGTGGTCGCCGTCGGCGCGAACCTGCCGTGGGGCGAGAGCTCGCCCGCCGAGACGGCCACCTCCGCCGTCGAGGCCCTGGCCCACCACCCGGCGGTGGCGGTGAGCGCCGTCTCCGCCCGCTTCGAGACCGAGCCGGTGGGCGGCCCCCAGCAGCCCCGCTACGTCAACGCCGTCGTCGTGGCCCGTACGGCGCTCTCGCCGGCCTCGCTGCTGCGCGAGCTGCACGCCCTCGAGGCGGCCTTCGACCGCACCCGGGAGGTCCGCTGGGGCGCCCGGACGCTGGACCTGGACCTCGTGCAGTACGGCGACCCCGACGCCGGGAGCGACGTCGTGTCGTCGAGCGAGCGCCTCACCCTGCCGCACCCCCGAGCCCACGAGCGCGCCTTCGTCCTCGCGCCGTGGCTCGATGCCGACCCGGCCGCGACCCTGCGCGTCGGTGACGCCGTGGTGCCGGTGGCCGAGCTGCTCGGACGGGTGGACGCGACCGGCGTCCGGCGCATCGACGACGAGGGGGACGGGCAGTGAGCCGCACCGGGATCGGGACGAAGGCGCTGACCGTGGTCGCCGGGGTGACGACGGTCCTCGGCTTCCTCGTGGCCCTGCTCGTCACGCGCGACGGCACCCTGCTCCAGCGCCCGCCGTGGGTGGCCGGGCTGCTGCTCGTCGTCATGGGCGGGCTCGTGCTGTGGATCGCGCGGCCCGTGCGTCACCACCTGCGCAGCGGGCGGAGGACGTCGGTCGACGCCCTGCGCGCCGCGCGCACCGTCGTGCTGGCCCAGGCCGGGGCGCTCACGGGGGCGGCGGCCGCGGGCTGGTACCTCGGGCAGCTGCTCGCGCTCCTCACCGACCTCTCGCTCGTCGCCAACCGCGAGCGGCTGCTGCCCTTCGGGCTGATGACCGTCGCGTCGCTGCTGCTCGCGGGGGCCGGGCTGGTCGCGCAGGCCTGGTGCCGCATCGAGGAGTCCGACGACGACCGCCGGGACGACGAGGACTGACCGGGGTCAGGACCCGGCCCCTCCCCGCGAGCCCCACGAGTATCGGGTCACCCGATACGCCCGCGCTTCACCCCGAAACGGTTCCCGGGTGAACCGCTGCGTTACCGGGTCACCCGATAACCGTGAGGTGCGCAGGTCAGGCGAGGTCGGCCCAGAGGACCCAGTTGCCCTCGTAGTGCCCCTGCTCCAGCGGTGTGCGGGGGTCGCAGGTGATGAGGCGCAGCAGGGGCTCGGGGTTGCCGGCGTCCCAGATGGAGTCGTCCCTGGGGGTCTGCTGCTTGGGCATCCCGGACGAGCGGCGCACGACGAAGTGGACGACGTCCCCGGAGTCGTAGCGCACCGTGACCCGGTCGCCGCGGCGGGCCCTGGGGAGCTCACGGAAGACGTCGGCGCCGTTGGCGGGCGTGCCGACGTGCCCGGCGAGGATGGACGCCCCGGGGTAGCCGGGCTTGGGCCAGCCCGCCTCGTCGTACCACCCGACGATCCCGCCGGGGGGCGAGAGGATGCCCTGGTCGTCGAGGCCGACCGGGCGCACCGGGGCGTCGACGATGGTCTCGCCACCGGCTCGCACCAGCACGACTCGGTCGGGGCTGCCCTTCGGGGTCCTCGCCGCCTTCTGGGTCGCCGTGGTCGTCGGCACGGGCGTCGCCGAGGGAGTGGGGCTCGGCGTCGGCGTGGCGCTGCGGGTGGTCGGTGCCGCCGGCGGGGCGGCGGGCCGGTCGGCGCAGCCGGTCAGGGTGCCCACGGCCAGGACCCCCGCCACCGCGAACAGCGAGCGGCGGGAGGTCCCGGTGCGTGGGTCGCGCACGGTCGTCAGTGGCGGCGAGGGGCGCGGCGCACGGCGAGCCGGCCGGCGAGCGCCAGCATCGCGGCGGCGCCACCGGCGAGGGCCAGGCTCCCGGCGCTCCCGCTCGGGGTGCCCTCGGCGACGTCGGTCTGGACCAGGGCCGGGCGGACCGGCGTGGCCGTCACGGTGACGGTCGGCGCGACGGTCGCCGTGGGCTCCTCGGTGGGCTCCTCCTCGACGGCCTCGAAGGCGTCGATGGTCGCGTCGCCCTCGTCGACCAGCTCGCACCCGAGTCCGGTGTTCTCGTCGTCGCCGCTGAAGAGGAAGAAGTCACTGGCGAGGAGCGTGTAGGTGCCCGGCTCGCTCGCGTCGATCTCCTCCTCGTCGATGCCCTCGACCTCGACGGTCATCGGTCCGGTCGGCGGCACGGCGGTGGTGCCGAACTCCAGCTCGATGACGAACGGCTCGTCGCTCTCCTCGATGACGGTCAGCTGGAGGCCGCCGCCGGCCAGCTCGGTGCGGTCCTGGGCGCGCAGCGCGTCGACGAAGGCCTCGGGCAGGGTGATGGTGCCCGTGTAGGGGTCGAGCGGGACGGAGGTGCCGACCGGCACGACGAGGTCGTCCTCGATCCCCGAGTCCCAGGTCGCGGTCGCCGGGTCGCTCTCGCCCGCGGGGCCCCCGCCCTGGCCGTCGTCGACGCTCCACTCGCAGGTGTACTCGAGGTCGGCGGACGCGGCCGAGGCGGGCGCGGCGGAGAGGCCGACGGCGACGGCGGCGCCGCAGACGGCGAGGGTGCAGGCGAGCGCGGTGGGCTTGGGCATCAGTTCAGTCCCCTGGTGAGCAGCGGCGAGAGCCGGGTGGAGGCGCGAGCGCGCGCCCGCGAGCGAAATGTAGCCCGTGGCGGGCGGTGTGCGCAGCAGGATGTCCGTCTCAGTGCTGACGGGTCGTGCCGGTGCGGCGCAGGCGCCATCCGGCGGCCACGGCAGTGAGGGCGCCGGCCCCGAGGAGCGCCGCGGGCAGCGCCGGGGTGCCCTCGTCCTCGGGGGCGTCGGTCTGCACGAGGCCGGGGCGCACGGCGGAGGCGGTGGTGCTCGGCTCGGTCGTGGCCGTCGGCCGGGGGGCGACGGTGCCGGTGAGCCGGTCGAAGGCGATGTCCGCGGTGGCGGGAGCCTCGCAGGCGAAGGTCACGACGTCGGCCCGGGGCGGCGTGGAGTCCGGGTCGGACAGGCTCCCCTGGAAGGTCGGCGCGACGAGGAGGTTCGGCCCGCGCACGGTGCGTGACGCGATGCTCAGGTCGTCGTTCTGGATCGGGACCTCCATCGGCCCGCTGGCCGGCACCGCCGCCGCCGGGTAGCGCAGGTCGACGAAGGTGACGGTGTCGAGCTCCTTGTTCAGGGTGTACTCCACGAGGGTGCCGTAGCCGTCGAGCCGCTCGGGCCCGGAGTCCCGGAACTGGTCGACGATGTCGGCCGGCAGCACGACGGTGCCCCGGAACGGGTTGAGCTGGACGGTGGACCCGACCCGTTGCACGGTCTGGCCGTCGTCGGGCACGGGGGAGTCGAAGCGGACCGTGAGCGGGGTCGTGACGCTCGGGCCGTCGCCCACCGTGACCTCGCACTGGTAGGTGAGGTCGCCGGAGGCGGCCGATGCGGTGGACGCCACGCCGGCGGTGGCCAGGAGGGCCAGGCCGCCGACGAGGCCGGCGCGGACGGTGGTGCGGAGCAGTGCCGACACGAGTTCCCCCTCGGGTGGGTCACCGGTCGGGGCGCCGAGCGGTGTCGCCCGCGACCGTACAGAGTCGGAGGGCGCGCCGCGAGACGTCCTGCGGGAACACGCAACCGGGCGCTCCGGCCGGGTCGCTACTTGTCGACGTCGCCGACGACGAAGAACATCGAGCCGAGGACGGCGACCATGTCGGCGACGAGGCAGCCGGGCAGCACCTCGGAGAGCACCTGGACGTTGCCGAACGACGCCGAGCGCAGCTTGAGCCGCCACGGGGTCTTCTCGCCGCGCGAGACGAGGTAGTACCCGTTGAGCCCCAACGGGTTCTCGGTCGCCGTGTAGCGCTCGCCCTCCGGCACCTTGAGCACCTTGGGCAGCCGCTGGTTGACCGGACCGGCCGGCAGCGAGCGCAGCCGGTCGATGCAGGCCTCGGCGAGGTCGAGGCTGACGTGCACCTGCTCGAGGAGCACCTCGAGGCGGGCCAGGCAGTCGCCCTCGGTGCGCGTGACGACCCGGCCCGGGCCGCCGGGGGCGAACAGCTCGGCGTACGCGAGGTACGGGTCGTCGCGGCGGAGGTCGAGGTCGACGCCGCTGGCCCGGGCGATGGGTCCGGAGACGCCGTACGCGAGCACGGTGGCCGGGTCGAGGACGCCGACGCCCCGGGTGCGGGCGAGGAGGATCTCGTTGCCGACGAGCAGGGACTCGAGGTCGGGCAGGCGCCGGCGGACGGAGGCGACCGCGTCGGCGACCCGGCCGAGCCAGCCCGCGGGGACGTCCTCCTTGAGGCCGCCGACCCGGTTGAACATGTAGTGCATCCGGCCGCCGGAGGCCTCCTCCATGACGGCCTGGAGCTCCTCGCGCTCGCGGAACGCGTAGAACACCGGCGTGATGGCGCCGAGCTCGAGAGGGTAGGAGCCGAGGAACATCAGGTGCGAGAGAACGCGGTTCAGCTCGGCGAGCAGGGTGCGCAGCCACACGGCACGCTCGGGCACCTCCATCCCGAGCATCGCCTCGACGCCGAGGACCACGCCGAGCTCGTTGGAGAAGGCGGAGAGCCAGTCGTGGCGGTTGGCGAGGACGGTGATCTGCCGGTAGTCGCGCACCTCGAAGAGCTTCTCGGCGCCGCGGTGCATGTAGCCGACGACGGGCTCGGCGCTGACGATGCGCTCGCCGTCGAGGACGACCTTGAGGCGGAGGACGCCGTGCGTCGCCGGGTGCTGCGGCCCGATGTTGAGCACCATGTCGGCGGTCGCGAGCCCGCCCGCACCGACGGCGACGTCGAGGGCGCGCGGCTCGGCGGGGACGTCGGGGCTCACCCGGCCAGTCTGCCGCACGTCGGTGTCGCTCACCCGGCCCGGACGCGGCGCAGCACCCAGTGGAACGCGCCGAACCCGCCGGGGTCGGTCAGGGCGCGCACGGCGGTGGCCCGGGCGAGGGCGGCGAGGTAGCCGGAAGGGTCGGAGCGGGCCAGCGCGTGGTCGGGGGAGGCCGACTGGAGGCCGAGGGCGGCGAGCGCCTCGCGCTGGGTGGTGCACTCGTCCTGCTCGAGGGAGTCGACGGCCACGTGCGCGGTGAGGTCGCACGAGCCGTCGGGGACGGGGGGCACGACCGCCCCCGCGCGGTAGCCGACGAGCGTCCCGGACTCCGGGCGGGTGGCGCGGGTGTGGCCGTAGTCGACCGCGAGGACAATCCCCGAGCGGACGCGGCCGAGCAGGCCCGCCCAGGCCCGGTCGCGCGCCAGCCCCACCTCGACGCGCGACCCCGGAGCCGGGTCGTCGGGTGGCCAGTGCGCCGCGCACCACGCTCGGTCCTCACCGGCGAGCGCGTCCCCGAGGGACTCCTCGCCGGTCGCCGGGTCGACGAGCACCGTGCGCAGCGTCCCGGAGCCATCCACCTCGGCCACCGGGCAGGGGACGACGTCGAGCCACTCGTGGGCGACGACGAGCACGCCGGTCAGGTCGGTCAGCCCGTCGGGGAGCCCCGGGCCCCCGGGGGAGCGCAGCCAGCCGATGCCCTCCGGCAGGTCCGCCCGGCGCTCGACGACGTCGACCCCGGTGAGCCGCAGGTCGGGCCGCGCGGCGTGGAGGGCCAGGAGCAGCTCGCCGCGGCCGCACCCGACGTCGACGACATGCGTGGCGCCCTCGCGGTCGGCCATCCGCCCCAGGGCCTCGGCGAGCACGACGCCGAGCGGGCCGTGGGTCGCGGTCGTGAAGTGGCCTGCCGGTCCCTCGGAGCGTCGGTAGAAGCCGCCCGTGCCGTACAGCGCGTCCTGCCACGCCTCGTGCCAGGGGACCTTCACCCCCGCACCGTACCGAGGTCGACTGCTCGGTCCGGACCCCTGTTGCCGGGCGCCCTCCGTCGGCCACACTGCACCCAGCGACCCCTCCGCAGGGGCGAAGGGAGAGTGTCCATGTCAGCACCCGCCGAGTCGCCCCCGGCCGAGCCGGGCCTCAAGGCCGGCGCGATCGGTTTCGTCGACGCGCTCGTCATCGGCCTCGCCGCCACCTCGCCGGCGTACTCGCTGGCCGCGGTCATCGGGGCGGTCGCCGCCCTCGTGGGCGTCTACGCCCCCGGGGTGCTGCTCGCCTCGTTCGTGCCGATGGCGCTCATCGCGACGGCCTTCCTGTACCTCAACCGCGTCGACACCGACTGCGGCACGACCTTCAGCTGGGTCACGCGGGCGATGGGTCCGTGGTTCGGCTGGATCGGCGGCTGGGCGATCGCGATGACCGGCGTCCTCGTCGTCGGCTCGCTCGCCGACGTCGGGGTCAGCTTCACCCTCCTCGCCGTCGGGCTCGACGACGCCGCCGAGAACGCCTGGATCCGGATGCCGCTGGCCGTCGTCCTCATCCTCCTGATGACCTGGCTGTGCGTCCTCGGCACCGACATCTCCGCGCGGCTCCAGAACGTCCTCATCCTCGCGCAGATCGTCTCGCTGCTCGTGTTCGCCGGGGTCGCCATCGCCAAGGCGGTCGGCGGCACCAGCCCGCTGGCCCCGGTCGACCCCTCCCTCTCGTGGCTCAACCCCTTCGGCGCCGGTGGTGCCGCCCTCACCGGCGGGCTCCTGCTCGGGGTCTTCGCCTACTGGGGCTGGGAGTCGGCGGTCAACCTCAGCGAGGAGACGACCGACGGCGACTCGACGCCCGGCCGGGCCGCCGTGTGGTCGACGGTCGTCCTGCTCGTCACCTACCTCTCGGTCGCGGTCGCCGTCGTCGCGTTCGCCGGCACCGAGTACCTCACCGAGAACGCCGACGACGAGGAGTTCCTCTTCGCCGACATCGCCGACCAGGTGATGGGCGGCTGGGGATGGGTGGTGCTGCTCTCGGTGGCGACCTCGGCCGTCGCCTCGACCCAGACGACGATCATCCCGGCCTCGCGCACCGCCTTCTCGATGGCCCGCCGGCACGCGCTGCCGCCGGCACTCAGAGGCATCCACCCGCGCTTCCGGACCCCGGACGTCTCGACCTGGCTCGTCGCCGGGATCGCCATCGCCTGGTACGTCGGCATCTACCAGGTGAGCGCCAACGCCCTCTTCGACTCCCTCACCGCGCTGTCCCTGCTCATCGCGTTCTACTACGCGCTCACCGGCATCGCCTGCGCGGTCTACCACCGCAAGCACCTCACCGAGAGCGTGAAGAACCTCCTCCTCATCGGCGTCGGGCCGCTCATCGGCTCGGGCCTGCTCCTCTGGCTGCTCGTGCTGGCCATCGGCGACATGGCCGACCCGGAGAACTCCTACAGCGGCCAGTCGTGGCTCGGGGTGGGCCCGCCGCTCGTCATCGGGGTCGGCATCCTGCTCGTCGGGGTGGCGTTCATGCTCTTCTGGCGGGTCCGCGACGGACGGTACTGGCAGGAGCGGCCGGGGCTGCCCGACCCCGACGTCGTCCACGGGCTCAAGCACGCGGGCACCGACCGGACGGAGGACCGGGCATGACGATCGTCCTGGGCTACGACGACTCCCCGGGCGCCGGCGCGGCGCTCACGACGGCGGTCGGCATCGCGGCGCGGCTCGGCGAGCCCCTCGTCCTCGTCTACGGCGCCGGCGTCCCCGGCGGGATGGGCGAGGAGTTCCGGGCCCACCGGGAGGCGCTGCACGAGATGGGACGCACCGCCCTCGACCACGCCGTCGCGCAGGCCCAGGGGGCCGGGGTGCCGACCACCGTCGAGCTCGTCGACGACAAGCCGGCCGACGCCCTCGTCGCCGTCGCCGAGCGGCACGACGCGAGCGTCATCGTCGTCGGGACCGCCGGGGAGAGCCCGCTGCGCGGCGCGATGCTCGGGTCCACACCGCACAAGCTGCTCCAGCTGAGCGACCGGCCGGTGCTCTGCGTGCCGGCCCCCGTCGAGCGGGGCTGAGGGCAGCGCTGACCGCGGGCCTGACCGCGGGGCTGACCGCAGGGTCCGTCCGACGGGGTAGCGTGCTCGCTCGTGGACGGCCTCGAGCACCCCGCCCGCCTCACCGTCGGAGTCGTCGGTGCGGGCCGGGTCGGCGCGGTCCTCGGGGCGGCCCTGACCCGTGCGGGCCACCGGGTGAGCGGCGTCTACGCCGTGTCCGACGCCAGCCGGGAGCGGGCCGCCTCCCTCCTCCCGGGCGTGCCCGTGGCCGACGTCCCGACGGTCCTCGCGGGGGCCGAGCTGGTGCTCCTCGCGGTCCCGGACGACGCGCTCGCCGACCTCGTCGCCGGGCTCGCGGCCACCGGGGCCTGGCAGGCCGGCCAGATCGTCGTCCACACGAGCGGCCGGCACGGCACCGCCGTCCTCGACCCGGTGCGCGAGCACCACGCGATGCCCCTCGCCCTGCACCCCGCGATGACCTTCACGGGCACCGCGATGGACCTCGACCGGCTCACCGAGTGCGCGTTCGGCGTCACGGCCGACGAGGCGCCGCGCCCGGTCGCCGAGGCGCTCGTCTTCGAGATGGGCGGGCAGCCGGTGTGGGTGGCCGAGGACGACCGCGTCGCCTACCACGCGGCCCTGGCCCACGGGTCCAACCACCTCGTCACCCTCACCGCCGAGGCGATGGAGGTGCTGACCCGCGCCGGTGTGCCGGAACCGAGGCGGCTGCTCGGTCCGCTCATGCACGCGGCGCTCGACAACGCCCTCCGGCTGGGTGACGCGGCCCTCACCGGACCCGTGGCGCGCGGCGACGTCGGTACCGTGGGTGACCACCTGCGCGAGCTGGACCGGCTCGCCCCCGAGATCCGGAGGACCTACGTGGCGCTCGCCCGGGCCACCGCGCTGCGCGCCCTCGACGACGGGCGGCTGCGGCCCACGACGGCCGAGCCCCTCCTCGACATCCTCGCCGACCAGGAGCGCTGAGTTGACCACCACCACCTCGACCCCCGTCGTCGCGCACACGCGCGAGGAGCTCAAGGCCGCCCGCGAGGCGCTGACCAGCCGCGACGTCGCCGTCGTCATGACGATGGGGGCGCTGCACGACGGGCACGCCCAGCTCATCCGCGCCGCGCGCCAGCGCCACGACCACGTCGTCGTGACGATCTTCCTCAACCCGCTGCAGTTCGGGCCCAAGGAGGACCTGTCGCGCTACCCGCGCACGTTCGACGCCGACATGGAGATCTGCCGCGAGGCGGGGGTCGACGTCGTCTTCGCCCCGACGCCCGACGTCGTCTACCCGGAGGGCGACCCCGGGGTGCGCGTCTCGGCCGGGCCGCTCGGTGAGGTCCTCGAAGGGGCTTCTCGCGCAGGGCACTTCGACGGCGTCCTCACGGTCGTGGGCAAGCTGCTCCACCTCACGGCCGCCCGCAGCGCCTACTTCGGGCAGAAGGACGCCCAGCAGCTGCTCCTCATCCGGCGGATGGTGCGCGACCTCGACTTCCCGGTCGACATCGTCTCGGTGCCGACCGTGCGCGAGGCCGACGGACTGGCGATGAGCAGCCGCAACACCTACCTCACGACGTCCGACCGCGAGGTCGCGCTCTGCCTGTCGCGGGCCCTGCGAGCCGGGGGCGAGGCCGCGTCGTTCGGGCCGTCGGCGGTGCGCCGGGCCGCGCGCGAGGTCCTCGTCGAGGAGCCGCTCGCCCTCGTCGACTACCTCGTGCTCGTCCACCCGCACACGCTCGCCGACGTGCCCGAGTGGTACCGCGGGGAGGCCCTGCTGGCCGTCGCCGCCCGGATCGGCACGACCCGCCTCATCGACAACACCCCGCTCGTCGTCGGGCCCGGGGGCGGCGCCATCGACGTCTTCTCCGACGTGCCGCACGCCCGCGCCGACGTCTGACGCCCCCTCTCGCCCTTCCCCGCCTCCGCCGCGACCACCGACCCGAGGACCCCATGCAGCGCTTCCTGCTCCACGGCACGACCCACCGTGCGACGGCCCCCGCCGCCGACCTCCACGACGTCGGCTCGCTGACCCTCGCCCCTGACCTGATGGATGACGCCGCCTCGGTCGTGCCGGTGGTGCCGTCGACGCGGGCGCCGGAGCACGTGTCGTGAGCGGGGTCGTCGTGCCGCGGCGCCTGGCGGCCCCGGCGCCGGGGTGGACGGTCTCGGCGGACGTGGTCGTCGTCGGGTCGGGCATCGCCGGGCTCACCTGCGCCCTGCGGTTGCGCGAGCGGGTCGACCGGGTGCTGCTCGTCACGAAGACCGTTCTCTCGGCGGGCTCCACGCAGTGGGCACAGGGCGGCATCGCCGCGGCCCTCGATCCCGACGACACCCCGCAGGAGCACCTCGACGACACGCTCGTCGCGGGGGTCGGGCTGTGCGACGTCGAGGCCGTCCGCGCGCTGGTGACCGAGGGGCCGGACCGGGTCCGCGAGCTCGTGGCGCTCGGGGCCGAGTTCGACCGCGACGCCGGGGGCGAGATCAAGCTGACCCGCGAGGGCGGGCACCACCGCGACCGCATCGCGCACGCCGGCGGGGACGCGACGGGTGCCGAGATCTCGCGCGCCCTGATCGCCGCCCTCCAGCGCGTCGTCGATGACCCCGGCATCGAGGTCGTCGAGCACGCGCTCGTCGTCGACCTGCTGACCGCAGAGGACGGGTCGGCCTGCGGCGCAACGCTCCACGTGATCGGCGAGGGCCAGGTCGACGGGGTCGGCGCCGCCCACGCGCGCGCCGTCGTGCTCGCGACCGGTGGGCTGGGGCAGATCTACACGTCGACGACCAACCCGCCGGTGGCCACCGGTGACGGGATGGCCGCGGCGCTGCGGGTCGGGGCGCGGGTCACCGACCTCGAGTTCGTCCAGTTCCACCCGACGGTGCTCTTCCTCGGGGAGGGCTCGACGGGCCAGCAGCCGCTCATCTCCGAGGCCGTGCGCGGCGAGGGCGCGTTCCTCGTCGACGACCGCGGGGTGCGGTTCATGGAGGGGCGCCACGAGCTCGCCGACCTCGCGCCGCGTGACGTCGTGGCGCGGGGCATCCTCGACGTGATGGGCGAGCGCGGGCTCGACCACGTGTGGCTCGACGCACGGCACCTCGGGGCCGACTTCCTCGCCGAGCGCTTTCCGTCGATCGTCGCGCGCTGCCGCGAGCTCGGCTTCGACCCGGCCACCGAGCTGCTCCCGGTGGCGCCGGCCCAGCACTACGCGTCGGGCGGTGTGGAGACCGACCTGCGCGGACGCACCTCGGTCGACGGGCTGTACGCGTGCGGCGAGGTGTCGTGCACCGGGGTCCACGGGGCCAACCGCCTGGCGTCGAACTCGCTGCTCGAGGGGCTGGTCTTCGCCCATCGCATCGCCGACGACGTGACCGCCCGGCTCGCAGCGGGAGAGCTGCCCGAGCGCGCTCCCGTCGTCGGTGCCGACGAGCCGGCCCAGCTGCTCGATTCCAGCCAGCGGATCGGGCTGCAGCGCAGCATGACCCGCGGATGCGGACCGCTGCGCAGCGCGGACTCGACGGCCCGGGCCGAGCTCGAGCTCGAGGCGCTGGCCGCCCTGCCCACGGGGGCCGCCGAGCCCGGGCCGCGCACCTGGGAGACGACGAACCTGCTCCACCTCGGCCAGGCCCTGACGGCGCTGGCCCGCCGGCGCGAGGAGACCCGAGGAGGCCACGTGCGCACCGACTTCCCGGAGCGGGACGACGAGCGATGGCTGGTGCACCAGGGGCTGGTCCGCTCACCCGAGGGTGCACTCGTCGTCGGAGAGCGCCCGGTGTCCGAGCCGATGGGCGGCGCGCGATGAGTGGGTTCGGCTTCCCGGAGGAGGACGCCCGGCTGGTGGTCGAGCGGGCCCTCGACGAGGACCTGGGGACCGCGGGCGGTGGGGGGCGCGACGTGACGACGCTGGCCACCATCCCGGCGGACCAGGAGTCCGTGGCGCACGTGGTGGCCCGCTCGCCCGGTGTCGTCGCCGGGCTACCGGTCGTCGCGCTGGTGCTCGACGCCGTCGCCCGACGGCTCGGGACGGGCGCGGTGTCGGTCGCGCTGCACGCGTCCGACGGTGACCGGGTCGCACGCGGCGACCACCTCGCGACGCTGCGGGGGCCCACCCGGACGACGCTGGTCGCCGAGCGCACGGTGCTCAACGTCCTGTCGCGCACCTCCGGGGTGGCCACCCACACCCGGCGCTGGGCCGACGTGCTGAAGGGGTCCGGGGCGACCGTGCTCGACACCCGCAAGACGACGCCGGGGCTGCGTGCGCTCGAGAAGTACGCGGTGCGCTGCGGCGGCGGCACGAACAAGCGGATGGGCCTGTACGACGTCGCGATGATCAAGGACAACCACAAGCTGGCGGCCGGCGGCCTGACGGCGGCGTACGAGGCCGTCCGGCGCGAGTTCCCCGAGGTGGACATCCAGGTCGAGGTGACGACGGCGGCCGAGGCGCTGGAGTCGGTTGCCTCCGGTGCTCGGTTCCTGCTGTGCGACAACATGTCCCCGGCGCTGCTGGCCGACACGGTGGCGGCCGTCCGGGCGACCGGGGAGTCGGTCGAGCTCGAGGCGACCGGGGGGCTGACCCTCGAGGTGGCCCGCGAGTACGCGGAGACCGGGGTCGACTACCTGTCGGTCGGTGGGCTGACGCACTCCTCGCCGATCGTCGACATCGCGCTGGACCTCGACCCCGACGATGCCTGAGCCGTCGATGCGCCACGAGCTCGCCATCCAGCACGGCCCGGAGGGCGACCGGATGCGGGCGGGCGCCGCGTACCGGCTGCTCACCGCATCGGTCGTGCCGCGGCCGATCGCCTGGGTCAGCAGCCGGTCGGCGGACGGGGTCGACAACCTCGCGCCGCACTCGTTCTTCACGGTGGTCAGCACCGACCCGGCGATGCTCGCGTTCACCTCGGTCGGCCGCAAGGACACGTTGGACAACGTCGAGGCGACGGGGGAGTTCGTCGTCAACGTCGCGGCGGGGCCGCTGTCGCGGGTGGTCAACGGGACGAGCGCCGACTACCCGCCGGAGGTCGCCGAGTTCGACGCCGAGGGGGTGGAGCGCGAGCCGTCGCTGACCGTCGCGCCGCCGCGGGTAACCGCCTCGCCGATCGCCTTCGAGTGCCGGCTGCACGAGGTCCGCCCGACCGGCAACTGCTTCGTCGTCGTCGGGACCGTGCTCCACGCCGCGGTGTCGGAGTCGGTCGCGGGGTCGGAGGACATGCTGCGGCGGCCGCACGTGGACATCCGTGCGCTGGACCCGTGGGCGCGGCTCGGGGCCGACGAGTGGGGCCGGCTCGGCGAGGTCATCGACCTGGCCCGGCCGCGCTTCGAGGGCTGAGTCGATGGCGACCCCCGACTTCATCCTCCGGCTGCGCGAGCAGGTCGGCCACGAGCTGCTGTGGCTGCCCGGGGTGACCGCCGTCGTCCTGCGCGGTGACGAGGTGCTGCTCGTGCGGCGGGCCGACACCGGGGCCTGGACCCCGGTCACCGGCATCTGCGACCCCGGGGAGCACCCGGCCCTCACCGCCGTGCGGGAGTGCCTGGAGGAGACCGGGGTCGACTGCGAGGTCGACCTGCTGGCCTGGGTCGGGGTCACGGGGGTCATCGAGTACCCGAACGGCGACCGGTCGCAGTACGTCGACCACACCTTCCGGTGCCGGTACGTCGCGGGGGAGGCGCACGTGGCCGACGACGAGTCCTCGGAGGTGGCGTGGTTCCGCTTGGACGGGCTGCCGGAGATGGCGGACGCGCACGCCGAGCGCATCGCGGTGGCGGTGGCGCACGAAGGGCCGGCGCGACTGGGCCCCTGATCGCTGGTCGCGTCAATCCGGCTGTCAGTCAGCCGCATTCGCCTGTGGATGACCGTCGGTCTGTCGGTGGCCACGGGTAGGATCGGGGGAAGCAGGGGAGGGGTTCCGATGACGCCGACGACCGGTCCGGGGGACGTGGTCGCTGCCGCGCGCCGGGCGCGCGAGGTCGTCGCAGGCGTGCTCTCCCCGGCCGACGGTCTCGGGTCGGTGGCGGAGTGGGCCGAGGCGGTCGGTGGGCTCCAGGCCCTCGTCGACGTGGCGACGGCGGCGCAGGACGCGGCGATCGTGCGGCTGGCCGCCATCGAGCCGGAGCTCCTCGACGACGGTGAGGTGGTCGAGTTCCACCGGGTTCCGGGGCACGTCGCGCTCGACGCGCCGACCATCGTGTCCGGGGTGTTGGGCCTGTCGGCCGTGGCTGCCGCGGCGGGTGCGCCAGGCGGTACGCGTGGCCGCGGACGGGCACGGGGGCACCTCGACCGCGACCGGTCTCGGCGGGCTGCACGCGGCGATGGCGGCGGGTCGGCTGGACTCCTACCGCGCCGGTGCCGTCGCGTACGAGCTGGAGGAGGTGCCCGCGGAGGTCGCCCGCACCGTCATCGCCACAGTCGACGGGTTCCTCGACCGGGAGGACGCCGCCCGCCTCAAGCGCCGCGTCCGCCGTGTGCTCGCGGCCATCAGCCCGGACCTGCTCCGCCGGCGTGCCGTGCGGGCCCGCTCCGAGTCCTCGCTGCGGCGGTGGGTCGACGAGCCGGGGGTCGACACATGGCTCGGTACCTTCCCGTCCGAGGAGGCGTGCGCGGCGTGGGGCGCCATCGACGCGCTCGCCCAGCGGTACGTCGCCGACGGCACGTGTGAGCGCATCGACCGGGCCCGCGCCAAGGCCCTGACCGACCTCGTGACCGCCAGCGCCACGATCGACCTGCGGGTCACCCTCGTCGTTCCGGTGGGAGCCGAGCCGACCGAGCCGACGGGGGCGGGCGACCTCGTCGAGGTCGCGGTCCCGGCAGCGTCGACCCCGTCCTGGTCGACGGAGGATGGCTCGCCGGCGCCGGCGCCGTCGCGACGACACGCTCGGCCGGCCGCGACCGCGTCGGGCGGGTTCGCCTCGTCGCGTGCGACGCGCGCTCGGGTGCCCTCGTCGACCCGGAGGGCGACCTCTCGACCGACGCGTACCGGCCGGGAAGGCGCCTGGCCGACCTGGTGCGTCGACGCGACGGCCGGTGCCGGTTTCCCGGCTGCCACGTCGCGGCGCGCTTCTGCGACCTCGACCACGTGCTCCCGTGGCCGTCCGGCCCCACGGCCGCCTCGAACCTCGTGTGCCTGTGCCGGCGGCACCACCGCATCAAGCAGCGACCCGGCTGGTGGGCAGAGCTGCGTCCCGACGGCACGCTGGTCTGGGCCGACCCCACCGGACGCTCTCGCACCACCACCCCCCGTGACCACCGAGGGGTGAGGCTGCCCGACCGCGGCACCGACCGCCCGCCGCCGCCCACGAACCACTCCCTCGTGCTCCCCGACGGACCGCACTCGGTGCTCGAGCACCGCCTCGAGCACCACCCACCCCCGAGGCCCTGGCACCTCGAGTGCCAGCCCCGGGACGGCCACCGCGCCCGACGATGCGTGGGGCCGCCCGGCGACCCACCCTTCTGACCGAGTGGGTGGCCGGTCGGAGCGCGGCCGCCTCCACCTCGCGGGGGAGGCGTGGGGCCGCCACGGGCGCCATCATCGGTGCCATGAGCGAGAGCGTCCGCACCCCCGGCGCGGAGGTGACCACTCCGCGCGGGCGCGGCGTGGTCGTCGACGTCCGTGCCACTCCCTCCGGTCAGTTCGTCATCGGCGTCGAGGACGACACCGGCGAGGTCGGCTACTTCACCGAGAGGGTCCTCCGGCTCGCCTCCGGCTGACCGCACCATCCCCGCGCCGGCCGACGGAGGCGGGGGTCCCGTGGTGCACGCCGCGCCCGTGACGCGGTTGTCGGCGCAGGACGCGGCTACGTCCGCGCCATCGGCCGACTTCCGCGTCCCAAATGCGGGGGAGGCACGCTCAGTAGCGGCGCCAGCGCAGCGCGACCGCGTAGTCGACGCTCAGGCCGTGGTGTGACGCGAGGACCGTGTCGGCCACACCCGGCGGCAGCTCGATGCGCACCACCGCCTCGAGGTCCTCCCGCCGGTCGAAGGTCCACTCGATGGTCAGCGCCTCCGTCGTGAAGCCCTGCCGGTCCCAGAACCGCTGCACGGCAACGGGGTCGTAGGCGGGATAGGCGCGCGAGAACCACGCACCGAACGTCGAGCGCGTCGCGTCGTTGTCGATCAGGCAGGCCACCCCGCCCGGCCGGACGACCCGCTCCAGCTCGGCCAGCCCGGGCTCGCACCCCGCCCCGAAGAAGTACGCCCAGCGCGCGTGGACGACGTCCACCGACGCGTCGGCCAGGGGCAGCGCCTCGGCCCCCGCGGCCACGACCCGGGCCCGGGAACCCCTCGCCCGCAACCGGTTCGCGGCACGGCGCACCAGCGGCAGGTGTGGCTCGACCCCCACCACCCGCGCCCCGCTCTCGGCGAACCGCGGCAGGTGGAAGCCTGTGCCGCACCCGATGTCCAGCAGGTCGGCGCCGCGCAGCGGGTGCAACGCCGACATGGCCGCGTCGATGACCCCGGCCCGGTCGGACGCGAGGTTCTCGAGCTCGTAGACCTCCGGGCTGTCCCAGATGTTGGGGCTGCGGATCACGGTGTGCGGGAACCGCTCAGGCCGGACCCGTGCCGGGTGCCGGGTGGGCGGGCTCGTTCGCGCCGTCGGGCAGCGCCGACCCACCGCGCACGCGCGGCACCTTCGTGCGCCGGCCGCCGATGGTGTTCGCCTCGGTGGTCGCCGGGTGCACGAGCAGGGGGATGAGCTTGCGGGCGCCGGCGGACCGCGCGTGCCGCACGACCGCGAGGTGCGCCTCGCACCGGACGACGAGCTCGTCGTACCCCGCCTGCCCCATCAGCGCGACGAGCTCGGCGTGGCTGCTGCGGTAGACCGGCTCGCGCCCGACGTGCGCCTCGGGGTTCGACGAGCAGTACCAGTCGAGGTCGTGGCCGCCGGGACCCCATCCACGACGCGTGTACTCGGCGATCGTCACCTCGAGGTACGACGTGTCGTCGGGCTGCTCGACGGTGCGGTACGAGCGTCGGATGGGCAGCTGCCAGCAGACGTCGGGCTTGGCCTCGTGCGGCGGGGTGCCGGTGAGCACGGCGTGCTGGTGCAGCGCGCATCCGGCCCCCGCGGGGAACCCCGGCCGGTTGAGGAAGATGCACGCGCCGTCGACGACCTTGGTCTTGCGGTCGCCCTCCTCGTCGACCTCGGTCCAGGCCGAGCGCCGTGCCGGGTCCTTGTCACCGCGCTTGCCGTGCCCGGGGTGGTGCTGCCACTCGTCCTCACCGAGCTCGGCGACGACGGCGCGCACCCGCTCGAGGTCGTCGTCGTCGGTGAAGTGGGCGCCCAGCGTGCAGCACCCGTCGTCCGGGCGGTCCGCGTAGATGCCACGGCACCCGGACCCGAAGATGCAGGTCCAGCTCGAGGTCAGCCAGGTGAGGTCGACGCGGAAGCGCTGGCCCGCGTCGGCCGGGTCCGGGAACTCGGCCCAGGTGCGGGGGATGTCGAGGGAGGCTTCGGGCACGCGCCCACCCTATGCACGCCACCGGGCACCCGGCCGTGGCCCCACGCCGCACCCACTAGGTTTGCCCCATGCGCCTCGGGGTCGTCGACGTCGGTTCGAACACCGTCCACCTCCTCGTGGTCGACGCCCACTCCGGCGCCCAGCCGCTGCCGGCCAGCAAGCACAAGATCGACCTGCGCCTCTCCGAGCACGTCACGGACGACGGCCGGATCGCCGACGAGGGGAGCGAGCGCCTGGCCGACTTCGTCGCCGAGTGCCTCACCGTCGCCGAGGACCAGGGCGTCGAGGACCTGCGCGGCTTCGTGACCAGCGCCATCCGCGAGGCCCCCAACGGCACCGAGGTGCTCGACCACGTCGCCGAGCGCACCGGCGTCCGCCTCGACGTGCTGACCGGCGAGGAGGAGGCCCGGCTGACCTTCCTCGCCGTGCGCCGCTGGTTCGGCTGGTCCGCCGGCCGACTGCTCGTCGCCGACATCGGCGGCGGTTCCCTCGAGCTCGCGCTCGGCCTCGACGAGGACCCCGACGTCGCCGTCTCCGTCCCGCTCGGGGCCGGGCGGGTCACCCGCGACCTGCTCCACGGAGACCCGCCGTCGGCCGACGACGTGCGCGAGGCCCGCCGCCGCGTCCGCGCCACGATCGCCGCCGAGCTGCGCCCGCTCGCCAAGGCCGGCACCCCCGACCTCGCCGTCGGCACGTCGAAGACGATGCGCTCGCTGGCCCGCATCTGCGGTGCCGCCCCCAGCTCGGAGGGGATGTACGAGGAGCGCCTCCTGCCCCGCGAGCGCCTCGCCGAGCGGCTCCCGGAGATCGCCCCGATGACCACCCGCCAGCGCGCCGACCTCCCTGGTGTCTCGGCCTCGCGTGCCCGCCAGCTGCTCGCCGGAGCGATCGTCGCCGACGCCACGATGGACCTGCTCGGGCTCGACCACCTCCAGATCTGCCCCTGGGCGCTGCGCGAGGGCATCCTCCTGCGGCACCTCGACCGGATGGGGTGAGTGTGCCGACCCGGGTGACGCTCTCGACGGCGTCGGTCTACCCGGAGGGGTGCGCGGCGGCCTTCGCCACAGCGGCCCGGCTCGGCTACGACGGCGTCGAGGTGATGGTCTGGACCGACCCGCTCACGCGCGAAGCCGGTGCCCTGCAACGCCTCTCGGAGCTGCACGGAGTCCCGGTGCTGTCGGTGCACGCCCCGACCCTCCTCGTCACCCAGCGGGTCTGGGGTACCGACCCCTGGGAGAAGGTCGACCGCTCCGTCGAGCTCGCCCATGACCTCGGCGCCGACACCGTCGTCCTCCACCCGCCATTCCGCTGGCAGCGCGAGTACGCCCGGGGCTTCGCGGACGGGGTCGCGCTGCGGGAGAACGACTCCGACGTGCGGCTGGCCGTCGAGAACATGTACCCGTGGCGGGCCGGGGCCCGCACCCGCGAGGTCGAGGCCTACCTCCCGCACTGGGACCCCGTGGACCAGCCCTACGACCACGTGACCCTCGACCTCTCGCACACCGCCACCGCGGGCTCGGACGCGCTCGAGATGGTGCGGCGGCTCGGCCCCCGGCTCACCCACCTCCACCTCGCGGACGGCTCCGGGGCACCGCGCGACGAGCACCTCGTCCCGGGCCGGGGTGGCCAACCGTGCGGCGAGGTCCTCGAGGCCCTCGCGAGGGCGGGGTACGAGGGCCAGGTCGTCGTCGAGGTCGCCACCCGCAGGGGTGACGAGGAGCAGCGCGAGCTCGACCTCGCCGAGGCGCTCGCCTTCGCCCGCCTGTACCTCGGCTGACCGCGCCCGCCGGGCACGACCGCCACCTCCTCGACGCCGGGCCCGCCTCGTGCCAGAGTCGGAGCATGACGAGCGACGCCATCGTCGTCGAGCACCTGCGCGTGGAGCGTGGCGGCCGGGAGGTCCTGCCCGACCTGTCCCTGCGGGTCCCCCGGGGCGAGGTGGTCGGGCTGCTCGGTCCCAGCGGTGGCGGCAAGTCCACCCTGATGCGCTCGGTCGTCGGTGTGCAGGTCGTCGCCGGGGGCACGGTCACCGTCCTCGACGAGCCGGCCGGCTCCCCGGCGCTGCGCTCGCGCGTGGGCTACCTCACCCAGGCCGCGAGCGTCTACGAGGACCTCACCGTGCGAGAGAACGTGCGCTACTTCGCCCGCGTCCTCGGTGTCGGCGCCGACGCCGCCGACCGGGCCATCGAGGCGGTCGACCTCACCGACCACGCCGGGGCACGTGTCGAGAACCTCTCCGGCGGGCAGCGCTCGCGGGCCGGCCTGGCCTGCACCCTCGTCGGCGACCCGGACGTGCTCGTCCTCGACGAGCCCACCGTCGGCCTCGACCCCGTGCTCCGGCGTGACCTGTGGGAGATCTTCCGCGGCCTCTCCGGCGAGGGCCGCACGTTGCTCGTGTCGAGCCACGTGATGGACGAGGCGGTGCGCTGCGACCGGCTCGTGCTGCTGCGCTCCGGCCGGGTGCTCAGTGACTCGACCCTCCCGGAGCTGTTGTCCTGCACCGGGACCGAGGATGCCGAGTCGGCCTTCCTCGCCCTCGTCGACGAGGACGCCAGCCGCGACGGGGGTGCGGCGTGAACCCCCGCATCACGCTCGCCACGGCGGGCCGCATCCTGCGCCAGCTGCGGGGCGACCACCGCACGGTCGCCCTGATGCTCGTCGTCCCGTGCGTGCTGCTCGGCCTGCTCGCCTGGGTCTTCTCCGACTCCCCGGAGGTCTTCGACCGGATCGGTCCGGCCCTGCTCGGCGTCTTCCCGCTCGTCGTCATGTTCATCGTCACGAGCATCGCGACGCTGCGCGAGCGCACCACCGGCACCCTCGAGCGGCTGCTCACGACGCCGCTGGGCAAGGGCGACCTGATCCTCGGCTACGCCCTCGCGTTCGGGGTGATGGCCGTCGTCCAGGCCGTCGTCGCCAGCGCCTTCGCGGTGTGGGTCTGCGGTCTCGACGTCACCGGCCCGCTGTGGCTGCTCGTCGTCATCGCGGTCGTCGACGCGGTGCTCGGCACCGCGCTGGGCCTCCTCGCGAGCGGGTTCGCGCGCACCGAGTTCCAGGCCGTGCAGTTCATGCCGGCGTTCATCCTCCCGCAGTTCCTCCTCTGCGGGCTGCTCATGCCGCGCGACCGGATGCCCGCGGTGCTCGAGGCCGTCTCGGACGTGCTGCCGCTCTCGTACGCGGTCGACGCGATGCAGGACGTGTCCGCGCTGGCCGATCCCGTCGGGGACGTGCTGCCGAGCCTCGGCGTCATGGTGCTGTGGGTCGCCGTGGCCCTGCTCCTCGGCAGCCTGACCCTGCCCCGCCGCACCCCCTGACCACCCTCGCCCGAGTGGGGAGGGCTCGGCACCGGGCGTCGAGCGGCCCGCGAGCCGGCGCTAGCCTGCTGAGGTGGACGCCTCCGACCTCCTCCGTGGAGCCCTGCTGCAGCTGTCCGGGTCCGACGCGGTCCGGTCCGCCGTGGTCAAGGCCCCGGTCAGCCGCTCCGTCGTCGCCCGCTACGTCGCCGGGGAGGAGGTGCCCGATGCCGTGCGCGTCACCGGTGAGCTCCGCTCGACCAACCGCCTCACGACCATCGACCACCTCGGGGAGGACGTCACCGACCGCGCCCAGGCCGAGCGCACCCGCGACACCTACCTCGCCCTGCTCTCCGCACTCGACGAGGCCGACCTGTCGCGCTTCGGCGCCGCCGAGGTCAGCGTCAAGCTGAGCGCCGTCGGCCAGGCCATCCCCGGCGACGGCGACGCGATCGCCCTCGAGAACGCCCGCGCGATCTGCGAGGCGGCGCAGCGGGTCGGCACGACGGTGACCCTCGACATGGAGGACCACACGACGACCGACCGCACCCTCGAGGCCGTGCGGGCCCTGCGCGAGGACTTCCCGTGGGTCGGCGCCGTCCTCCAGGCCTACCTGCACCGCACCGAGGCCGACTGCCGGGACCTCGCCGGCGCGGGCAGCCGGGTCCGCCTCTGCAAGGGCGCGTACAAGGAGCCGGCGGCGGTCGCGTTCCAGGACGGCGACGACGTCGACCTCTCCTACGTCCGCTGCCTCAAGGTGCTCATGGCCGGTGACGGCTACCCGATGATCGCCACCCACGACCCGCGGCTCGTCGAGATCGGCCAGGCCCTCGCCTCGCACCACGGTCGCTCGCCGGACAGCTACGAGTTCCAGATGCTCCTCGGCGTGCGGCCGTTGGAGCAGAAGCGGATCGCCGACCGCGGCCACCAGATGCGCGTCTACCTCCCGTTCGGCGAGGACTGGTACGGCTACCTCGTGCGCCGTCTCGCCGAGCGGCCGGCCAACGTCCGGTTCTTCCTGCGCTCGCTCGCCTCCAGCGGCTGACCCCGCCTGCCGGAGTCGAGTGCGGAAGCGGTCGCCCGG
>JAESFK010000270.1_pt1 | contig 32952 bp, 29 predicted proteins | sample 9269391 | NCBI WGS metagenome assembly JAESFK01 (sample SAMN14506231, study PRJNA617097) | algae metagenome | isolation source: Drouetiella hepatica UHER 2000/2452 and co-occurring heterotrophs from... | place: Slovakia: Slovak Paradise National Park, Hrabusice, Kosice Region | collected 2000-01-01
CGCCTACATCGGGTCGAACAACTACGCCCAGGGCATGACCTCGGGCGGCCCGGTCGGCGTCGACTGCGGCTACAACGCCGGCTACAACGCCGGGAGCTACAGCTTCTACCAGCCGATCGTCGACGCGGCCAGCTACTACGGCGTCACGGTCTCGACGAACTGACCGCAGCACCACACCACGACGGCGCGTCCCCGAGGGGGCGGGCCGTCGTCGCGTCCGGGCGGCGCCGCGGCTGGGTGCGCTGGTGAGTCGAGGTGATGCGCGACCGCCTCGGGGTCGGGTTTCACCTCGAACGAGCCACGCGCCCGCCGGGTCGAGGTGATGGGCGACCTCCTCGGGGTCGGGTTTCACCTCGACCGACGTAGCCGCCGGCGGCTCGCTCAGTCGCGGCGGAGCGTGGCCCGCTGCACGACGGCGATCTTGGGCCCCGCCCCGCAGCTGAGCGCGAAGTCGCTGACCGTCTCGGCGGCGACGTCGACGAGGACCCGCTCGGGCAACGGCCCGGACCCGAGGACCTCGACGCGCGTCGGCCCACCGGTGGGGTCGGCGTCGATCCGTCCCGGCACGACGTCGTCGAGACCGGCCGGCCCGTACTCGACGAGCACGGCGGCCAGGGCGGCCTGGACGGCGGGCTCCCACCGGGTGACGCCGCGCAGGTGCCGCGCGGCGACCGTCCCCTCGAGGTGGGCGCCGACGAGGTCGACGACGTGCTCGGCGTCGAGGTACCCGTAGCAGGCGCCGTCGGGGAGGCTCAGCAGGGTGCCGGCGAAGCGGTGGCCCCCGAGGTGGGTGCACTCCCACACCTCCTCGGGCCACTGCCGGGCGAGGGTGGCGGCGATGGGGCGCCCGCGCACCGCGCAGCAGGCGTCGCGGGTGCCCTGCGTGCAGACGAGGACCATCGGCTCGGCGTCCTCGTCGCTGCCGCTCAGCTCGGTGCCGAGGGCGCGGGCGGCCGCGACGACGTCCTCGGCCGTGCGCCACGTGCCGTGCACCCACGTCCCCCGGACGGTGTCGACGGCGAACCACTGGCGCGCGCCGGGCTCGGAGCCGCGGCGGCCCTGCCGGCGGACCAGCAGCGCCCGTCCGCCGAACGACGCGCACGTGGACTCGACCTCCTCACCGACCCGGCCGAGGAACGGCGGGGTCTCGAGGGCGGCCTTGGCCCAGGGGCCGGGGTGCTCGACGAGGAGCCACCGGCTGGCCACGGGGGCGCTTCCGGCGAGGGGCTCGCTGCGGTCGCGGGCCGCGGCCGAGCAGCGCGAGAGGTCGGTCAGGGCCATCCCGCGATGCTACGTGGACGCACCGGACCCCCGGGGGTCAACCCCCGGGGGTCCGGCCGGACGGCCCCGGTCAGGCTCGGCCGTGTGCCGCGCGGCTGCGCCGGCTCAGGCTGTCGATGACGACCGCGAGGAGCAGGACGGCGCCGGTGACGACGTACCGCACGTCCGCGGAGACCGACAGCAGGGCGAGGCCGTTGCTGATCGAGTAGATGACGAGGATGCCGAGCAGCGCCGAGTACGCCGAGCCGCGCCCGCCGAAGAGCGAGGTGCCGCCGATGACCGCCGCCGCGATGGCGTTGAGGTTGGTGTCGGCGCCGCCGCTGCTCTGGTTCGCCGAGGCGAGCCGGGCCGCACCGAGGATGCCGCCGAGCGCCGCGAAGGTCGAGCAGAGGACGAAGACGCTGAGGTAGACCCGCTTGACCTTGATGCCGGCCCGCCGCGCCGCCTCGACGTTGCCGCCGATCGCGAGCACCGAGCGGCCCCACGTGGTGCGCCGGATCGCGAGGTCCATGACGACGACGAGCACGACGAAGAGCACGACCATGTACGACAGGCCGCGGTCGCGCTGGAGCAGGTAGGTGATGACGACGAGCGCCACGGCGAGCAGCGCCGCCCGGATCGCCAGCGCCGACACCGGGGTGGCCGACAGGCCCGCGCCCGTGCGCCGCTGGTTCGTGCGCAGCCGGGCGAGGAGGTAGAGCGCCGGCACGACGATCGCCAGCGTGTAGGCCAGCCAGTGCGGCAGGAACTTCTGCGAGGCGAACTGCACGAGCGAGGACTCGAACGGCAGGTTGACCGTGCCGTCCTTGCCGAGCGTCCTGATCTGGAGGCCGAGCAGCACGAGCAGCCCGGCCAGGGTGATGACGAAGCTCGGGACGCCGAACCGGTTGAACAACAACCCGTACACGAGCCCGACGACGGCCCCGGCGGCCAGCGCCGCGACGACCGCCACCCAGACGCTCATCCCCTGGTTGACGAAGAGGACGACGAGCACCGCGCCGGAGAGGCCGTACATCGACCCGATCGAGAGGTCGATCTCGCCGAGCAGCAGGACGAGGACGACACCGATCGCGAGGATGCCGATCGGCACCATCTGGAGGGTGAGGTTCACGAGGTTGCGGCTGCTGATGAAGGCCGGGTTGAGGGCGTAGAAGACCGCCCAGATGATGACGAGGCCGACGACGACCGGCAGCGAGCCGAGGTCGCCGGAGCGGATCCGGGCCCAGGTGGCCGAGGCCCAGCCGCCGACCCCCTGCGAGGCGATGAGCCGCTCGTCCTGGAGGTCGGCCGGCAGGGCCGCCGCGGCGGTCGGGTCGGCGGGCGGCGGGGTCTGCGAGGCGGTCACGACTGCTCCTCCTGCGGGGCCCGGCGGGCGGCGCGGGCGGTGACGGCGTTGGTGGTCGCGCCGGTGATGGCCGCGATGATCTCCTGGCTGTTCGTGTCGGCGACCCGGAAGTCGCCGTTGTTGCGGCCGAGCCGCAGGACGGCGACCCGGTCGGCGACGGCCATGACGTCGCTCATGTTGTGGCTGATGAGGATGACGCCGAGTCCCTTCTCGCGCAGCCGTTCCACGAGGTTGAGCACCTCGGCGGTCTGGGCCACGCCGAGCGCCGCGGTGGGCTCGTCGAGCATGACGACCTTCGGCGCCCCGAGCAGCGAGCGCGCGATGGCGACCGTCTGCCGCTGGCCACCCGAGAGGCTGGCCACGGGGATGCGCACGCTCGGGATCTTCGCGCTCAGCTCGCGCAGCAGCCGCCAGGACTCCTGCTCCATCGTCACCTCGTCGAGCGCGCGGGCGCGCAGGACCTCGTTGCCGAGGAAGAGGTTGCCGACGACGTCGAGGTTGTCGCAGAGCGCGAGGTCCTGGAAGACGGTCGCGATGCCGAGGGCCTGGGCCTGGGCGGGTGAGGTGATGTCGACCCGGTTGCCGTCGAAGACGACGTCGCCGGAGTCGGGGGTGTAGACGCCGGCGATCGCCTTGACGAGCGTGGACTTGCCCGCGCCGTTGTCCCCGACGAGCGCCACCACCTCCCCGGCACCGACGTGGAACTCGATGTCCTTGAGCGCCTGGACTGCTCCGAAGCGCTTCGACACACCGGTCATCGAGAGCACGGGCGCCGGGGTGGTGGTGGTCACGGTCGGCTCACTCCTTCGTGAGGGATCGGCAGGAGGTGGTCAGCTGATGCCGAGCTCGGTGCACTTGGCCGCGTACTCGGCGGTGCAGATGTCGGCGGCCTTGTAGAAGCCGTCGGCGATGATCGTGTCCTTGATGTTCTGGGCGGTGACGACGACCGGGTCGAGCAGGGTCGCGGGCACGCCCTCCTTGTCGGCCGAGGAGGCCGGCTTCTCCTTGTTGGCCAGGGCGATCGCGTTCTTCGCGGCGTCCTCGGCCTGCGGCTTGATGGCCTTGTAGATGGTCAGCGCCTGGTCTCCGGCGATGATCCGCTGGATGGCCGCGAGCTCGGCGTCCTGGCCGGTGACCGGCGGGAGGGGCGTGACGCCGCCACCCTTGAGGGCCGCGATGGCGCCGCCGGCGGTGCCGTCGTTCGCCGCGTACACGCCGACGAGGTTGCCCTTGACGGTGCCGACCTGGCCCTCCATCCACGACTGGGCCTTGTCCGGGCTCCAGTCGGGGGTGTCGTACTCGGCCTTGATCGTGTAGCCGCTGGTGTCGAGGACGCTGTGCGCGCCCTTCTTGAAGTCGGCGGCGTTGGCGTCGGTGGGCGAGCCGTTGATCATGACGATGTCGCCGCTGGTCTTGCCGGCGGCCTTCATCGCGTCGACGAGGCCGGTGCCCTGGAGCTCCCCGACCTTCTGGTTGTCGAAGGAGACGTAGTAGTCCGAGCCCGCGACGAAGCGGTCGTAGGCGATGACCGGGACGCCCTGGGACTTGGCGCTCTGGACGATGGTGGCGGCGGACTTGCCGTCGACGGCGCTCATGACGAGGACGTTGGCGCCCTGGGTGATGGCGGCCTCGGCCTGCTGCTGCTGCTTGGCGGCGTCCTGCTCGGCGTTGCTGTAGAGGACCTCGCAGTCCGCGCAGGCGGCCTTGACGGCGGCCTCGAACATCGGGCGGTCGAACGCCTCGTAGCGGGCCGTCTTGTTCTCCGGGAGGAGGAGGGCGATCTTCTTCGCGCCTCCCGATCCCGAGCCGGAGTCCGAGCTCGCGCCACCGCCGGAGCTGTCGTCACCGCAGGCGGCCAGGCCGGCCACGGTGAGACCGAGCGCCAGCGTGGCACCGGCGAAGCGGGTGAGTCGAGTGGTCATGTGTCTCTCCTGTGCCTGACGTCCGCAGCCTCTCTGGTGCGGTCAACCCGGATTCAACTCGGTTCACGCCTTGACGTCAAGGCTTGAATACAACGCGGGACGGCAACGATTCGGTCACGGGCCTCAGCCGACGGCGAGGGCGGCCCGGTCGGCATCCTCGCGCAGCTGGTCGGCGACCGCCAGCGCACCGCGGACGTCCGCCTCCTCGGGGGGCAGCAGCCCCACGCGCACCTCGACCGACGCCGCCGCGCTGGGGATGGCGCAGCGCTCGATGGCCTCGCGCATCGGGGCGAGGACGATCTCGCCGACCCGGGCCACCTGCCCGCCGAGCGCGACGACCTCGGGGTTGAGGAGGTTGACGACGCCGGCGAGTGCGACCCCGAGGTGGCGACCGGAGTCCTCGAGCACGCGGCGGCACCCGGGGTCGCCGTCGAGGGCCCGGCCGATGACGTCGCGCAGGGTGAGCGAGCCGTGGCTGGGTCGCAGGGCGGCGAGCACGGCGCGGGCTCCGACGAAGGTGTCGAGGCACCCGCGGTTGCCGCACCGGCAGATCGGGCCGTTCTCGTCGATGGTCACGTGGCCGATCTCGCCGGCCGTCCCCGCGCTGCCGCGGAACAGCTCGCCCCCGATGATCAGCCCGGCGCCGACACCGTACGACACCTTGAGGAACACCCCGGTCGAGATGCCTTGCAGCGCACCGAACTTGAACTCGCCGACCGCCGCGAGGTTTGAGGTGTTGTCGAGCAGCACGGGGACGCCGAGGGCGTCCTCCATCGCCTGGGCGACGGCCACGCCGCGCCATCCGGGGAGCACCCCCTCGGACCCCACCTCGCCGGAGACGGAGTCGATCGGGGCGGGCAGCCCGACGACGAGCGAGCGCAGGTCGGCGGTGGTGCGGCCGGTGTTCTCTGCGAGCTCCTGGATGAGCCGGGTGGCCCGCGCCATCCCCTCGTCGGCGGCGTGGTCGGCGGGCAGCGGCATGCGCTTCTGGCTGATGATCTCGCCCGTCCCGGTGGCCACGGCGACCCGGATGTCGCGGTCGCCGAACACCGCGGCGCCGACCAGCCCGCTCGAGGTCGCGACCGAGACCTGGGTGGCCCGGCGGCCGTTGCGGATGCTCGGGCGCAGCTGGACGGCGCCCGCGACGTCGAGCTCCTTGACGAGGTTGGAGACCGTCGCGGCGGAGAGGCCGGTGACCCCCGCGATCTCCACCTGGGTCAGGGCGCCGTGCTCGCGGACGGCGTCGAGGACCCGCAGGCGGTTCATCTCCCGGAGGGAGGCCTGCGAGCCCGGCGCTGGGCCCGTTGGATTCACGGGCTAAAGATAAACGCACTCGGCGCCGCGGGGGAAGGACCGGCGCGAACCCGCCGGTCCTAGCGGCGGGTCGGACGGCGGGACCGCGCCGGTCGGGCCGGGCCGGCAGGAGTCGGGTCGGCTGCGCTCGCCGCGCGCATCCGCCCACCCCCGCCGAGCGTGTACGCACCCCCCCCATCCGCCACACCCAGGAGGATCACCCATGTCCCGACGACGTGCCATGGCCGCCGCCGCCCTCGGATCGGCCGCCGCGTTCGCGCTCACCGCCCTGCCCGCGCACGCGGCCGCCCCGTCCTACGTCGCCCTCGGCGACAGCTACTCCTCGGGCACCGGGACAGAGGACTACATCGCCGACGGCACCGAGTGCCTCCGTTCCGCCTTCGCCTACCCCTCACTCATCTCGGCGGCCCGGGGCTACGCGCTGACCTTCCGGGCCTGCTCGGGCGCGACGGTCGCCGACGTGACCGCCAGCCAGCTCTCGGCCCTGAGCGCCTCCACCGCGTACGTGACGATCTCGATCGGCGGCAACGACGCCGGGTTCGCCGACGTCCTCACCGAGTGCGCCCAGCCGGGGTGGATGAGCGACTGCAACGGCGCCGTCGACGGCGCGCAGTCCTTCGTCAGCGGCACGCTGCCGAGCCGCCTGTCGGGCCTCTACTCGAGCATCCGGTCCAAGGCCCCGAACGCGAAGGTCACCGTCGTCGGGTACCCGCGCATCTTCCAGGGCGAGGACTGCAACGCCCTCACCTGGTTCTCGCCCGAGGAGGAGGCGCGGCTCAACGCGATGGCCGACCTCGTCAACTCGGTGACCTCGCAGCGCGCCGCCTCGGCCGGCTTCTCCTTCGCGAACCCGACCTCACGGTTCATCGGTCACGCCGTCTGCGACGACCCCGAGTGGATCAACGGCCTCTCCACCCCGATCGTCGAGTCCTACCACCCGAACAAGGACGGGCACGCGGGCGGCTACACCCCGACCGTCAGCCCCTCGCTCACCGGGGCGGCCGTCCGGGCCACGACGAGCCTGATGCGCGAGGCCGCCGACTCCGAGCAGCGGCTCGCGCAGACCCAGCGCCGGTACGCGGCCCTGGACCGGGGCATCACGCCCGAGCGGGTCCTCGTGCCCGACCTGCACAGCCCGAAGGCCCTCGCCGCGGCGGAGCGTGCCGGGGTCGACGTCGACGACCGCGCGAGCGTCGATGCCGCCGACCGGCTCTGGTCGGCACGCCAGGCCGCCGAGCACCGGGCAGCCTCCGCCCGCTGACCCCACGTCGTCCGTCCCCACTTTCTCTCCGGATGCCGGAACCTTCAGCGATCTGCCGGTTGCAAGCGGCAGGTCGCTGAACCTTTCGGCATCCGGAGAGAAAGTTCAGGCGGTCAGGCGCCGGCGCGGCGCGCGAGCGCGGTGGCCAGCGAGCGGTCGGTGACGAGCGTCGTCGCCCAGCCGCCGGCCAGGAAGGCGTGCACCGCCGCGACCTTGGCCGCCCCCGTGGCCAGGGCGACCCGCTCGGGCACCCGGCGCAGCTGCTCGGACCCGATGGTCACCATCCGGTCGACGAGCTCGGGGTGCACGGCGCGGCCCTCGGCGTCGACGAACACCCCGAGGGCCTCGCCGACGGCGCCGGTGGCCGCGACGTCGGCCCGCACCGCGTCGTCGACCGCGTCGTGGATGGTCGAGTGGCCCGGCACCCAGGCCCCGATGCTCATGACGGCCACGGTGACCCGCTCGACCTCGGCCATCGCGCTCGCCACGGCGGGCTGGCGACGCAGCGCGGCGGCGCTCTCGGCGTCGTCGAGGATGAACGGGGCGTAGAAGACGCTGGCGTCCTGACCGGCGAGGGCGGCCGCGGCCCGGACCATGTCGACGGGGCTGTGCTCGCCGGGGATCACCATCGAGCCGCTCAGCTGGACGACCGGCACCGGCGGCAGGGCGGGCAGCGCCTCGAGCATCGCGCTGACGGTGCGCGCCCACGGCAGGCCGAGCACGTCGTCGGGTCCCACGACGTCGAGGAGGACGTCGGCTCCGGCCGAGCCGACGTGCGCCCGCAGCCGCGGGGCGTCGTCCGGGCAGTCGACGACGACGCAGCGCCGCAGGCCGAAGGCGGTGCGCAGCCGGGTCGAGAGCTCGCCGTCGACCCCGCCGCGGTCGACGATCTCGATGCGCACGATGCCCGCCGCACGGGCGGCCTCAAGGAGCCGGGCGACCTTGAAGCGGCTGATGTTCATCGCCGCGGCGATGTCGACCTTGCTCTCGCCGGCGAGGTAGTACCGGCGGGCCGCCTCGGACGCGAGCACCGCGTCGGTGGCCCGGAGGGACTCGGTCTCGATCACGGGTCCGTCCTCCGCACTCTCACGTGAGCGGATTATCGTTCACCTGAGCCCTCCTCGACAAACTGCCCCCGAAAGGCCAGGCGCATGCCCTCCCGCCCGCTCGTCGCCGGGGTCGACACCTCGACCCAGTCGTGCAAGGTCGCCGTGTGCGACGCCGAGACCGGGGAGGTGGTCCGGCTCGGCCGCGGCACCCATCCCGACGCCACCGAGGTCGACCCCGCCCACTGGTGGAGCGCCTGGGAGGAGGCGACGTCGGGCGGTCTCCTGGATGGCGTCGAGGCCCTCGCGGTCGGCGGGCAGCAGCACGGGATGGTCCTGCTCGACGACGCCGACGAGGTCGTGCGCCCCGCGCTGCTCTGGAACGACACCCGCTCGGCCGGCACCGCCCGCGACCTCGTCGACGAGCTCGGTGGGCCGCAGGCCTGGGCCGACGCGGTGGGCATCGTCCCGCTCGCGGCGATCACCGCGGCCAAGCTGCGCTGGGTCCGCGACGAGGAGCCCGCGTCGATGGAGCGGGCGGTGCGGGTCGTGCTCCCCCACGACTGGCTGACCGGCCGCATCCTGCGCGACCGCGGGGGCTTCGAGGAGTGGACCACCGACGCCGGCGACGCCTCGGGCACCGGGTACTTCTCGGCCGCCACCCGCGAGTACCGCCCGGACCTGCTGCGGATGGCCGCCGGCCGCGACCTCGCCGTGCCGCGGGTCGTCGGGCCGGCCGAGGTCGTCGGCCGCACGCGCGACGGTGTGGCCCTCGCCCCGGGCACCGGCGACAACATGGGCGCCGCGCTCGGCCTGGGGCTCCAGCCCGGCGACGTCGTCGTCTCGCTCGGCACCAGCGGGACGGCCTTCGCCCGGCACGACCGCCCGACCGCCGACCCGCGCGGCTTCGTCCAGTCTTTCGCCGACGCCGAGGACGGCTTCCTCCCGCTGGTCTGCACGCTCAACGCGGCCCGGGTGCTCACCTCGGGTGCGGCGATGCTCGGGGTCGACCACGCCGGGCTGGACCGGCTGGCCCTGGCCGCCGAGCCGGGGGCCGGCGGGCTGACCCTCCTGCCCTTCCTCGACGGCGAGCGCACCCCCAACCTCCCGACGGCCACCGGTGCCCTGCACGGCATCACGCGCGGGAACGCCACCCCGGAGAACCTCGCCCGGGCGGTCGTCGAGGGGATGCTGCTCGGCCTCGCGAGCGCGGTCGACGCCGTGCGCGACGCGGGGTGCGCCGTCGACCGCGTGCTGCTCATCGGCGGCGCCGCGGCGTCGGCCGCCGTGCGCCACATCGCCCCCGACCTGTTCGGCGCCCCGGTCGCCGTGCCCGCGCCCGGCGAGTACGTCGCGGTGGGCGCCGCGCGGCAGGCGGCGTGGGCGCTGTCCGGCGGACCGGCGGCCCCCGACTGGCCGGTCGCCGTCGAGGCCACCGTCGAGCCGACCGCCCCGGAGCGCGGCGCCGAGGCCCGCGACCGCTACGCCGCCGCACTCGCGACCACCTACCCGGGCGCGGCGGGCTGACCCTCAGGCGGTCGCGCCGGGCTCCATCCGGGCGCCCGCGGCCAGGTCGGCACCGGCCGCCACGGAGGCGTCCCGGCCGAGCAGGGTGACGTGGGAGTCGGCGAGCCGGGTCGCGGTCGGGAGGCGTCCCACCCGGGCGCCGCGGCCGACGACGACCCGCTCGTCGAGCACCGACGTCGCCACGCGGGCGTCGCGGCGCACCACGCCGTCCTCCATGAGCACCGAGTCCTCGACGACCGCACCGGCCTCGATCACCACGCCGGGGCCGATCACGCTGCGCCGCACCGTCCCCCGGACGTCGCACCCCGGCGCGAGCCAAGAGTCCTCGACGACCGCGCCGGCCGTGACGACCGCCGGGCGCCGCTCCGGCCACCGGGTGAGGAGCGGCACGGGCGGGTCGGTCATCAGGTCGACCCGCCCGGCCACGAGGTCGCGGTGGGCGGCGAGGTACGCGGCGGGCGTGCCGCAGTCGGCCCAGTAGCCGGACAGCGCGGCGGCCCGGACGGTGGCCCGCTCGACGAGCCCGGGCAGCAGGAGGTCGGAGAAGTCGCCGAGGTCGTCGGCGTCCCCGTCGCGGGCGGCCACGTCGCGGCGCAGGTCGCCGAGCGCCTCGACCAGCGCCTCGCGGCGGTACACGAAGACCTCCGCGGCGATGGTCGTCCCGGACGGGTCGGACGGCTTCTCCTCCACCCGGCGGACCCGCCCACCGCGGCCGGTGACGACGACCGTCTTGTCGCGGGCGCGGGTCCGGGTGACCTCGGTCGTGAGCAGCGTGCAGTCGGCGCCGGCGGCGACGTGCTCGTCGACCACCGGGCGCAGGTCGACCCCGAGGACCTGGTCGGCGCTGGTCACCACGACGACGTCGGCCCCGAAGGAGTCGATGGCGTCGATGTACTGGTGCAGGTCGTCGGCGTTGCCCTCGGCGAGGCCCTCCTGGCCGGGCGACCCCCCGCCCTCCTCCGGCACGAGCCAGCGCAGCCCGCCCCGGGTGCGGTCGAGGTCCCACGGCCGCCCGCCGGCGACGTGCCCGTGGAGGCTGCCCGCGCGGTACTGCACCGAGAGCCAGACGTCGGTGATGCCGCTGCCGGCCAGCGAGGAGAGCGCGAAGTCGACGAGCCGGTACGAGCCGGCGAACGGGAGGGCGGGCTTGGCCCGTTCGCGGGTCAGCACGTCCATCCGCGACCCGGCGCCGCCGGCCTGGACCACTCCGAGCACCCGCGTCGTCGACCTCATCGGTCCATGCTGCCGCACGCGCCGGGCGGGGGCCTCATCGTGGCCCGTACGGTGGGGCGATGACCAGCAGCCGCGAGCTCGACATCGTCCTCTTCGGCGCGACGGGGTTCGTCGGCCGGCTCACCGCGCGGCACCTGGCCGACAACGCCCCGGCCGGCCTGCGCATCGGGCTGGCCGGACGCTCGCAGGCGCGTCTGGAGGACGTGCGGGCGTCGTTGGGCGAGAGCGCTGACGGCTGGCCCCTGCTCGTCGTCGACGCCCTCGACGAGGCCGCCGTCGCCGACCTCGCCGCCCGCACGCGCGTCGTCGTCACGACCGTCGGCCCGTACGCGAAGTTCGGGGTGCCGCTGGCCGCCGCCTGCGCCGAGGCCGGCACGCACTACTGCGACCTGACCGGCGAGGTGCTCTTCGTGCACCGCAGCGTCGGCGCCAACCACGAGCCGGCCATGCTGTCCGGGGCGCGCATCGTCCACGCCTGCGGGTTCGACTCGATCCCCAGCGACCTCGGCGTGATGCTCTGCGCCGACGCCGCCCGCGCCGACGGTGCCGAGCTCGGCGCCACCCGGCTCGCCGTGCGCAGCATGAAGGGCGGCTTCAGCGGCGGGACCATCGACTCGGCCCGCACCCAGGCCCTCGAGATGCGCGCCGACCCCTCGACGCGCCGCATCGCCGGTGACCCCTGGGCCCTGGCCGAGGGCGGTCGCCCGCCCCGCCCGGCCGGTGCGTCGCGGGCTCGCCGTGGCGGTGTGGCGGGCGTGCTCGACCGCGTGGTCCGGGCCTCGCCGGTCCGCCGCGACCCGGACAACGAGCACTTCACCGGACCGTTCGTCATGGCGGCGTTCAACACCCGTGTCGTCGCGCGGTCGGCCTCGCTGCTCGGCTACGGGAACGGGTTCCGCTACACCGAGTACTCCGACTACGGGTCCGGCCCGAAGGGCGCGGTGACGGCCGGCGTCGTCTCGGCCGGGCTCCTCGCCGGACTCGCCGGGATGGCCTTCGCGCCGACCCGCGCGGTGCTCGACCGGGTCCTCCCGGCGCCGGGCGAGGGCCCGAGCGAGCAGGCGATGGCCGCCGGCCGCTTCCGGATGGAGGTCACGGCCGAGGCGACCAACGGCGCCCGCTACCGGGCGAGCGTCGCGGCGCCCTACGACCCCGGCTACTCCGGCACGGCCGTGATGCTCGGGCAGTCGGCGCTGGCGCTGGCGCAGGAGGACGCCGGGCTGCCCGACGCGTCCGGGGTGCTGACGCCGGCCACGGGGCTCGGCATGCCGCTCGTGCACCGGCTGCGCGCGCACGGCTTCACCCTCGAGGTCGAGCGCCTCCCCGGGTGAGGGCCCCGGGGGACCAGGGGTACCTGCCAGAACTCCAGTCGCTGCGACCGGGATCCCTGACACTCCGACCGGGGTCCCTGACGTTCCGACCGGGATCCCTGACGTTCCGACCGGATCCCTGACGCGGAGACCGGGTCTCGGGAGGACACCCTCACCGCGCTGGGAGGGCGCCGCGCTCAGGTGCGGGTGAGCGCCCGCGCGATCTTCTCGGCGTCGATGGCCAGCTCGCGGAGCATCCCGGAGATCGGGTTCGTGTAGCCGGTGAACCACAGCCCGGGTGCGGTGGGCGACGGCTCGGCGCCGTGCGTGACCGGCAGGCCGCGCTCCCCGAGCACGCCGAGGTGGCCGACGAGCGGCTCGAGCCCGGCGCGGTAGCCGGTGGCGACGACCACTGCGTCCGGTGTGAGCCGCGTGCCGTCGGCGAGCACCACCGCGTCGCCCTCGACCGACTCCACCGCCGCGACCGGCTCGACCCGCCCGGCCCGGATGGCGGCGACGACCCCGACGTCCTGCACCGGGATGCGGCCCTCGAGCACGCGCGAGTACAGGTCGCGTCCGGCACGCGGCAGGCCGTGCTCGGTGAGGTCGGGCTCCTGGACGACGGCGAGCACGCCGGCGACGCGGTCGACGACCTTCGGCGGGAGCCGGCGCACGGCGATGCCGGTGGCCTGGGCCGGCACCCCGAACCGGGTGCGGGACAGGATGTGCGGGGGTGTGCGGACGGCCAGCCAGACGCGCGTGGCGCCCTGCTCGGCGAGGTCGGTCGCGATCTCCGTGCCGGTGTTCCCCGTGCCGACGACGAGCACGTCGCGCCCGGCCCACGGCCGGCCGGTGCGGTAGTCGCGCGCGAGGACGAGCTCGCCGGTGAAGGTGTCCAGGCCCGGCCACGAGGGCTCGACGGGCGTGTGGTTGTAGCCGGTCGCGACGACGACGTGGCGGGCCGTCACCGTCGAGCCGTCGGCGAGGCGGACCGCCCAGCGCGCGCCGTCGGTGCCCCCGTCGGCCGGCTCGACCCGGTCCACCGCGGTGCCGAGGCGGAGCCGGACGCGGTGGTGGGCAGCGTACTCCTCGAGGTAGCTCACGACGTCGGAGCGAGCCACCCAGCGGCCGAAGCGCCGGGGGATGCGGTAGCCCGGCAGGTGCGACCACCCGCGCGGGGTGTGCAGGTGCAGGCGGTCGTAGTGGTTGCGCCAGGACTCCCCGACCCGTTCGGCCCGGTCGACCACGAGGGCCTCGACCCCGCGCGTGCGCAGGGCGGCGGCCACCGCCAGCCCGCCCGGTCCGGCACCCACGACGACGACCTGCTCGGTGCGCGATCCGGCATCCTCCACGGACCGGAGACTACGCCCAGATCACACCGCCCCGGGCTGGCAGCGGTGGAGATTCGCACTACACTGCGTAGTAGATGGATCCACGGCGCCGCAGGAGGCAACCATGAGCGACTCACCGGTCACCACCCTGTCCCCCGAGGACTCGTGGGCGATGCTGCGCGGCAACGAGTTCGGTCGGCTGGCCTTCCACCTCGCCGACGAGGTCCACATCACCCCGATCAACTACGCGGTCGACGACCAGCAGCGGATCGTCGTGCGGACGGCCGAGGGCAGCAAGCTGCTCGGGCTGACGATGAACGCCGACGTCGCCTTCGAGATCGACGAGTACGACGAGGAGGAGGCCCGCAGCGTCGTCGTCCGCGGCCGGGCCCGCACCCTCGAGGGTGACGAGGCCGACGAGACCGAGCAGCTGCCGCTGCGGCCGTGGGTCGACACCGTCAAGCTCAACGTCGTGGCCATCACCGTCGACGAGCTGACCGGCCGGCGCTTCTCGCTGACCCGGCCGTGGCTGCACATGCGGCCGCACGAGGACTGAGCCCCTAGCCTCGGGGCGTGCTCATCCGCCCCTTCGCGCCCACCGACCTGCCGGCCTTCCTGCCCGTCTTCCACGCCGTCGTCGACGCCGGCGAGACGTATGCGTACCCCGAGGGGCTGGCCGACGACGACGTCGCCGCCCTCTGGGTCGAGCCGGCACCGGGCACCACCGTCGTCGCCGTCGACGAGGTCTCGGGCGCCCTGCTCGGCTCGGCGAAGACCGGCCCCAACCGCCCGGGCCGTGGCGCGCACGTCGCGACGGCCTCGTTCATGGTCGCCGAGGCCGCCCGGGGCCGTGGCGTCGGGCGGGCGCTCGGCGAGTGGGTGCTCGAGCACGCCCGGGTCGCGGGGTACGCCGCGATGCAGTTCAACGCGGTCGTCGAGACGAACACGGCCGCGGTGTCGCTGTGGCGCTCGCTCGGGTTCACCGTGGTCGGCACGGTGCCCGAGGCCTTCGAGTCCCACCGGCACGGCCGGGTCGGCCTCCACGTGATGCACCGCGCGCTCTGAGCGCCGGCCGTCACCCGGCGGCCGAGGACCCCCGCGCCTCGGCCACCCCGTGCGTGCGGCCGTAGACCTCGAGGTCGACGGCCTTGGCCGACAGCCAGACCTCCCGGCCGGCGTCGAGGCCGAGCTCGGCGACCGCGGCGGGCGTGACGTCGACGAGGGCCGACGGCCGCCCGTCGAGGTCGAGGCGGACCCGATCGGTGAGCAGGGTGAGCCCGGCGATGGTCGCGGGCCAGGTGTTGCGGGCGCTCGAGGCCTGCGGGGGCGCGGTGCTCACCGTGACCGCCGACGGGCGCAGCGCCACGAGCACCTCACCGCGTTCCTCGTGGTCGGGCACGACGAAGGTGCTGCCGTCGTCGAGGACGACGCGCGAGCCGTCCGCGGTGCCGGAGTACAGGTTGAGGCCGACGAGCCGGGCGACGTACTCCGTCGCGGGGCGACGGGCGACCTCGGCCGGCGAGCCCTCCTGGACGACCCGCCCCTCCTCGAGGACGACGAGGCGGTCGGCGAGCACGAGCGCCTCGAGCGGGTCGTGCGTGACGAGCAGGCAGGGCCCGGCGAAGTCGGCCAGGTGGCCCTTGAGCTCGGTCTGGACGTCGAGGCGGGTCCGGGCGTCCAGCGCCGAGAGCGGCTCGTCGAGCAGGAGAAGGGCCGGGTCGCCGGCGAGGGCCCGGGCCAGCGCGACCCGCTGGGCCTGCCCGCCGGAGAGCCGGTCCGGACGGCGCCGGGCCAGCTCGGCGAGCCCCAGCCGCTCCAGCCAGGCGGTGGCGACGCCCCGGGCCGCCGCCCGCGACCTCCCGCGCACGTGCGGCGAGAAGGCGACGTTGTCGAGGACCGAGAGGTGCGGGAAGAGCCGGTAGTCCTGGAAGACGAACCCGACCGGCCGGTGGGCGGGCTCGACGAACCGGCCGTCGGCGGTGTCGTCGAGCACCTCGCCGCCGAGCGTGATCCGGCCGGCCGAGAGCGGGACGAGGCCGGCGAGCGCCCCGAGGAGCGTCGACTTCCCGGACCCGTTGGGCCCGAGCACGGCCACCACCTCACCCGGCGCCGCGCCGAGGGAGGCCCCGAGGGTGAACGCGCCGCGGCGCACCTCGGCCTCGACGGCCAGGTCCGTGGACGGTGTCGCGGCGGCCATCAGCTCGTCCCGCTCCGCAGCCAGCGGTCGCGCAGCGTCACGAGGATGGCGACCGACACGAGCAGGAGGACCAGGCTGAGCAGGATGGCGGCCTCGGGGTCGGTCTCGAGCGCGTAGTACACGGCGATGGGCATCGTCTGGGTGCGCCCCGGGAAGCTGCCCGCGAAGGTGATGGTGGCCCCGAACTCCCCGAGCGCCCGGGCCCAGCAGAGGACGGCGCCGGCGGCCAGCGACGGTGCGACCATCGGCAGCGTGACCCGCCGGAAGACGGTCATCCGCCGGGCGCCGAGGGTGGCGGCGGCCTCCTCGTACCCGCGGTTCGCCGCCCGCAGCGCCCCCTCGACGGTGACGACGAGGAAGGGCATCGCGACGAAGGTCTCGGCCATGACGACGGCCGTCGAGCTGAACGGGATGGTGACGCCGAACCACTGGTCGAGGTAGCGCCCGAGGAACCCGTTGCGCCCGAACGCGAGCAGCAGGGCCACGCCGCCGACGACCGGGGGCAGGACGAGCGGGAGGGTGACGAGGGCCCGGACCACGCGCAGCCCCGGGACGTCGGTGCGGGCCAGCACCCAGGCCAGGGGCACGCCCACGACGACCGAGATGAGCGTGGCCACGGTCGAGGTCCACAGGGACAGCCGGAGCGCCTCGGCGGCCTGCGACCCACGGAGGATGTCCCAGGCGTCGGTCCACGGCGCCCGGACCACCAGCCCGGCGAGCGGGATGACGAGGAACGCGACGGCGACGAGGGCCGGGACGAGCAGGGGCGCCGGCGCGGTGCGGGACCCCCCACCGGTGGCCGCGCGGCGCCGGCGCTCGCGGTCGCTCAGCGTCACCGCCGGGGGCGACCCGCCCGGCCCGGCGGTGGGTGCGGTCACGGCTGCTGGAAGCCCGCCGCCGTGAGGACCGTGGCCCCCTCGGCCGAGAGGACGTAGTCGACGAAGGCGGTCGCGGTGGCCGCGTTGGCGCTCTCGGTGAGCGTCGCGATCGGGTAGCTCGTCGAGGCGTTGACGTCGGCGGGGATCTCGATGCCCTGCACCTTGTCACCGGCGGCGAGCACGTCGGTGACGTAGACGACGCCGGCGTCGACCTCCCCGAGCGTCACCTTGCTGAGCACCGACTTCACGTCGGGCTCGAGCGTGACCGGCGTGACGGTGAGACCGGCGTTCGTGAAGACCTTGGCGGCGGTCGACCCGCACGGCACCTGCTCCTGGCACAGCGCCGTCTTGACCCCGGCCTTCGCGAGATCGTTCACCCCGGTGACCTTGCCGGGGTTGGACGGTGGCACGGCGATCTGCATGACGTTCTGCGCGAACGGCTTCGGGTCGGAAGCGGCCCCGGCCGCGACGACGGCGTCCATGTTCCTGGCGCTCGCGGACGCGAAGACGTCGGCCGGTGCGCCGGAGGTGATCTGGGTGGCCAGCGCCGAGCTCGCGGCGAAGCTCAGGGTGACCGTGACGCCCGGGTGGGCCGCCTCGAACTGCTTCCCGAGGGTCGTGAAGGACTCGGTGAGCGAGGCCGCCGCCAGCACCGTGATCTCGCCGGTGACCGACGACCCCGAGGCGGCGGCGGACGGCGACGAGCTCGCGCCGGAACCGGAGCCGGCGCCCTCGGACCCACAGCCGGCGAGGCCGAGGCCGGCGAGACCGACGACGAGGGTGGTGACGACGACACGGCGCATGGTGCTCCTCGGGGTGGCGGGGTCGGGCCGGGTCAGCGGGTTCGCGGGATCTCGACGGAGACGTTGGTCGCCTTGACCGCGGCGACGGCGAGCATCCCCGGCTCCAGGCCGAGCTCGTCGGCGGCCTCGCGGCTCATGAGCGAGACGAGGCGGTGAGGTCCGGACTGCACCTCGACCTGGGCCATGACGCCGTCCTTGACGACCCGCGTCACGAGCCCGGTGAACCGGTTGCGCAGCGAGGCGGCCACGACGTCGCCGGTCTCGAGGTGGGCGCCCTCGGCCGCGAGCTCCTCGGCGAACCGGGCGAGGACGGCGCCGTCGACGGCCCGCCGGCCCGCGGCATCGGTCGTGGTCTCGATCCGCCCGCCGTCGGCCCAGCGCCGCAGGGTGTCGTCGCTGATGCCGAGCAGGTCGGCGGCCTCGCGCATCCGGAACACGGTCATCGACGAAGCGTAACCGCACCTGCGGCCGGATGCTCGGTGTGCGGACACATTCGCGTGCACGTCCGTGGCCGCCCACGATTGCAGACGCGGAACGCGCCGGCCCGTCAGCGCACGGGGGTGAGTGGCTCCCGGCCGGCGAGCACGGCGAGGACGTTGTCGGCGGCGAGGTCGGCCATCGCGGCCCGGGTCTCCACCGTGGCCGAGCCGATGTGCGGCAGCAGGACGACGTCCTCGCGCCCGAGCAGGCCGGGGTGGACGCGCGGCTCGTGCTCGTGGACGTCGAGCCCGGCCCCGGCGAGCCGCCCGGACTCCAGCGCCGCGACGAGCGCGTCCTCCTCGACGACCGGCCCGCGCGCGGTGTTGACGAGGACGGCCGTCGGCTTCATCCGGGCCAGGGCCGCGGCGTCGAGGAGGTGGCGGGTCGCCGCGGACAGCGGGACGTGGACGGAGACGACGTCCGCCCGCTCGAGCAGCTCCTCGAGTGGCACGACCTCGGCCCCCAGCTCGGCGACGGCGTCGGCGTCGGGTGCGGACCGCCCGGCGAGCAGCACGGACATGCCGAAGGCCTGGGCGCGGCGGGCGGTCGCCAGCCCGATGGAGCCCGGCCCCACGATGCCGATCGCCTTGCCCTGCACCGAGGTCCCGAGCAGGTGGAACATCCCGAAGCCTCCAGCCCCCGCGCCACCACGGACCTCGCGCTCGGCCTCCCCGAGCCGCCGGGTCACCATGAGCACGAGCGCGAAGGCGATGTCGGCGGTGGCGTCGGTGAGCACGCCGGGGGTGTTGGTGACGAGCACCTTCCGCTCGCGGCAGGCGTCGAGGTCGATGTTGTCGTAGCCGACGGCCACGTTGGCAACGACCTTCAGCCGCGGGCCCGCCGCGTCGAGGAAGGCGGCGTCGACCCGGTGGCCCAGCGTGACGACGACGGCCTCGGCGCCGGCCAACAGCACCGGGCGCTCGCTCGGCGGCACCGTCGAGTCCTCGTCGCGGTAGCGCACCTCGTGCTCGGCCCGCAGCCGCTCGACGGCGGTGCCGGGCAGCCGGCTCGTGACGACGACGCCCGCCACGTCACATGATCCTGCGCACGACGGGCAGCGGCAGGTGCCGCATCGCCTTGCCGACGGGGACCCACGGCCAGGGCGGCACGAGCGCGTGGGCCTTCTCCTTCTCGATGGCGTCGACCATCGCCGTGACGCCCGGGACCGTGTCGACGATGAAGGGGGTGTGCGAGACCCGCTCGTTCATCTCCGAGCGGATGTAGCCGGGGTAGATGACCGAGACCCGGATGTCGAGGTCGGGCTCGCCGAGCATCTCGTTGCGGATGCCCTCGGCGAGCGCGGCGACCCCGGCCTTGGTGGCCGCGTACGTCGTCACGGTCTTGCGCATCCCGCGCATCGCCGAGACCGACGAGATCATCACGAGGTGGCCGCTCCTCTGCTCGCGGAAGATCTCCATCGCCGCCTCGGTCTGGGCCAGGGCCGCGACGAAGTTGACCATCGCCGTCTGCCGGTTGGCCGCGTACCGGCCGGTGCCGAGCGGGGCGCCCTTGCCGAGGCCAGCGTTGACGACGACCCGCTCGATCGTTCCGAAGGCCGCCTGCAGGTCGTGGAAGGTCGCGAAGACGGCGTCGTCGTCGGTGACGTCGAGCGCGCGGATCTCGACCCGGCGCCCGGTGCGCCCGACGATGTCGTCGCGCAGCTCCTCGAGGCGGTCGAGCCGGCGGGCGGCGAGGCCGAGGTCCCAGCCGCGGGCGGCGAGCTGGCGGGCCATCTCGGCGCCGAGCCCGGAGCTGGCACCGGTGATGATCGTCGTGGGCACGGGATGTCCTGTCGTCGTGGTGGTCGGAGGTCAGGCGTGCTCGGCGAGGAGCCGGGCGCACCGCTGGTCGAGGTGGGCGACGACGTGCCGGAACGCGCCGTACGCGGGGTTGGTGGTCTGTCCGTGGTGGAACCGGTAGTAGATCTGCTGGGCGATGACCGCGAGCCGGAAGAGGCCGAACACCTCGTAGAACAGCAGGTCGGGCGGCTCGACGTCGACACCCCGGGCCGTGGTGTAGCGCTCGACCACCTCGGCACGCGTGAGCATCCCGGGGGTGTGCGTCGGCTGGAGGCGCAGCTCGACGAAGCTCGGGTCGTCGTCGGCCTGGACCCAGTAGGCCAGGGCGGACCCGAGGTCCATCAGGGGGTCGCCGACCGTGGCCAGCTCCCAGTCGAGGACCCCGACGACGCGCGTGGGGTCCTCGGGCGCGAGGACGAGGTTGTCGAAGCGGAAGTCGTTGTGGATCAGCGTGTGCGCACGGTCGGCGGGTCGGTGGGCCTCGAGCCAGGCCATCGTCGCCTCGTGGTCGGGGACGTCGGGCGTGTGCGCGCGGCGCATGCGGCCGGCCCAGCCGCCGACCTGGCGCTCGACGTAGCCGGGACCCCGGTCGAGGTCGGCGAGCCCGGCGGCCTCGACGTCGACGTCGTGCAGGGCGACGAGGACGTCGACCGCGTTCTCGCACAGGTTCCGCACGGCATCGCGGTCGAGCTCCAGGGAGTCGGGGACGTCCTTGCGGAGGATGGTGCCCTCGATCCGCTCCATGACGTAGAACTCCGAGCCGATGACGGTCGCGTCGCCGCAGTACCCGACCATCGTCGGGACGAGCGGGAAGGCCGGAGCGAGCCCGGCCTGGAGGTCGTGCTCGCGGCGCATGTCGTGGGCCCCCCTGGCCTTGGTGCCCGCCGGGGGCCGGCGCAGCACGAGGTCGCGGCCGGGCCAGCGCAGGAGGTAGGTGAGGTTGCTGGCGCCGCCGGCGAACTGGCGCACCTCGGGGTCACCGTCGAGACCGGCTGCGTCCGAGGCGTTCTCGCGCAGCCAGGCGGCAGCAGCGCCGACGTCGAAGGCGTCCTCGTCGCGCACGGGCGCGGCCCCCGGCACCTGCGTCACGGCAGGTACTCCCCCGGGTCGGCACCCGCCTTGCGCGCGAGGCGCTTGGCCTGGCCGAGCATCATCCGGTCGTAGAGGGGTCGGGCGAACCGCTTGCTGAGGTAGGCCTGCCGGCCCAGCCGGTCGGTGAGGATGATCGCCTTCTTCTTCTCGATGCCCTCGAGCACGATCGCGGCGATGTCGGCGGCGTCGACGGAGGCCTGGGTGATGAGGCGGACGCCGGCCTCCTGCATCGCCGTGTCCTTGCCCGCGAAGGACTCGTGGAGGTTGGTGCGGAAGAACGCCGGGCAGACGACCGACACGTCGATGTCCCAGGGTCCGAGCTCGAAGCCGAGGGTCTCCGAGAGGGCGACGACGCCCGCCTTGGTCGCGTTGTAGCTCGACATGCCCGGGCCGTGGACGAGCCCGGCGAGCGAGGCGACGTTGACGATGTGGCCGGAGCGCTGCTCCTTGAACAGCGGTGTCACGGTGTGGCACCCGCGCGCGACGCCGAGCAGGTTGATGGAGACGACCCGCTCCCAGTCGGCCATCGCCTCGACCTCGATGCGCCCGCCGGTCGCGATGCCGGCGTTGTTGACGAGCAGGTCGAGTCCACCCCACTCCTCACGCACCCAGGCGAGCGCCGCGTCCCAGTCCTGCTGGCTGCGTACGTCGAGCCGGCGGTACTCGGCACCTGCGGGGACCGGGTCGGGACGCTCGTCGGCCAGGTCGACGGCGAGCACGCGGTCACCGCGCGCGACGAGGCCGGCGACGAGCGCCCGGCCGAGGCCGGAGGCGCCGCCGGTGACGAGGGCGCGGCGGGTCATCGGGTCTCCTTCGCGGGGGCGTACGGGCGGAGCAGGTGGCGGGCGACGACGCCCAGGTGCACCTCGTCGGGGCCGTCGGCGAGGCGCAGGCTGCGGGCGCCGGCGTAGGCGGCGGCGAGCGGGAAGTCCTCGCTCATCCCGGCGCCGCCGTGCAGCTGGATCGCGAGGTCGATGACGTCGCAGGCCATCTGCGGCACGGCGGCCTTGATCTCGCTGACCTCGGAGAGCGCACCCTCGATGCCGACGGTGTCGAGCTTCCACGCGGCGTGCAGGACGAGCAGGCGGGCCTGGTTGATGGCGATGCGGGCCCGGGCGAGGCGTTCGCGGTTGCCGCCGAGGTTGGCGATCGGCTTCCCGAAGGCGGTTCTCGCGGAGGCGCGTTCGCACGCCAGCTCGAGGGCCTTCTCGGCGAGGCCGACGAGGCGCATGCAGTGGTGGACGCGTCCGGGGCCGAGGCGTCCCTGGGCGATCTCGAAGGCGCGGCCGGGGCCGAGGAGGACGTTGGCGGTGGGGACGCGCACACCGTGGAGGGAGACCTCGCCGTGACCGAGCGGCTCGTCGTAGTGGCCGAGGGCGGTGAGCATCCGCTCGACCGTGACGCCCGGGGCGTCCATCGGGACGAGGACCATCGAGTGCTGGCGGTGGCGGTGGGCACTCGGGTCGGTGAGCCCCATGAAGATGCCGAGCCGGCTGTCGGGGTGGCCGGCGCCGGTGCTCCACCACTTGCGGCCGTCGAGGACGACCTCGTCGCCGTCGAGGGTGGCGGTGGCGGCCATGTTCGTGGCGTCCGAGCTCGCGACGCCCGGCTCGGTCATGAGGAAGACGCTGCGGATGCGGCCCTCGAGCAGGGGGACGAGCCACTGCTCCTGCTGCTCGGGCGTGCCGTAGCGCAGCAGCACCTCCGAGTTGCCGGTGTCGGGGGCGTTGCAGTTGAGGACGAGTGGCGCGAGGGTCGAGCGGCCGGTCTCCTCGGCGACGGTGGCGTACTCGACGTTGGTCAGGCCGGTGCCGCCGTCGGTGCCGAAGCGGGCGGCCCACTCGTCGCCCTCGCCGGCGGGGAGGAAGAGGTTCCAGAGGCCATCGGCGCGGGCCCTGCCCTTGAGCTGCTCGACGGCCGCGGTGGGGGGCCAGGGGTCCTCACCGCGGGCGCGGCGGGCGGCGACGTCGGCGATGAGCGCGGCCTCGACGGGCGCGACCTCGGTGTCGACGAACTCACGGACCCGGCGGGCGAGGTCGGCGGCGCGGGCGGACGGGGCGAAGTCCATTCCTTGACCCTAGCCTCCTGTTGAGCAATGCTCAATAGCGTGGGAACGGCGGCACGGGTGCGGATGACGCCCGACGAGCGGCGGCGCCAGCTCGTCGGCATCGGGCTGCGCAAGTTCGTCGAGCGGCCGGTGCAGGACCTCTCGCTCGACGAGGTGGCCGAGGCCGCGGGCGTCTCGCGCGGGCTGCTGTTCCACTACTTCCCCACCAAGACCGAGTACCACCGGGCCGTCGTCGCCGCCGCCGGACGACGGGTGCGGCGCAGCGTCGCGCCCGACGACGGGGTGGCCGGCGAGGACGCGGTGCGGCAGGTGGTGTCGCGCTTCCTGGCCCAGGTCGAGCGGCGGCGCGAGTGGTACGTGGCGCTGGTGCGCGGCCAGACCGAGCTCTCCCGGGCGGCGGCCGGCGACCCGATGGCCCAGGTCACGTGGTTCGTCGCCGAGCTGGCGTGCCGGGAGCTGGGGCTGGGCGACGACGCCCTGCCGGCCGCCCACGGGTGGGTGGCCTACCTCGAGGACCGGGCGCTGCAGTGGGCGGCGCTCGACCGGCCCGAGCGGGAGGCCGGCCGCGAGGCCCTCGTCGACCACTGCGTGGCGGCGCTGCGGCTGCTCACCGCGTGACCGGAGCCGCCGAGTGCTCGGTTGCTCCCGCATGCGGGGCAACCGAGAGGATGTTGCACCGGGTCGTGGGGCAACCTCCTCTCGGTTGCTCCGGTTGGTGACTCGTCCGAGAGTTGGCCGGGAGCAGGTGTGTCGTGCGGGGCAGAGGCCCGTCCTAGGCCATCCGCTCGACGGTCACCGGCACACCGTTGAGCACGGCGTTCCCCGACAGGCCCTCGACCACAGAGGGGTCGGTGAGGTCGTTGACCGACACCCCGGGCAGCGCCGTCGCACCCCGCATCCGCACCCCCTCGCGTGCGTGGCCGTACCCGTGCGGCAGCGAGACGACGCCCGGCATGAGGTCCTCGGACGCCGACACCTCCACCTCGACCTCGCCGGAGGCCGACCGCACCCGCACCCGGTCACCGTCGGCGACGCCTCGGGCGGCGAGGTCGTCGGGATGGACGAGCAGCGCGTGCCGCGACCTGCCCCTGGTGAGCACTGCCGCGTTGTGCAGCCAGGAGTTGTTGTCGCGCTGGTGGCGTCGCCCGACGAGGAGCAGCTCGCCGTCGCCGACCGCCGCACCCTCCACGGCGGCGAGCAGCCCCGGGAGCGCCTCGAGCACCGAGGGCGCGGCGAGGTCGACCCTCCGGTCGCGGGTGCGCAGCCGTCCCGGCAGGCGCGACCGCAGCGGCCCGAGGTCGAGACCACCCGGACCCGCCGCCAGCAGGCGACGCACCGACAACCGGGCCCCGCCCGTGCGGAGCAGGAGGTCGAGCTGGCGGGTCGGTGACGTCCGCAACCGCGCCTCGAGTGCGACCGACGCCCGCGAGAGCCGTTGTCGCACACCGGACCCGCGGGCCCGGAGGTAGGCCAGTCCCAGGTCGCGGGCGATCTCCCAGTCGTGCCGGCCACCCGGGTCCTTCGGCAGCAGGGCCGGGGAGAACCGTGCCGTGTCGCGGACGGCCAGCAGGTGGAAGACGAGGTCGTAGTGGTCGCGCTCGAGCGGGCCGGCCGGCGGCAGCACGACGTCGGCGTGCCGTGTCGTCTCGTTGAGGTAGAAGTCGATGCAGACGACCGCGTCGAGGCCGGCGATCGCCTCGTCCAGCCGGTTCCCGCCCGGCGTCGACGACACGGGGTTCCCGGCGACCGTGAGCAGGGCCCGCACCTGTCCCTCGCCGGGGGTGCTCATCTCCTCGGCGAGGGCCGACACGGGCAGCTCGCCGCCGAACCCGGGCAGTCCGCGGACTCGGGTCCGCCTGCGGGAGAACCCGCCCGGGCCGAGGACGCCACGCCCGACGAGGTCGACGGCCGGCGTCGTGAGCATCGTCCCGCCCCGCCGGTCGAGGTTGCCGGTGAGGATGTTCAGCGCCTGAACCGCCCACTGGCAGACGACCCCGTGCGTTTGGGTCGAGACCCCCATCCGGCCGTGCACGGCGGCCGTGGGCGCCTCGACCAGCTGACGCGCCAGGTCCCGGACGGCGGCGGCCGGCATCCCGCTGACCCGTTCGGCGAGCTCGGGGGTGAACGGCTCGACCGCCGCACGGACGGCCTCGACACCGTCGACGTAGTCGGCCGGCCGCGCCGACCCGGAGGCCAGCACCTCGCGCACGAGCGCCAGCAGCACGGTCGCATCCGACCCCGGCCGGACGAAGTGGTGCTCGTCGGCGACCTTGGCGGTCTCGGTGCGCCGGGGGTCGAGGACGACCAGCCGCCCACCGCGGGAGGCGAGCTCGCGCCGGCGACCGGGGAAGTCGGGCACCGTCCACAGCGACCCGTTCGACGCCATCGGGTTGTGGCCGACGAGGACGAGCAGGTCGGTGCGGTCGATGTCGGGCACCGGGAGCAGGAACTGGTGGCCGTAGAGGGCGTGGGCCACGACGTGGTGGGGCAGCTGGTCGACGGAGGTCGCCGAGTACCGGTTCCGGGTGCGGAGCAGCCGCACGAGCGTCGGGTGGTGGGTCAGCGCGCCGAGGCTGTGCACGTTGGGGTTGCCGAGGTAGACCGCGAGCGCGTCGTCGCCGTGCCGGCGCTGCACCCCGGCGAGCAGCTCTGCGGCTCGCGTGAACGCCTCGTCCCATCCGGTCTCACGGAGCACGCCGTCGGCACCCCGGACGAGCGGGCGGCGCAGCCGGTCCGGGTCGTCCTGGAGCTCGGGCAACGCGAAGGCCTTGGGGCACAGGTGGCCTCGTGACAAGGGGTCGGCCTCGTCACCGCGGATGCGTGCCACCCGGCCGTCCGCGCCGAGGTCGACGACGAGCCCGCACATCGCCTCGCACAGCGTGCACGAGGTGCGTCGCACGGACCCCGTCGTGGACCCGGTGGCCGTCACGAGCGCGGGCCGAAGGTGGGGGCCTCGCGCCTGAGTGCCGCCTCCCGGGCGACGGTCGTGTTCCGCCGGCCCAGCAGCCGGGCCTGCTCGAGGCGCTCGCGGGCGAAGGTCCGCCGGGGGCCCGAGGTCCAGGTGCGCTCGAACAGGCGCTTGGTGGCCGCCACCGAATCGGGGGAGCGCGTCGCCACCTGCTCGAGGAAACGGGTGGCGGCGACGAACGGCTCGTCGTGCACCTCGCTGGCCAGCCCGAGCTCGACGGCGCGGGTGCCGCTGACCACCTCGCCGGTCATGGTCAGCCGCTTGGCGACGTCCATCCGCACCTGCTGGGAGAGCGCCTGGATGCCGGACATGTCGGGCACCAGACCCCAGCGGGCCTCGAGCACGGACCACTGGGCGTCGGGCGTCGTCATCCGCAGGTCGGCGGCCAGGGCGATCTGGACGCCGCCGCCGTAGCAGTGGCCGTGGACGGCGGCCACGACCGGCACCGGCAGCCGGCGCCAGGCCCAGCACGCCTCCTGGAAGAGGTTGGTGCCCCGCCACGGCCGGGGCACGAAGGCGCGGGCCACGCGCGGCGGCTGGCTGAGCACGGTCGCGAAGTCGAGGCCGGCGCAGAACGAGTCGCCGGAGCCACCGACCACCACGCCCCGGAGCGCGCGGTCGGCGCGCAGCGAGCGAGCCGTCTCGACGAGCCCCTCGAGCGTGTCGAGGGTCAGCGCGTTGAGCTTGTCCGGGCGGTCGAGGCGGACCTGGGCGATCCCGCCGTCGACGGTGCAGGAGACGGGGGCTGACATGCCGACAGCGTACGGCGCCCGGCCCGTGGCTCCGAGGGGCCGGCGGGACGGCCCTCCAGCAGGACGAGGGCGAGGACGGCCAGCAGCCCGACGCCGGCGGAGACGGCGAGCACCGGCCAGAGGACGGACCAGGCGTCGAGGTGGAAGGACATCGAGGGCTCTCCCGGGGTCGAGGGACCGGACGCTGCGACCATCCCGCCCGCACCTCGTGACCGCCTCGGGGTCGCCTCGCGACCCGCTCCGGACCGCGAACGTGTGTGAACACGCCGGGCTCCCCCGGCGGGTTCACACACGTTCGGGCGCGGCACGAGGTTCGACAGCGCAAAGCCCGAAGGAATGGCTCGCGCCCCGAGTGGTTGAACCCTCAACCGAATGGTTGCCCGGCTCGCTCACCCCGCGGTCCGGACGCCCCGCCCGAGAGACAGGACATCCCGTGCCCGACCTGTTCACCCCGCTGTCCACCCGCCTCGGCGAGCTGCCGCACCGCATCGTGCTGGCGCCGCTGACCCGCAACCGCGCCGACGCGGACGGCGTCCCCACCGACCTCCAGGTGGAGTACTACCGCCAGCGCGCCTCGGCCGCCCTCGTCATCACCGAGGGCACCCAGCCCAGCGCGGTCGGCCAGGGCTACCTCACGACCCCGGGCATCCACAGCGACGCGCAGGTGCAGGGCTGGCGCAAGGTCGCCGACGCCGTGCACGGCGAGGGCGGGAGGATCGTCGTCCAGCTGATGCACGCGGGCCGGGTCGCCCACCCCGACAACAAGCACGGTCTCGAGACCGTCGCCCCCAGCCCGCTCGCCGCCCCCGGCGAGATGTTCACCGCCGACGGCATGAAGCCGCACCCGGTGCCGCGCGAGCTGACCGAGGCCGAGATCCCCTCGGTCGTCGAGGAGTACGTCGACGCCGCCCGCCGCGCGGTCGAGGCCGGCCTCGACGGCGTCGAGGTCCACGGCGCCAACGGCTACCTCATCCACCAGTTCCTCGCCCCCGGCTCGAACCACCGCACCGACGGCTACGGCGGCTCGCCGGAGAACCGCGCCCGCTTCGGCGTCGAGGTCGTCCGCGCCGTCGCCGACGCGATCGGCGCCGACCGGGTCGGCCTGCGGCTCTCGCCGGCGCACAACATCCAGGGCGCCACCGAGGAGGACCCCGCCGACGTCCTCGCCACCTACACGGCGTTCCTGGAGGGGATCCGCGACCTGGGCATCGCCTACGTGTCGGTCCTCGCCGACCCGCAGGCCGAGGTGACCGGGCGCATCCGCGACCTCCACGACGGCGTCTTCCTCCTCAACACCGGCTTCGCCGAGCTGACCACCCGCGAGGGCGCCGAGGAGCTCGTCACCGGCGGGCACGCGGACGCGGTGGTCGTCGGGCGGCTCTTCCTCGCCAACCCGGACCTGCCGCGCCGCTGGCAGGAGGGGACCGAGCTCAACGAGCCCGACGCCGACACCTTCTACGGCGGCGGCGCCGAGGGCTACACCGACTACCCGTTCCTCGACGAGGCGGAGCGACGCTCGGCCTGACCCGACCGCTCCAGCAGCGAACGTGTGTGAACACGCCGGTGGAAACCGGCGTGTTCACACACGTCGGGGAGGGGAGGGAGCGGGGAACCCCTCAGGCGACCGGTGCGGCGGCCTGCGCCCTGCGTGACGGCCGCCGCCAGCCAGCGGTGCGGTCGTGCACGAGGAGGGAGACACCGAGCACCCCGAGCCCCAGCACCGCGAGCCCGACGCCGACCCAGGAGGGCGCCGTGTAGCCGTACCCGCGGGCGATGACGACCCCACCGAGCCAGGCGCCGAGGGCGTTCGCGAGGTTGAGCGCCGCGTGGTTGCCGGCCGCCGCGAGGGTCTGGGCGGCGCCGGCCACCTGCATGAGCCGCAGCTGGAGGTTGATGACGAGCACCGAGGCCAGCACCGAGACGAGGGCGAGCACGACCAGCGCGGGCACCGCCCACTGCGCCACGAGGGCGAACAGCCCGAGGCCGACCCCGAGCCCGACCATCCCGATGACGACCGAGCGCAGCACCGACCAGTCCCCCATCCGGCCGGCGACGAGGTTGCCGACGAACCCGGCGGCGCCGAAGACGAGGAGGAAGACGGGCACGGCCGACTCGGACAGCCCGGTGACCTCGGTGACCGTCGGCGCGATGTACGAGTACATGGCGAACATCCCGCCGAAGCCGATGGCCCCGACGGCGAGGGTCAGCATCACCTGGAGGTTGCTCAGCGCCCCGAGCTCGGCCCGCACCGTGCGCGTGCGGTCACCGGCGAGCCGCGGCACCTGCAGCGCCACGAGGGCGACCGTCGCCAGCCCGAGCAGCGCCACGAGCCAGTACGCCGAGCGCCAGCCGAGGGTCTGGCCGAGCCACGTCGCCCCGGGGACCCCGAGCACGTTGGCGATGGGGATGCCGAGCATCACCGTCCCGACGGCCCGCCCGGCCCGGCCGGCCGGGGCGAGGTCGACGGCGACGAGCGCGGCGACCCCGAAGTAGGCACCGTGCGGCAGGCCCGCGAGGAAGCGGGCGGCGACGAGGGTCTCGTACCCCGGGGCCAGCGCACTCAGCGCGTTGCCGACCGCGAAGGCGGCCATCAGCGCGAGCAGCAGGCCCTTGCGCGGCCGCGTCGCCCCGAACGCGGCGATGAGCGGGGCCCCGACGACCACCCCGGCCGCGTACGCGGAGATCGTGTGGCCGCCCGACGGGATGGAGACGCCGACCCCGTCGGAGATCTGCGGCAGGAGGCCCATCGTCACGAACTCGGTCGTGCCGATGGCGATGCCGCCGAGGATGAGGGCGGCCGTGGCGAGGAAGGGGTGGCGGGGCTGGGGCACGCGAGGTGCAAGGAACGGCACCCCGCGCCGCATTCCCGCGAGGCGGCGGATCGGGCCGGATGTCACGGGGAGTTCACACGGCGGGCCGCGTTCCTAGGATGGCGGGATGCGCGCAGCCCAGGTGACCCGGCTCGACGGACCCGAGGCCGTGGAGGTCGTCGACGTCCCCGACCCCGAGGACGGCGAGGGCCCCGGGCGCCGGGTCGTCGTCGACGTCGCGGCCGCGGGCGTCTGCTTCCCCGACGTCCTGCTCACCCGGGGCCAGTACCAGCTGACCCCCGACCTGCCCTTCGTGCCGGGGTCCGAGGTCGCGGGCGTCGTGCGCAGCGCCCCGGCCGGCAGCGGCTTCACGGCCGGCGACCGCGTCGCGGCCTTCCCGGTGCTCGGCGGGTTCGCCGAGGCGGTCGCCGTCGACCCCGAGATGGTCTTCCCGCTGCCGGACGACACCACGTGGGACCGCGCCGCCGCCCTCCCGATGAACTACCTGACCTGCGACTTCGCCCTGCGGGAGCGGGCCCGGCTGGCCGAGGGCGAGACCGTCCTCGTCCACGGTGCCGCAGGTGGGGTCGGCACCGCCGCCGTGCAGCTCGCCGCGGCGTGGGGCGCCCGGGTGCTCGCGGTCGTCTCCTCGGACGCCAAGGCCGAGGTCGCCCGCGCGGCCGGGGCCGACGAGGTGCTCCCGGCCGAGGGCTTCCGCGAGACGGTCGCCGAGCTGACCGCCGGGCGGGGCGTCGACGTCGTCGTCGACCCGGTGGGTGGCGACCGGTTTACCGACTCGCTGCGCTCGCTGGCGCCGGGCGGACGGCTGCTCGTCATCGGCTTCACGGCCGGCTCCATCCCCGAGGTCAGGGTCAACCGGCTGCTGCTCAACAACCTCTCGGTCGTCGGCGTCGGGTGGGGCGCGTGGTGGACCCACCCGCACGGCCCCGGTGCCGGCTACCTGCGCGAGCAGTGGGACGGCCTGCTCCCCCTGCTCGCCTCCGGCGCCGTCGACCCCGTCGTCGGCGAGGTCAGGGCCCTCGACGAGGTCGTCGAGGCCCTGCTCGCCGTCGACCAGCGGCGCGCCACGGGCAAGATCCTCCTCACCCCCTGACGCCGTCCATCGGACCATCGGACACCCGACGAAGGTCCCAGCGGGCGTGACGCTTCCGTGATGGTCCCGCGGCTCGCCACGCGGCAGAGTTGGACCCGAGCCCGTCTCTCCAGGAGCGGGTCCCGACCGGAGGTACCCCGATGTTCGACACCGTCCTCGGCATCCCCCTGCACCCGTTGGTCGTCCACGCTGTCGTCGTGCTCGCGCCGCTCACGGCGCTGCTGCTCGTCCTGTTCGCCCTCGCCGAGCGCCTCCGCGTGCGGATCGGCGTCGTCCTCCCACTCCTGGCCACGGCGACCTGGGCGTGCGCGTTCGTCGCCGAGGAGTCCGGTGAGTCGCTCCTGCGGATGATCGGTGGGGGCGGCGACCTCGTCGAGGCCCACGAGGAGCTCGGGGAGAAGCTGCCCCCCGTCCTGCTCGGGGTGGCCGTCCTGTCCTGGCTCGTGTGGTTCGCCTGGCGGCGCGGCACCCGCGGCGGCACCGAGGGCGGGGGTCCCGGCGTCCTTTTCCGCGTCCTGTCCCTCGTGGGCGTGCTCGCCGCCATCGGCCTGACCGTCCTCGTCGTCCTCGTCGGCCACTCCGGCGCCGAGGCGGTCTGGAGCGGCGTCGGCGGCTGACCCTGCCGACAGCGGTCCGGATGCCGTCCGGGCCCTGCCGGCCGACGGCCGACTAGCCTCGGGTCATGGACTTCCGGAACGTCTACGCCCAGGGCTTCGCCCGGGTCGCGGCGTGCACCCTGCCCGTGGCCCTCGCCGACCCCGCCGAGAACGCGCGCCGGGTCATCGAGCAGGTCCGCACCTGCCACGACGACGGCGTCGCCGTGGCCCTGTTCCCCGAGCTCTCCCTCTCCGGCTACGCGATCGACGACCTGCTCCTCCAGGACGTCCTCCTCGACGCCGTCGACGCCGCGGTGGTCGCCGTCGCCGAGGCCACCGCCGGCCTCACCCCGCTCGTCGTCGTCGGTGCCCCGCTGCGCCACGGCAACCGGCTCTACAACTGCGCCGTCGCCATCCAGCGCGGCGAGGTGCTCGGCGTCGCTCCCAAGGCCTACCTCCCGAACTACCGCGAGTTCTACGAGAAGCGCTGGTTCGCCTCCGGGGCGGGCCAGCAGGGGCAGTTCCTCGTCCGGCCGCACTGGCCGGGGGCGGACGTCGACGGCGAGATCGGCTTCGGGCCCGACCTGCTGCTCGCCGCCGAGGACGTGCCCGGGCTCGTCGTGCACATGGAGGTCTGCGAGGACGTCTGGGTGCCGGTGCCGCCGAGCCACGAGGCCGCCCTCGCGGGAGCCACCGTGCTGCTCAACCTCTCCGCCTCGCCCATCACCGTCGGGCGCGCCGACGACCGCCACCTGCTCGCCCGCTCGGCCAGCGCCCGCTGCGACGCGGCCTACCTCTACGCCGCGGCCAGCCAGGGCGAGTCCAGCACCGACCTGTCGTGGGACGGCATGACCATCGCCTACGAGATGGGCGACCTGCTCGGCGAGTCCGACCGCTTCCCCGACGGCCCGCGCCGCACGGTCGTCGACGTCGACCTCGACCGGCTCCGCCAGGAGCGGATGCGCCAGGGCTCGTTCGGCGACAACGCCGAGGCGTACTCCGCCGACGACGCCGGCTTCCGCGTCGTGCCCTTCCGGGTCAGGCCGCCCACCGGCGACCTCGGGCTGCGCCGCCCGCTCGACCGCTTCCCCTTCGTGCCCGACGACGAGGCCCGCCTCGCCCAGGACTGCTACGAGGCGTACAACATCCAGGTCTCCGGCCTCGAGCAGCGGATGCGGGCCATCGGCGGCGGTGTGCCGGAACGGATGCCGCGCATCGTCATCGGTGTCTCCGGCGGCCTCGACTCCACCCACGCGCTCATCGTCGCCGTCAAGGCGTGCGACCGGCTCGGGCTTCCCCGCACCCACGTCCTCGGCTTCACGATGCCGGGGTTCGCGACGAGCGACGGCACGAAGAGCAACGCGATCCACCTGATGGAGAGCCTCGGCATCGAGTGGGAGGAGGTCGACATCCGGCCCCTCGCCACGCAGATGCTCAAGGACCTGGGGCACCCGGCGGGCGACGGCGAGGAGGTCTACGACGTGACCTTCGAGAACGTCCAGGCCGGCCTGCGCACCGACCTGCTCTTCCGGGCGGCGAACCAGCGCGGCGGCATCGTCCTCGGCACCGGCGACCTCTCCGAGCTGGCCCTCGGCTGGTGCACCTACGGTGTGGGAGACCAGATGTCGCACTACGGCGTCAACACCGGCGTGCCGAAGACCCTCATCCAGCACCTCATCCGCTGGGTGGTCGCCGCGGGCGAGCTCGGCGACGACGAGGCCGACCGGACCCTGCTCGGCATCCTCGACACCGAGATCAGCCCCGAGCTCGTGCCGGTCAAGGAGGGCGAGAAGCTCCAGTCGACGCAGGACACGATCGGGCCGTA
>JAESFK010000271.1_pt1 | contig 32906 bp, 30 predicted proteins | sample 9269391 | NCBI WGS metagenome assembly JAESFK01 (sample SAMN14506231, study PRJNA617097) | algae metagenome | isolation source: Drouetiella hepatica UHER 2000/2452 and co-occurring heterotrophs from... | place: Slovakia: Slovak Paradise National Park, Hrabusice, Kosice Region | collected 2000-01-01
GTCAGGGCAAGGCCGTCCTTGTAGTTCACCGTCGAATGGGTGACGCGGACGGTGACATCGCCCTCCATCAGGTCGCTCTCGGCGAAATCCGTGAAGGCGAGGTTGGGGCCGGTCTCGCCCTTGGTCGCGACAAGGGCCTTGAAGGTGGTCATCGGCATCTCCTCCCGAACGTTCCTGCCGGCAGGAGATACGCAGCCGACACGGCGCGCGGCAACCCCGCGCCGCGCGCGCCTTTCGTCAGTGCGACATCACGCCGGCTGCGGCGCCATGCGCTCGACCGGCTTCTCGACGATCGGCAGGTTGATCAGCGCCGAGGCGATGCCGAGCGCGACCGAGAGCCACCAGACGATGATGTAGGAGCCCGAAGCCTCGTAGAGGATGCCGCCGAGCCAGACGCCGAGGAATCCGCCGACCTGGTGCGAGAAGAAGGCAAAGCCATAGAGCATCGCCATGTATTTCGTGCCGAACATCAGCATGACCAGCGAGGAGGTCGGCGGCACGGTCGAGAGCCAGAACAGGCCTATGACGATGCCGAAGGCGATTGAAGTCACCGGGCTCGCCGGCAGCATGATGAAGGCAGCGATCGCGACCGAGCGACCGAGATAGATCCAGGCCAGCAGATGGCGCTTGGGCATGCGCGTCGAGAGCCAGCCGGACGAAAGCGAGCCGACGGCGTTCGCCAGGCCGATGACCGCCAGCGTCCAGCCGCCGACCCAGGCCGGCAGGCCCATATCCTTGAGATAGGCCGGCATGTGGACGGTGATGAAGGCGAGTTGGAAGCCGCAGGTGAAGAAGCCGAGCACCAGGAAGACATAGCTCTTGTGCTTGAACGCTTCCGACAGCGCCTGCGCGATGGACTGGTTCGGCAGGTTTGCAGCCGAGGCCTGGACGGCACCGCCGAGCTTGCGCGTCGACAGGAAGATCGAGATCGGCAGGATCGGCAGCAGGGTCAGCGCGAACATGATCAGCGCCTGGTTCCAGCCGATCTGCTCGATCAGGATGTTGCCGATCGGCGGATAGAGGAACTGGCCGAAGGACCCGGCAGCCGTGCCGGCGCCGAAGGCCATCGGGCGCCAGTTCTCGGGCAGGAGCTTGCCGAAGGCGGCGAGCACGAGATTGAAGGAACAGGCCGAGAGGCCGAATCCGATCATCACGCCGGCGCCGAGATGAAGCTGCAGCGGGGTCGTGGCAAAGGCCATCATGACGAGGCCGGCGGCATAGAGCAGCGCGCCGAAGCAGAGCACCTTCACGGTGCCAAAGCGGTCGGCGATCGCACCGGCGAAGGGCGCCCCGAGGCCCCAGAGCAGATTCTGGATCGCAAGCGCCAGGCCGAAGGTGTCGCGACCCCAGCCGAACTGCACCGTCATCGGGATCTGGAACAGGCCGGCGCTGGCGCGCGGGCCGAAGGTGATCAGCGCGATCAGGCAGCCGGCCGCGACGATGATCTCCGGCGCATAGCCGCGCCCCGGGGCGGCCTTCGGCGCGACACTCATGGCGAATCTCCGGACACCTGAAAGGGGACGTGTGGCTGCACGTTACTGCCGATTCCCGAGCTCCGACAACGCGAATTCGTGGCATGGCGCATCACGCGATTGCATGGAAGGCGCGCGCGATCGGGCGCTCGCGAGGAGCCGTTCCAGCAGGAATGGCGTCTCGCAGGATGCTTCAGGAGTCTCCCGAAACATCTGAAGCACCCTTCGCGGCGCCGCTGCGCGGCTCCTCAGGATGAGGGCTGCGCTCCATAAACAGACGCCGACGCCACCGCGTTAACCCCCGCTCAACCCTACCGGGGTGATAACGGAACGATGCGAAAGCGCGCCGTTCGCGCGCCGGTCGCGACCCTCGTGTTCAAGACGGGTGAGCGGGTTGAGTCATTTGCGTTTGCGCAGGCGTACGAGACGCATCGGGTCGGTCGGGCTGAAATGGGCCCTGGCGACGGTTGCGCCTTGGGCGCTCTCGGTCGGGATGCTGGTGTCGTTCACCGCCTCGGCCGGCCAGAATTTCAGCGTCGATACGTTGCCCACCACGTCCCTCTCCCGCACCCAGCCCGGCCCGGCCTCCGATCTCGAGGAAGGGCCATCGATGCTGATCGCGGCCAGCGCCTTTCGTTTGCCCGGCCTCTCGCTGTCCTCGGCGATCCGGCAGGCGCATCTGTCTTTCGACGACCCCGAGCGGCGCGTCGCCATCGATCCGCGCCAGCCGCGCGAGGAGATGAAGCGCACCGTCTCCGGCTTCCCGGAGGTCGATCGCAGCGCCAAGGGCGACGCCCTGCCGCGATTGCGCCCGAGCATCTCGGCCAAGGCGCCGCGCGAACTCGAACGCGTCGTCTTCGGCGACAACCAGCCCGGCCTGATTTCGGGCGGCTTCTCGCTCGACGCCCTGCGCGAGGCGGAGGCGCTGACCGGGCCGCAGATCGGCTTCGAGCCCTACGCCAACGACCAGGGCCTGACCGACCCGGCCCTCTCCGACGCCTCGCCCGACGCCTTGAAATCCGACAACCCCTATGGCGCCGTGCCGCGCACGATCGACGGCGCGACGCCCGGCGTCACTCCTGCGACCGCGCAGGCTTCCTCGACGCCGGCGGTCTCCTACAGCGTGACGACGCTGGTCCCGGCCCTGGTGCCCCCGGCGGCGCCGGAGCGGCCCGGCCTGATCGCGCGCGCACCCTCCTCGTCCGAGCGTCGCGGCGCCAGGGCCGAACCCGGCGCCCGCGAGATCTATACCGGGCTGATCGCCGCCGGCGACATGGCGCGCCAGCAGCGCTGCCTGGCGGAAGCGGTCTATTTCGAGGCGCGTTCGGAATCCGACGAGGGACGCGCCGCCGTGGCGCAGGTCGTGCTCAACCGGGTCAAGAGCGGGCTCTACCCCGACAGCGTCTGCGGCGTGGTCTACCAGAACAGCAACCGCTACCTCGCCTGCCAGTTCACCTTCACCTGCGAGGGCAAGTCGCTGCGCATCACCGAGCCGGCGCCCTGGCGCGACGCGGTCCGCATCGCCCGGGAGGTCTATGAGGGCACGACCTATATGCCCGAGGTCGGCGCCTCCACGCACTACCATGCGCAGTATGTCCGCCCCTACTGGGCCAAGAAGCTCAAGAAGATGGACACGATCGGCCAGCATGTCTTCTACAAGCTGCGGCCGGGGCAGACGTGAGGGGGACGTAGCGCCAGTCCATTTGGCCGCGACCAAAGTTCGATTGCTGTCGAATTGCCCGAGGCCTACGCTGGCGTTTCCGTCAGGCAAGCGAGGACTGCGCCATGTCCGCAGATGCATTTGCCGTCGCCGCCATCGTCGCCGTCATGCTTCCAACCCTGTATTTCCTGATCGCGTCGCCGACCTTCCTCCTCGCGCGGTTCGACGATCCGGTCGTCACCTGGCTCTTGCGGGGCCTGTTCAGCGTTCACTTCCGATTGATCAGCATCGGCTCTGGCGTTGGAATCGTCGCATTCATGATTGCCGGCCGTCCGATTTTTGCCCTTGGCCTGGCGGTGATCGCAACCCTGGCGATTACGATGCGGCGTTGGTTCCTGCGGAACATGGACGCCGAGCTATCTGCCCGGGACGCGGGCGACGTTCAGGCTGTCCATCGGCTGCGCCGATTGCACTGGCGCGGCATGGCTTACAACGCCACGCAATTTGTCGCGATCGTCGCGATTACTCCGCTGGTTTTCGCATCGCCGGTATAGGCAGCGCCAAGTTCGCGGCTGGTAGCCCCTTTCGCCGCTCGTCCGCGACCCTAGCGGCGGCCCAAACCCTCGCAAAACCCGCTCAAATGCGAGCATTTCGCTTCACGCAACGTCAAGCTGAGTGAATCCACAGGCCTTGCCCGGCTTGGTTAATTTTACCTTGTTTCGGCGTTTACCTTGCGTTCATCACTGTTTCCCGGCTTTCTCCGCCCAACGAGCGGCGCCTGGCGTCGCACAGGGTTGGCGGGACGGGTTGTCGGCATGACGCGCAAGGTTCTCACCATTTCGACATTCACGGCCTCGGCCCTGTCGGCTGCGCTGCTGCTCGGCTCCACGGCAGCTCAGGCCGGTGGCTGCTTCGGTTCGTCCTGCCGCCCGGCGCCCTGCCAGGGCACGGCCTGCTACAACCTCGTCCAGACGCCGCCGGTCTACGACACCATCGCCGAGACGCAGCTGGTGCGGCAGGCGCAGACGCAGCGCCGCGTCGTCCCGGCGCAGTACGACTACGTCACCGAGAAGGTGATGATCCAGCCGGCCCGGCAGATCCCGCACCACGTCGCGGCGACGTATTCCTCGATTTCCGAGAAGGTGCTGATCTCGCCCGGCGGCAAGCGGTGGGAAGTCACCACCGATGCCTATGGCCGTACCACCGGCTGCTGGGTTTACGATGAGCCGCAATACGGCTTCCGCCAGCGCACCGTCGAGGTCACGCCGGCCACCGTCGAGTACGAGACCATTCCCGCTGTCTACACGCAGCGGCAGCGCAAGGTGATGGTGCGGCCGACCCAGGTCCTCAGCCAGACCATCCCTGCCGTCTACGAAACCCGCCATCGCAAGGTGCTGGTGAGCCCCGGCTCGCAGCAGTGGCAGAAGGCCGGCTACTGAGTTTTACATGCAGACCCTTTGACTACGGAAAATACCACTCAAACCCCGGCTCGCGCCGGGGTTTTTTTATGGGGTTCTTGTCGATGAGGAACGCTTTTAAGGCGGCGGCGCGCATCTCTTTTTGAGCACCATCTCGCACCACGCACGTCATTCCGGACCCAGCGAAGCGGAGCTCCGGAATCCATCGTAGAGCCAATCCCGCGGACGGACGGGCGCTACGATGGATTCCGGGACAAGCCCGGAATGACGGCCGTGTTTACTAGGAGAGCATTCTAAGCCCGCCGGCGGGACCACGCGAACCGCGCGATCTGGCGCACCCTACCCCAGCCCGCCCATCAGGAGCGCGAGAACGCCGACGCCGAGCAGGAAGGCGAGCATGCGGGCCGGCATGGCGATGAGGCTGCCCGGGGAGCGGCCGAGCGCAAAGCCGGCGACGATCTCGGAAAGGCCCAGCCCCAGCAGAACGAGGACGAAGGGTGGGAAGGTTGCCGAGGGCGCGATCCAGCCCGCCTTGACGACGGCAGAGACGATCGCGCCGAGGCCGGCGCCGAACGCGACGAAAACCAACTCGGCGCGCGTGAACCGCATGGTGCCGATCAGCGCCGACGGAAGTTCTGGTTGCGCGGCGGGCCGCCCGGGGCGGGGCCGGCGGTCTTCTGACGGAAGTTGATGCGGCCGCGATCGAGATCGTAGGGCGACATCTCGACGACCACGCGGTCGCCGGCGATCGTGCGGATGCGGTTCTTCTTCATCTTACCGGCGGCGTAGGCCAGGATGACATGCTCGTTGTCGAGCTTCACCCGGTAATTGCCGTCCGGCAGCACTTCGACAACCGTGCCGTCGAATTCGAGGAGTTCTTCCTTAGCCATATTGTCGTCCTTCGTGTGCCCTTTGGCGCGGGGAGCGGACCGGCGCTATCTCGCTGGTCCGCTCCGGCTCTGGCTTGTTGCGCGTCAGTTCGCGCGCCGCCGGGCGCCGTTGGTGCGTGGTTGCTGTGTTCTTTGCTGCAAGAACGCGACGCCGCCAAGCCCTTCCTTGGCGGAGCCCCCGTCTTTTCGCTGGCTCGGAGCTTCGCTGCGCTGCGGCCGGTCGTTGCGGGGAGCGTCATGACGCCCGCCATCCGAACGCTGGCCACCGCCATTGGCAGGCTTGGCAGCATGAGCAGGCTTGGCAGCCTGGGGCCGGCCCTGGCGATCGCCCTGCGGGCGACCCTGGTCGCGACCGCCGCCACCCTGCTGGCCGCGTCCGCCGCGGCCCTGGTTCTGCGGCGGCTTCTTCGGCGTGCGGCCGTCCCAATACGGCACCTCGCCGACCGGCGTGATGGCGACACGGGTCAGCTTCTCGATGGAGGCGAGATCGCCGCGCTCTTCAGGCGTGCAGAAGGCGATGGCGACGCCCGAGGCGCCGGCGCGCGCGGTGCGGCCGATGCGGTGGACATAGGTCTCGGCCACGTTGGGCAGGTCGAACTGAACGACATGGCTGATGCCGTCGACATCGATGCCGCGGGCGGCGATGTCGGTGGCGACGAGGATGCGCAGCTCACCGTCGCGGAAGGCACCGAGCGCCCGCTCGCGCTGACCCTGGCTCTTGTTGCCATGGATCGCGGCCGACTTGATGCCGGAGACCTCGAGCTGGCGGACGACCTTGTCGGCGCCGTGCTTGGTGCGGGTGAAGACGATGGCGCGATCCATCTCGGGAACGCTCAGGGTCTTGGCCAGCAGCGACGGCTTGTCGCCCGGATTGGTGAAGATGACGCGCTGGTCGATCTTCTCGGCCGTGGTCGCAACCGGCGCGACCGAAACCTCGACCGGATCGGAGAGATAGGCCGAGGCGATCTCGCGGATCGGCTTGGGCATGGTGGCCGAGAACAGCAGCGTCTGGCGCTTCTTCGGGATCAGGGTGGCGATCCGGCGCAGCGCATGGACGAAGCCGAGATCGAGCATCTGGTCGGCCTCGTCGAGGACGAGGTATTCGATCTCACGCAGCGAGACGGCGCGCTGGTCGACGAGGTCGAGCAAGCGGCCGGGCGTGGCGACGAGGATGTCGACATGCTGGCCGAGCGCGCGGATCTGCTTGCCGACGGGCACGCCGCCGAAGACGACGGTCGACTTGATCGTGGTGAACTGGGCGTAGGCGCGGATCGAGGTCTCGATCTGGGCTGCGAGCTCACGGGTCGGCGACAGGATCAGGGCGCGCACCGAGCGCGTCTCCATGCGACGCGGCTGGCTGAGCAGGCGATGGATCAGCGGCAGCGAGAAGGCGGCCGTCTTGCCGGTGCCGGTCTGGGCGGCGCCGAGAAGGTCGCGGCCCTGCAGAATCGGGGGAATCGCCTGCGCCTGGATCGGCGTGGGCGTGGTGTAACCTTCGGAGGCGAGCGCCTTGAGAAGCTGCTCGGCCAGGCCGAGGTCGGTGAATTGAGTCAAAACAGGTCTTTCCGGACGCCGCGACGCAAGGGGCACATGTGGGTATCGGCTGTGCCGCCGGATTGCGCCCGGCCTTGAATATTTGCTCTTTCCTGCCGGCGAACCGCTAAGCCACAGCGCCGGAAGGTGTCTTTTGAAAGCCGGGCGGGCGCGAGACGCGCCTGCCCGGTCGATAGCAATCAGTCTCAGGCGACGGCGAGGTTGCCAGCCGAGGACTTGCCGGTCTTGCGATCGGCAACCAGCTCGTAGGAGACGACCTGGCCTTCGACCAGTTCGCGCAGGCCGGCGCGCTCGACAGCGGAGATGTGGACGAAAATGTCCTGTCCGCCGTTCTCAGGGGTGATGAAGCCATAGCCCTTGGTGGCGTTGAACCACTTGACGGTGCCCTTATCCATGGAAGGTAGTCCTTACGTTTCAGATCCGCGTATGTGGTGAAGACACGGCGCGGCGCGCGGACGCCTGCCGTGGTCTTGTAGTCGATGTGAGGTGGATCTGATTCGTGCCCGCCGACCGGGAGAACCCGCGCGGAGGATGGCCAGAACCCGGCCGCATCTCGTCTTACATGGGTGGAGCTAGCACAAATTGCAATGCGGGTCCAGCGACCCACCCAAACGCGAGTGGCGGCAGGCTCGCAGGAGCCGGCCGCCTTGTCGATCCGATGGCTCGCGTCTCAGCGCGGACAGACGGCGCCGGTCTCGGTCCATGCCTTGAGCAATGCGCCGAACTGGTCCTGCGTGCCGGGCGCCGGCTGGCGGCCCGGCCCCGGGCGCCAGGCCCAGCCGACGAGCGTATCCTCGGCGACATGCTTGATGAGGGCGGCCATGTCGCGGCTGCCGTTGCGGTTGGGGTCCTTGATCTGCTCGCAGATCTGGCCGAGCGTCTTGCCCTCCCAGGCCATCGATGCGGGCGCGAGCGCCCAGTGGCCGTCGCCCGGCACACGCGCCGGATCGAAGTTCTCCTTGCCGTGGCAGGTCGAGCAGGCCATCCCCGGCGCGCCGTGCCCGTCCTTGCCGCGCACGACGAGAGGCTGGTGCAGGCGCTGCGCATCGGTCTGGCGCGGCCGCTCGGTCGCGGGATGGCAGTTCACGCAGCGCGGATGCTGCAGGACCTTGCCCATCTCGGTGAAGAGCGCGGCCGACCGTGCTTCGCGCTGGCCGATCGACTGGAAGCTCTCGACCGGCCGCAGCGTGCCGGCAGGTTGCGTGGCAGCGGGTTGCGTGGCGGTCTGCGCGACGGTGAGAGCCGTCCCGCCGAGCGCGAGGCCAAGCCCCGCGACGGCGGCGAGAAGCGTCTGGCGAAGAAGCATCCGAGGTCGCATCACACCATCCCTCCGACCATCGGCAACTGGCCCGGACGGCCTTTGCCGAGACGCGCCAGCGCGTTGGCGACGGCCGGGCCGATCGGCGGGACGCCCGGCTCGCCGACACCGGTCGGCTTCTCGCTCGAGGCGATGATCCTGACCTCGACCTCCGGCATCTCGTGGATGCGCAGCGAGCGGTAGCTGTCGAAATTGGCCTGGACCGGCCTGCCCTTGTCGAGCGTGATCTCGCCATAGAGGGCATGGCCGAGGCCGAAGCCGATGCCGCCCTCCATCTGCGCGCGGATGACGTCCGGGTTGACGGCGATGCCGCAATCGATCGCGCACCAGACCTTGTGGACCTTGGGCTCGCCCTCGGGTCCGACCGAGACCTCGGCGATCTGGGCGACGAACGAGCCGAAGCTCTCCGCCACCGCAACGCCGCGCGCCCGGCCGTTGCCGGCATCGGGCCCGGTCCATTTCGCGAGATCCGCGACCGCCTTCAGCACGCCGGCGAGACGCGGTTCCTTGCCCATCAGGGCGAGGCGCCCCGCGACCGGGTCCTGCCCGGCCGCCTGGAGCAACTCATCCATGAAGCACTCGACCGCATAGGCGGTATGGGTGTGTCCGACCGAGCGCCACCACAGCGTGGGGACGCCGACCTTGGCCGTGTGAACCTCGCAGCGGAAGTCCGCGACCTCGTAGGGCAACTCATTGGCGCCCTCGACCATGGTCGCGTCGACGCCGTCCTTCACCGTCATCGCCTCGAAGGGCGTGCCGAGGAAGAAGGACTGCCCGACGATGCTGTTGGTCCAGGCGGTGATCTTGCCGTCCTTCACCGCGCCGCGCATGCGGTGGACGAAGAGCGGGCGATAATAGCCCCCCGTCAGGTCGTCCTCGCGGGTCCAGACCAGCTTGACCGGCTGGTTCGGGCCGATCGCCTTGGCGCACATGGCCAGCTCCGCCGCCAAATGCTGGCTGACCTGCGCGCGCCGGCCGAAGGAACCACCGGCCAGCATGGTCTCGAGCTGCACCTTCTCGGGCGGCAGGCCCAGCACGGTGGCGATGGTCTGGTGCTCCGTCGTCTGGAACTGGCTGCCGAAGCGGGCGAGCGCGCCCTGGGCATTCCATTCGAGATAGCCGTCGAGCGGCTCCATCGGCGCGTGTGCCAGATAGGGGAAGACATATTCCGCCTCGATCACCCGCTCGGCCTTGGCAAGCACGGCCTCGGCATCGCCATGGCGCCCGGCAACCGTGCCGGGCGTGCGGGCGAGCGCGCGGTATTCGGCGACCAGCTCGGCGCTGCCGCGCTTCTCGGCCTCGCTCTCGTCCCAGACGACCTTGAGCGCCTCGCGGCCCTTGATCGCCGGCCACATGCCCTGGGCATAGACGGCGACGCCGGAGCCGATCTGCTTGACGTCGACGACGCCCTTGACCTTGAGCGTCTCGGCTGCGTCGAAGCTCGCCACCTTGCCTCCGAAGCGCGGCGCGCGCGCCACGACGACCGTCAGCATGCCCGGCGCGCTGATGTCGATGGTGAACTGCGCCTTGCCGCGAGCCTTGTCGGCGCTGTCGAGGCGCTTGACCACGCCCTCCTTGCCGATCAGGCGGAACTGGGCCGGCTGCTTCAGCGGCGCATTGTCCGGCACTGGCAAGCTCGCGGCGGCATCGGCGAATTCACCGAAGCGGCCCTGCTTGCCCGAAGCATGTTTCAGCACGCCGGCTTCGATGGTGATCTCGCCGGCCGGCACCTTCCAGGCCTGTGCGGCAGCCTGGACCAGCATGGTGCGGGCGGTCGCGGCGGCCTTGCGGATCTGCTCGAAGGAATTGGCGATCGCGGTCGAGCCGCCCGTGCCCTGCACGCCGAAGGCGAGATTGGCGTAGAGCTTGACGTCGGCGGGTGCGTGCTCGGCCCGCATCTGGCCCCAGTCGGCATCCATCTCCTCGGCGACGAGCGTTGCGAGACCTGTGAACGGGCCTTGCCCGAACTCGATATGCTTGACCAGCACGGTCACGCTGTTGTCGGCCGCGACGCGGATGAAGGCGTTGGGCGCAAAGGCGGCCGTACCGCCGGGGCGGAAAGCCTGGGCCGCACCGGACTGGGCGCGAGCCGCTTTCGGGAGCTGAAGTGCGATGATGAGGCCGCCGGCGCCGGCGAGCAGCGAGCGGCGCGACAAGGTGAGATCGTGGGCGGTCATGCTCAACCCTCCAGCGTGCGGGCGGCGGTGTGGATCGCCGCGCGAATACGGGCATAGGTGGCGCAACGGCAGATGTTGCCGTTCATCGCGAGGTCGATGTCGCGGTCGCTCGGCTTGCGGTTCTCCTTGAGCAAGGCGACCGCGCTCATCACCTGGCCGGACTGGCAGTAGCCGCATTGCGGCACGTCGAGGCTGTCCCAGGCGGCTTGCACGGCTTGCGCCTCCTTGCCCTCCAGCGCCTCGATGGTGGTGACCTTGCCCTCGACCGCGGAGATCGGCGTGACGCAGGAGCGCACGGGCTGGCCGTCGATCCAGACCGTGCAGGCACCGCACTGTGCGACGCCGCAGCCGAACTTGGTGCCGGTCAGGCCGAGATTGTCGCGGATCGCCCAGAGCAGGGGCGTGTCGGCGTCGACATCGACGCTATGGGAGCGTCCGTTGACGGTGAGGGTATGGGCCATGGCTGCCTCGCGGATTTGAAATGCCGTGTGAAGAACCGGAACGTCGCCCTGCCGCGGGGGTTATCTGCGAACCCATTCCGGCATAGCGTTGGCAGCAACCACGAACGTGGCTCGCGGCTGTGAAATAGACTGCTTGGATCAATTCAGTCTAGTCGGTATGGTCGCGCAGAGATTGGAATTCGTCAAGACTCAGAATGAGCAGCTCACGAGATTGTTCCCCGGCGGCGCCGGACGAGGTGAGGACCCGTATCGAGCAGATCGCCGATGCGGCGCTGCGGCGTTTCGCGCGCTACGGCTTCAAGCGCAGCTCGATGGACGACATCGCGCGCGAGGCCGGGCTCGCCAAGGCGACGATCTACCTGCATTTCAAGGGCAAGGACGACGTCTTCCGGGCGATGATCGAGCGCTTCGCGGCACAAATCGCGGCCCGTTGCGAGGCGGTGATGGCGCAGCCCCTGCCCTTTCCCGACAAGCTCGCCGCTCTGATGCTGGCCCAGTTCGGTTCGGGCTATGCCGCCTTCGGCGATGGCGAGCACCTGCTCGAGCTCAAGGCCGTGATGGCCAGCATCGCGCTACGCGAGATCCAGGCCTTCGAGGGCATCTTCACCGCAAACGCGACGGCGCTCCTGACGAAGGCTGCCGGCGCCGGCGAGATTGCATTGGGATCGCTCGCGCCGGGCGCGATCGTCGAGACGCTGGCGCAGGCTGCGATCGGTGCGAAGATGGGTCAGCCGCCCTCGCTGGAGACCTATGAGGCGAGGCTGCGCCAGATCGCGGCGCTCGCGGCGCAGGCCGTCGCGAAGCGGTAGCCTGCCGCACGACAGGACCGAACTTCACCATCCTTCCGGGAGCGCCCTGAAGACGCCCCCGAATGAGGGTTGCCGCTCAGCCTTCCTTCGCCCTCACCGCTCCCAACGCCGCCTGCGCCGCCGCGAGCCGGGCGATCGGCACGCGGAAGGGCGAGCAGGAGACGTAGTCGAGGCCGACGCTCTCGCAGAAGCCGATCGAGGCCGGATCGCCGCCATGCTCGCCGCAGATGCCGAGCTTGATGTCGGGGCGCACCTTGCGGCCGCGCTCGGCGGCGAGCCTCACCAGTTCGCCGACGCCGTCCTGGTCGATCGTGACGAAGGGGTCGGCGGCGAGGATACCCTTGGCGGTATAGGCCCCGAGGAACGAGGCGGCGTCGTCGCGGGAAATACCGAGCGTGGTCTGGGTCAGGTCGTTGGTGCCGAAGGAGAAGAACTCGGCGGTCTTGGCGATCTCATCGGCGCGCAGGCAGGCGCGCGGCAGCTCAATCATGGTGCCGACCTGATAGGTGAGCGTCGTACCGCTCTCCGCCATGACGGCCTTGGCCATGGCATCGATCCCTGCCTTGACGAGATCGAATTCCGGCACGCCCATGACGAGCGGCACCATCACCTCCGGGATCACGGCCTTCCCGGTCTCCCTGGCGGCGATGACGGCCGCCTCGAAGATGGCGCGGGCCTGCATCTCGGCGATCTCGGGATAGGCGACGGCGAGACGGCAGCCGCGGAAACCGAGCATCGGGTTGAACTCGTGCAGTTCGGCAGCGCGGTGCTTCAGCGCCTCGGGCGTGACGCCGAGCGCGCTCGCGACCGCCGCGATCTCGGCCTCGCCATGCGGCAGGAACTCGTGCAGCGGCGGATCGAGCAGGCGGATGGTGACCGGCAGGCCCTGCATGATCGTGAAGAGCTGGACGAAATCCTGGCGCTGCACCGGCAGCAGCTTGGCGAGCGCGGCGCGACGGCCCTTGTCGTCCTGGGCGAGAATCATCTCGCGCACGGCCTGGATGCGGTTCTCGTCGAAGAACATGTGTTCGGTGCGGCAGAGTCCGATGCCCTCGGCGCCGAACTCGCGTGCCATCCTGGCATCGTCCGGCGTCTCGGCGTTGGCGCGGACCTTGAGGCGGCGGACCTTGTCGGCCCAGCCCATCAGCGTCGCGAACTCGCCGGACAGCTCCGGCTTCTGCATCTTGACCTCGCCGAGCAGGACCTGGCCGGTGCCGCCGTCGACCGTGAGGAAATCGCCGGCCTTGAGCGTGGTCTGGCCGACTGTCAGCGTACCCTTGGCATAGTCGACGCGGATCTGGCCGGCGCCGGAAACGCAGGGCTTGCCCATGCCGCGCGCCACGACCGCCGCATGCGAGGTCATGCCGCCGCGCGTGGTCAAGATGCCCTCGGCCGCGTGCATGCCGTGAATGTCCTCGGGGCTCGTCTCGACGCGCACCAGGATGACCTTGCGGCCGGACTTCTTGGCGTTCTCGGCATCGTTCGAGTTAAAGACGATCTCGCCGGCCGCGGCACCGGGCGAGGCCGGCAGGCCGGTGGTCAGGATGCGGCGCTCTGCCTTGGGGTCGATCATCGGGTGCAGGAGCTGGTCGAGCGCACCGGGCTCGACGCGGCCGACGGCTTCCTCCTGGGAAATCAGCCCTTCGGTCGCAAGCTCGACAGCGATCCTGAGCGCCGCCTTCGCGGTGCGCTTGCCGGAGCGGGTCTGCAGCATCCAGAGCTTGCCCTCCTGGATGGTGAACTCCATGTCCTGCATGTCGCGGTAGTGCTTCTCGAGGATGCCGTAGATGCGGCACAGCTCGGCATAAGCCTCCGGCATCTCGCGTTCCATCGAAGGCTTGTCGGAGCCGGCTTCCTTGCGGGCCACCTCCGTGATGTCCTGCGGCGTGCGGATACCGGCGACGACATCCTCGCCCTGGGCGTTGATCAGGAACTCGCCATAGAGCGCGTTCTCGCCGGTCGAGGGATTGCGGGTGAAGGCGACGCCGGTGGCCGAGGTGTCGCCCATGTTGCCGAACACCATCGACTGGACGTTGACGGCCGTGCCCCAGGCAGCCGGAATGCTGTTCAGTTCGCGATACTTGATCGCGCGCGCATTCATCCAGGACGAGAACACCGCACCGACCGCGCCCCAGAGCTGGGCCTGCGGGTCCTGCGGGAAGTCGCTGCCGAGCGCCTTCTTGACGATGTCCTTGTACTTGCCGACTAGAACCTTCCAGTCCTCGGCGCCGAGATCGGTGTCGAGATGATAGCCCTTGCGCTCCTTGTAGTCCTCGAGCGCCTCCTCGAAATGGCCGTGGTCGACGTCGAGCACGACGTTGGAATACATCGTGATGAAGCGGCGATAGCTATCCCAGGCGAAGCGGGCGTCGCCCGAGGCCTTCGCCACGGCCTCGACGGTGACGTCGTTCAGGCCGAGATTGAGGACCGTGTCCATCATGCCCGGCATCGAAGCGCGGGCGCCCGAGCGGACCGAGACCAGCAGCGGGTTGGCCGGGTCGCCGAAGGTCTTGCCCGTCAGCCGCCCCATCTCGGCGAGCGCCGCCGCCGCCTGTGCCTCGAGCTCTGGCGGGAACTTCTTGTCGTTGTCGTAATACGAGGTGCAGACCTCGGTGGTGATCGTGAAACCGGGGGGGACGGGCAGGCCCAGATTGCTCATCTCGGCGAGATTCGCCCCCTTCCCGCCGAGCAGGTTCTTCATGCCCGCTTCGCCTTCGGCCTTGCCGTCGCCGAAGGTGTAGACCCACTTGCTGCCAGCCATCATCCCAGCCCTTTCACGTCTTCCAAGCCGTGCGCAAGAACGCTTCGGCCAGCGAATGGTTCGTGTGCGCCGCAACGAAGTCGTCGCGGCGTGGTCATGCCGAAAAGTGCATGAACAATCAATGAGCGAGCAGCAACCGAGAGGCGTTACATGATCGGCGCCCGGCGACTTGAACGGCACGATCACAGCCAATATGGTTGTGCTCCGGCGAGACGAGACGCCTCCGGACCCGCGGAAAAGGTCTAACCTGCTCGGACAGCGATAAACTGATGCGTCTGCCACCGTGCAGCCGATTGCGGGTCTTCGGCCTCATGCACTGGAGGCGTCATGTCGCAACTTCCCGCATCCCCCGATCTCGAGCATCTGCGCAAGCAGGCCAAGCGCCTGCTGCGCGCCGCCCGCGCCGGTACCACCGACGCACTCGAACGCTTCGTCGCGCGCCTGCCGGCGGTCCGCGATCTCTCCCTGTCGACACTGGCGCAGCACCCGCTGCGGCTGCACGACGCGCAGTCGGTGATCGCGCGCGAGCACGGCTTCCGCTCCTGGACCGAGCTCAAGCGTTATGTCGAATGGGCCCGCAGCGCCGCGTCGGAGCGGCTGGAGCGCTGGCTGGCTTGCGTCTTCGAGGGCCAGGCGCGCGAGCGCGCATTGGCGCTCAGGATGCTGCGCGCCGAGCCTGCCCTGGTCGCAGGCGATCCCTGGCTCGCCTGTCCGGTCGGCGACGTCGCCCGTCTCGAACGCGCACTCGCAGCCGATCCGGATTTCGCCAACCGGCCCGGCGGCCCCTTTGCGATGCCGCCGCTGGCCGGTGTGACCTCGTCTGTCCTGATCCGCGAGCCTGAATTCGAGGAGAAGCTGCTGGCGAGCGCGCGGCTGCTGATCGCTCATGGTGCGGATGTCGACGGCCGCTGGATCGATCCGCGCTTTCCGGACGATCCGCTCTCGGTGCTCTACGGCGCCGCCGGACGAACGCATCACGCCGGCATGACCAAGCTCTTGCTCGATGCCGGGGCGGACCCGGACGACAACGAGTCGGTCTATCATGCTGTCGAAAGCGCCGACCTCTCCTGCCTGCGCCTGTTGCTGTCGGCGGGAGCGCGGGTATCCGGCACGAACGCGATCGCGCGGGCGCTCGACTACGACCGGCCCGAGACGCTGGAGCTGCTCTTGGCACAAGGCGGCACCGCGCCCGAGCGGCACTGGTTGCACCATGCGCTGCTGCGCGGCCGCTCGCTCGCCCATATGCGTGTGCTGGTCGCGGCGGGAGCCGATCTGACGGCGCAGAATCGCAGTGGTGCCAGCGTGCTGTGCTTCGCAGAGCGTCTCGGCAGGGTGGATGTCGCCGCGCTGCTACGCGCGCATGGGGTGAGCGAGGAAGCATCGGCCGAGGAGAGCTTCATCGCGGCTTGCGCCCGCGGCGACGAAGCGGCAGCGCGGAGGCTCCTCCCGACGATGCCGGATATCTTCTCGCGCCTGAGCGAGTCTCAGGTCCAGGCCATGCCGCAGCTCGCAGCGCTCGGGCGGTTCGAGGCGGTGCGCACGATGCTCGCGCTCGGCTGGCCGCGCGAGGTCAAGACGGCCTGGCATGCCACCGCGCTGAACCTCGCCATCTTCGCCGGCGATGCGGCGATGGCACAGCTCCTGCTCGACGCGGGAGCGGACTGGCGCACCACACATGGCTATGGCGACAATGCGCTGGGCACGCTCTCCTTCGCGTCGCAAGCGGACGATGTCGGGAACGATGCGCCGCGCGATCATGCCGGCTGCGCGGCCGCCCTGCTCGAGCATGGCGTGCCGGCAGAAGCCTTCCGGAAGTACGCTTTCTCGCAGGAGGTCTGTGATCTGGTCGAAGGCGAGCCCGCGTCCGAGCCGGAGGTCGCCGACAGGTGAGTGTCGCGAGACCGGGCGGGGGTGCGCTCAGCGCGCCCTCGCCTTCTCCCTCGCCTTCTTGGGCCAGCGCAGCGGCCAGTTGACGATGCGCTCCGGCACGTCCTCATCCGGGACATCGTCCTCGCTGGCGAAGACGCGGCCGCGCACCGCGACGCCGGCCTCGACCACGGTCTCCGGATCGCCCGAGACCAGCGGATGCCACCAGGGCAAGTCCCTTCCCTCGGCCACGAGCCTGTAGGCGCAGGTCGGCGGCAGCCAGGGCAGCGTGCGGACGTCATGGGGCGTCAGCGTCACGCAATCGGGCACCTGGGTCGAGCGGTTGACGTAGTCCTTGCAGCGGCAAGTATTCGCATCGAACAGGCGGCAGCCGATATCGGTCGCCAGAATGGCGCCCGTATCCTCGTCCTCGAGCTTGACCAGGCAGCAGCGGCCGCAGCCATCGCAGAGCGACTCCCATTGCTCGCGGCTCATCGCCTCGAGCGCGGTCGTGCGCCAGAACGGATCATCGGGAATTCGGTCGCCGGTCATGCCGCCTTATGCTCTGCCATGGCCGCAGATGGAAGCCGGCGAATGGAAGCAGCCCTGCGCGCATCCGCACGCCGCGCCACCGCGCAACCGCTCCAGCCGCTCCAGCCGTGCCGAAACGGGACAACGCTGCTGGCCCGGAATCTGCTGTTTCAGCAGAGATTGTGACCCGGATCACTTTCACTTTCGCCGGGACGGAATATGTATCTTCGGCGCGGCTGGAATTTGTTGCCAAGACGGCCGGGGCGCGGCAGGACATTGTCGTTGCCCTTCAACGCGGCGGCTCTCATCGGGATCCCGTGATGGCGATGGAGTTCAAGAAGGCAGGCTGGACGACCCGACTGAAGCGCTACGCGCTGGCGGTCGATTCATGGGTCGATGCCGGGCTGTGGGGCGCGGCGCGGCGCGCCGGCGACACTTACGAACGCATCCGCAGTTTCACCGATCGCCTCACCGTCACGGGCGGGCAGCGGCTGGCGGCCGAGTTCGCCAGCGAAGGCTTGAATCTCGGCATCGCCGGTTCGCTGGTCATGCTGGCGCTCGCCATCCCCTCTTTCCAGGAGGGCCGCGAGGAGGCGCTGAAGCACCAGGTCTTCGCCGTCACCTTCCTCGACCGCTACGGCGCCGAGCTCGGCCATCGCGGCGCGCGGCACGACGACTCGCTGAGGCTGGAGGAGATGCCCGATCATCTGCTCAAGGCCGTTCTGGCGACCGAGGACCGGCGCTTCTACGACCATTTCGGCATCGACATCTTCGGCACGCTGCGTGCCGTGACGGTGAATGCGCGGGCATCGGGCGTGGTGCAGGGCGGCTCGTCGCTGACGCAGCAGCTCGCCAAGAACCTGTTCCTGACCAATGAGCGCTCGCTCGACCGCAAGATCAAGGAAGCCTTCCTCGCGATCTGGCTGGAACACCGCCTGACCAAGAACGAGATCCTGAAGCTCTATCTCGACCGCGCCTATATGGGCGGCGGCACCTTCGGCGTCGCGGCCGCGGCGGACTACTATTTCGGCAAGTCGGTGAGGGACGTGTCGCTGGCCGAGGCCGCGATGCTCGCCGGCCTGTTCAAGGCACCGACGAAGTACGCCCCGCACGTCAACCTGCCGGCGGCGCGCGCGCGCGCCAACGACGTCCTCAACGCCATGGTCGATGCCGGGTTCATGACGGCGGGCCAGATCGACAGCGCCAAGCGCAATCCAGCCACGCCGATCGACCGGCGGCGCGATTCCAGCCCCGACTATTATCTCGACTGGGCCTTCGAGCAGGTGAAGAGCCTCGCCGATGACGGCAAGATCGGCCCCGACCGGGTGCTGACGGTAAAGACACCGCATGATCCCGCGATCCAGGACCGGGCCGACGAGGCGATCGAGTCGATCCTGCGCCAGCACGGGCCGGCCTACCGCGCCAAGCAGGCAGCGACCGCGGTGATGGACCCTGACGGCGCGGTGCGCGCCATCGTCGGCGGGCGCGACTATGGCGCAAGCCAGTTCAACCGCGCGACCGCGAGCCTGCGGCAGCCGGGCTCGTCCTTCAAACCCTTCGTCTACGCGGCGGCGCTGCAGGCGGGGCTGTACAAGCCCAACACCACGGTGACCGACCGCCCGGTCTGCATCGGCAACTGGTGCCCCAACAATTACGGCCGCTCCTATGCCGGTTCGATGCCGCTGACGGTCGCGCTCGCCAAATCGATCAATACGATCCCGGTGCAGATGTCGATCGCCATCGGCAAGGCGACGGGCGAGACGCATGAGGCGCGCGCCGCCCGCATCGGCCGGCTGAAGATCATCGAGACCAGCCGCGCCATGGGCCTGAATTCGCCGCTGATCGACACCGTCTCGCTACCGATCGGCGCCGCCGAAGTGACGGTGATCGACATGGCCGCCGGCTATGCGGTCTTCGCCAATGGCGGTAGGCGAGCCAGGCCCTATGCCGCGATCGAGATCCACAACTCGCAGGGCGAGCCGATCTACCGGCACGACCGCGACGAGCCCGCGCCAAAGCAGGTCTTGAGCACGCAGGTCGCGCACGACATGAACTTCATGCTCTCGAAGGTCCCGACCGAGGGAACCGGCCGACGCGCCGCTCTCGACGGCGTCATCACCGCGGGCAAGACCGGCACGACCAATGGCTACAAGGACGCCTGGTATGTCGGCTATTCCGGCAATCTCGTCGGCGCGGTCTGGTTCGGCAACGACGATTCCTCCGAGACCAACAACATGACCGGCGGCTCGCTGCCGGCCATGACCTGGAAGGAGATCATGCAGTTCGCCCATCAGGGGCTCGAACTGAAGCCGATCCCGGGCGTCGCGCCGCCCGATCCGAAGGCTGCGACCGTCGCGAAGGCGCAGGCGCCCGCCACCACGATCGCCGCGGCGTCGGGGCCCGGCGCCGGCCATATGCCGCGTCAGTCTTTCGAGGTGCTCTCGGCGGTCGGGGCGATGTTCCGGACGATCGAGCCTGCGCGCGCCGCCGGGCAGCGCGTTCAGATCGGCATCCGCGAGGTGTCGGCGACGGGTAGCGTCACGCAGATTCGTTAGGTGACATCGACCGCATTCTGTTGACGCGCCGCGGCGGGCTGTTTCAACTCGCGCCGCCGGCCGCCAGCGATGGCCGGTCTTGAAAGCAGGGCCGTGCGCGTCTTCCATCTCGCCTATCTGATCGCACTCGGCGCTGGGCTGGGACTGACCTCGGCGCATTTCGCCGTCGCCGGCCGTCCGCTGCTGGGCATGGTCGAGATCGGCGCCTGGAAGGCCTGGCCGCGCAGCGGCGGGCGCGACATCGATCCCTATATGCGCGCCTATCTCGCCCGCGGCGTGCATCTGCCTCTGGGGGCAGGCGAAGGGCTCGAGCTGATTGCCGAGCGCGACGAGCAAGGCTGGGCGCTCGACGGCCGCTGCCGCTATGCCTTGACCGGCTCGACCCCGACGACGCGGGGCTGGACGCTCAGCGTTACCGATGCCGACGGACGCGCCTTCCGGCTGCCGCTCGACCGCAGCGGCTTCACCGATGCCGAGATCGTGCGCGACGAGATCGGGGCCTTGCGCATCGCCGCCGCGTCATGGCCGCAGGCCGGCAACTGGCTGCCCCTGCCGACGAGCGGGCGCTTCCAGTTTCGCCTGCGGCTCTACGACACCCCGATCGCGACCCAGGCCGGAGAGACCCGGCCCGAGAGCCTGCCGCGCATCGAGCGGATCGACTGCCCATGAGTCAGCTGCCATGAGTCGACTGCCATGAGCACGACCGACCAGGAAATCGGCGACGCCGTCGCCGCACGGCCGAGGCCGCTGCCGCGCGGCGCGCGCTTCGCCGCCGCCGCCCGGCGCCTGCTGCTGGCGACGCTCGCCGGGCTGGTGCTCGCCGGCATCGTCCATATCGTGACGATCCTGCTGATCCCGGTTCTCTCCGGCAGCGATGCCGCCCATGCCTATCGCGCGCTCGGCACCGGCGGGCGAGCCGAGTTGATCGCGTCGGTCGAGCGCAACCTGCCCCTGCCCCGCGAGGCCGACGCAGCCACCGTGACGGCGGTCTGCAGCTACGACCTGGCCAGCGGGCCGATGCGCGTCGTGGCACGGGCCGGGACCCTGCCGCTGGGCCTGACGCTGCACCGGCGCGGCGGCGGCGTGATCTACGCGATCACCGACCGCGCGGCGATCCGTGGCGTCGTCGAGTTCGTGGTGATGACCGAGGAGCAGCGCGACGAACGGATCGCGCGCGACGAGGAGGGCGAGGCTGCGCGCGAGCTGCGGGTGGTCTCCGACACCGACCAGGGGCTGATCGTGGCGCGCGTCCTGGTTCGGCAGCCCTCCGACCGCGCCGATGCCGAGGCCCTGGCGAGCAGCGTCGCCTGCGGCATGGCGGATTGAGGCCTCAGCGCATTGAGGCTCAGCCCTTGGCGACGATCGGCTTCCCGTCGCCGAAGGTTCCGATCACCTGCATCTTGCACAGCGGGCCGGCCTCGGCCTCGAGCGCCATGATGGCGCGCTCGGCGCGGATCGCCTCGCGCGACGGCATCTCGACGACGAGGTTGGCGAGCGCGTAGCGATAGCTCTCAAGTCGGAAGTTGACGCGCTCGCAGACCCAGAGGATCAGCCCCTCATTCTCGACGACGCGGGCATAGGCCGGGTCGATCTGCGTTGGCGCGACATGGGGGGAGCCCTCGGCCGTGCGCATGCGCACGCGGTCGGCGGAGACCACCCGCATCGCATTGGCGCGGAACGGGCCGATCAGCAGCCGGTCGGCATTGACGTCCTCGGCGAGCCGCGAGTAGCGCGAGGCCTGCGAATTGTAGGAGCCCGAGGTCAGCGCGACGAAATAGTCGGAGACGGCGCTCGACTGGGCCTGTACCGGCAAAATCCGGTGATGCGCGAGATCCGAGACCTGTCTCTGGAAGGTGCTGCGCTCATGGGCCGGCATGATGAAGCGCCAGGCGCGGTCCCGCAGCTGCTCCTCGTCATCGGTCAGGCGGAAATAGGAGGCGGCCTCGCCGCGCGCGGTGGCCGACCAGAAGCCCTTCTGAGGTGCGACGACCTGGCTCCAGAAATCCTGGCGCGGACGGCCGAGATCGCCCGTGCGCATGCAGGCGCCGGCGAAGACGCCGATGACGAGCACGGCCAGGAAGCCGCTCCGCCGAGGCGCGGGGCGTGGATCGTCGGCAGGTGCGAAGGTCACGCCGGCTGCCTGGCGTTCGTCGCCTTCTTGGTCCGTTTCGGGCCGCTGGGCGGCAGCGCGGCCGCGATGCGCCGCCGGCGCCGGACCACCGGCTCGGGCGCTGCCGGCTCGGCCTGCCGCTCGTAGCGAACGCCGGTGAAGAACAGAATCGTTGCCGGCTCCTGCCGTCCGGCGGCTGAAACTTCGGAGGGTTGCGTCCGGCGGAGCGGCGCAAGGGGGATGACGACGGCCATGTTGCGCCTCCGTGTCTTGGCGCCTGGGTTGCGGTCGCGGAAGATCTCTCTCCGCTCCGCATCAGGCCCGGACATGGTTAACGCTCCCTTAAAGCCTCGGGGATTACTCTCGCCTGGCGCCAAGAATCACAGCCGAGTGCCCCATGCCGTCGCGAATTTCCGCCGAACTCGCTCATCTCGCCCGCCTTGCGCGCGATGGCGGGCTCGATCTCAGCCAGGTTTCGCTGCGGGTGAAGGCGGACCTGCTGATGTCGACGCCCCAGCCCGCTCCGGACGACCTCGCGGCCTTCGCCGAGATGGCGACCGCACTCGTCCCCGGCATTGACGAGGCCACCGCCGTCATCCTCGCCCGGAAGGTCGCCGGCTGGCGGCATGCCCCGGCGCCGGTGCTTGCCGCGCTGAAGGCACGCGGCGGCGCCGTTCTGGCAGCCCTCCTGCGCCACGGGATGCCGCTGACGCCCGTCGAGATCGAGGACCTTGCCGGCCACGACAGCATCGACCTTGCTGGCGCCCTGGCCGAACGGCCGGACCTCAGCGCCACCGCGGTCCTGATGCTGGTCGAGCACGCGGACCGGGCGATCGACTTCGCCCTGATGGGCAATACGGCCATCCGCCTGCCCCGTGCCGCGCTCGACCTGCTGCTCGCCCGCTCGCGCGAGGACGCAGCTTATGTCCCGCCACTGCTGGCGCGCCGCGACCTTTCCAGCGCCGAACTGGCGCCCCTGTTCCTGTTCGCCGGGCCCGAGCGGCGTCTCGCCATGCTCGACTCGCTGGCGGCGCTGGATTCGCTTGGCGCCCCTGAGCGACGTCCACCTGTCTCGGGTGAGGTGTTCACGGGCTGGCTCGCTTTGGCGGCAGGTGATCCCACGGCTGCCTTCACGGCGCTGGCGCGCCATCTCGGCGGCGGCCCCACCTTGGCGCAGGCGATCGAGGCCGATGGCTCGCGCGACCTCGCTGCGCTCGCGCTGACGGCAGCCGGGGCCAGCGTCGAGGATGCGACGCGCTTCCTGATCAGGCTCGGCGACGAGGCTGCGCATTCGGTCGAGCGGATCTTCGCCGTCGTCGCCCTGATGCGATCGGTACGGTCCACGGTGGCGCTGCGGCTGGTCATGCAGGTCAGCGGCACGCCGATGCCATCGGCATCACGCAGGGGTCAGCATCAGCCGGCGATGGATCCGAGCGGCACGCCCGCGCGGATCGGGCCGGCCCGTCCGGAGAGCGCGATCAGTGCCAGCGACGTGCTGCGCAAGCTCGGGCTCAAGCGCGATCAGGGCTGAGCGCCCCAAAGGCTGGAACGCGCCTATTCCGCGACGAGATCGAGCCTGGGATCGCCCTGCCGGTTCTCGATCTCGACCAGCCAGAGATCGGAATCGAAGCGCAGCTCGCGCGCGACGCGCTCTTCGATGCTGCCGGGATCGCTGTCGAGGATGAGCTGGAAGCGGCGAACGCCATCTTCCTGCGCCATGGATTGCGGGGCCGGTCCGTACAGCGCCGCGGTGCGGTCGAGCCGGTCGAGCTTAACGAAGATGGCGCCGGCCTCGGCCGCGCCGCGCCGCCTCAGCACGGCGACGAGCCCGTCATGCGCAGCCTGGCGCAGATAGGCCGAAACCCAGAAATCGCTGGTGAGACGCGCCATCGGCGCCGCTCCCTTTGCCGCTCCGGCCTCAGTTCTCCGCGCTGCGGCGCGGCGCGGCGGATTTCGCCTGCGCGACGCCGCGAATCTCGGCCGGCGGGCGGATGTCGGCGCCGTTGATCAGGTCGGCGATCGGGTCGCGCGGGGCGGCGGCGCTGCGGGGAGCCGCAGCCGGGGCCGGAGCGGAACGCGGAACATTCGTCACACCGGCCGGCGGGCGGACGACCGCCTCGCGCGACGGGGTTTCGCGCGACTGCGTTTCGCGGGCCTGCTGCGACAGGTCGTTGGGACGGGACGGCGGCAGCGGGGCCGACCCGGCGTTGACGCCCCCCGATGGCGCCGCGTTGGCGTTCATGGCGGGCTGTTCAGAACGGGCAGCCTGGCGGGCGGACGGCGTCTGCGAGGGGGCGGAGATCATGGGCGCAGGATGGCGCGCCTTCTGCAGCATCAGTGCGTTGGCCAGGATCGCGGCCGACACGCCGGCAAAAACCAGCAGCACGAGCGCGCGGCCAGGGCGATGGGCAGCCATTCGCCCGATTCGCCCCAGCCACGTCGTCTTGCGACGCGGCTGGGGCGTCGCGCGCCTGACCGGGGCGGAGAGCGAAGCGCTGGAATGGGCGCGGGCAGCGATCGTGGACATGCGACGGGCTCGTACTCAGGCGGTCAGACGGAAAGGCATTTTGGTTTCGAAGCCGCGGCGCGGCGCGCGCGCGAAAGTCGCGATCCTGGCGGGTTGCGAAGCGTCCTCGACACCGCCGACCGGCAGCCGGACGGCGACCCGCGTGCCCACGCCGGGCGCGCTCTCGATGCTGAGGCGTCCGCCATGAAGGCCGACGAGACCGCGCACCACCGACAGGCCGAGGCCCGTGCCCTCATAGGCGCGATCATAGGAGCCCTTGGCCTGGAAGAAGGGGTCGCCCAGGCGCGGCAGGTCGTTGGCGGCGATGCCGATGCCGGTGTCCGACACCGACAGGTCGATCGTGTCGCCATCGCGCACCACGGCCAGCACGACGCGGCCGCCGGCCGGCGTGAACTTGATGGCGTTGGAGAGCAGGTTGATCATGACCTGCTTCAGCGCGCGGCGGTCGCCCAGAACCGGCGGCAGGTCCGGCCCGACGACGCGATCGACCACGATCTCGCCGGCTTCGGCGCGCAACGCCATCAGCGCACAGCAATCGCGGGTCATGTCGGCCAGATCGAGCGGCTCCTGCTCGATCGTCATGGTGCCGCTCTCGATCTTGGAGATATCGAGCAGCGTGTTGACGACGTCGAGCAGATGGTGGCCCGAGCTGTGGATGATGCGGGCGTATTCCAGCCGCTTCTCGGCATCGAGCCAGGGTTGGGCATCCGTGGTCAGCATCTCGGAGAAGCCGATGATGGCATTGAGCGGCGTGCGCAGTTCATGGCTGACGGTCGCCAGGAAGCGGCCCTTGATGTCGCTCGCCTTGACTGCCTCGGCGTGGCCGCGCGCCTGCTCGTCTTCCACGGCGCGGCGGGCGGTGATGTCGCGCATCACGCAGACGACGGCAACGCTGTCCTCGGGGCCGGCGGTCTCGATCCGATGCGCGCGCATCTCGAGCCAGACCGAGACGGGGTGCGGATGGTCGTGCCCGCCGCGGGGCACGAACAGCGTGCGGAAGCATGCGGTGGCCGAGCCCACGCCATGGGCGGCATCGCTCAGCGCCTTGAGAAAGAGCGGGCGGTCGGCGACATGCACGCGGTCGAAGAGGCCGCGCCCATGCAGGTCGCGCGGCTCGGCGCCGGCCAACGAGCGGGCCGCGTCATTGGCGAAGACCACGGCGCCGCTGGCATCATGCCATGTGACGAGGTCGCCGACATGGTCGAGCAAGAGCTGAGCGCGCTGGTCGGAAGCGCGGTGCTCGCGCACTTCCTCGCGGCGCCAGCGCAGGAAGCCGACCGCCACGACCATAGCCTGCAGGATGGCGATCATCACCAGGACGGGCATCATTCCTGCCGCCCAGGGCGCCTGACCCGCGAAGAAACCGAGATGGTCGAGCAAGATCACTCCGAAAAGCGTTGCGGCGGCGATCGCGCTGGCGCGCGCCACATAAGGGCGTGCGCCGAAGAACATCGCCTCGGCCGGAACGGCCGCGAGCCAGAGCAGCAGCGGCGAGGCGGCACCTCCCGTCATGCCGGCGAGCGCACCGACGAAAAGGGCCAGCGCCGCCGCCGAAATGCAGTGCGCGATGTCGAGCCGGCCGCTGCGGGAGAGCGTCACAACCGCGAGCAAAGGCAGGGCTGCCGCCACGATCACCGTTGCTTCGAGAGCGCCGAGCGTGCCACGCCAGGCGATGTAGGCCGGCGCAAGCCCGAGCGCGACCACGCCGACCAGCAGGCGGGTCATGATGAAGCGCTCGTGGCGCATGCGCTCAAGCGAATTCGGCAGCACCGATGCGTGCACCATCGCCGCCACCTGCGTCCTGATCGCCTGCATCTTCATGAGCAACGCAACGCCTAACCTTGTGCGGACGACGCGCCCGCTTGCCGACAATCTCGCCCGGGGCGGTTTAAGCGGGGCTTAAGGCAGCGCCCGACAAATCGGGGCAAGGGCCAACCATGTCGAGAATTTTCATCGCGAACACAAAGACTTGCGTGAGCGTCAGCCCTCACCTCGGCGCCGCCTCGATGTTGCAAGCAGGGTGAACGGAAGCTGAAGATCGTCCGTCGCCTTTGACGCGAATTTGAGGCTTTGGAATGACGCGATTTTTCCGGATCCCGGGCTAGGGTCGAGGCAGGGTGAGGCTCCCGAGGCCCACAATCCGACGACGGGGATCGGCATGGCGTATATCCTGCGGAGCTTGGTGGTGATCGGCGTGATCGCGCTGAACTCGCCCATCCATGGCGAGAAGCCGGACGAAGGCGGCACCGTCGTGACGGTTCGCAGCGTCGCCAGGGCGGCGTCGCAGATCGACGCGCACGGCGCCATGTCCAGCATCACGACGTCCAGCATCACGGCCGCGCGCGAGGCGGCGCAGATCCTCGCTGGCCTCGACCCCGAGACGCGCGAGCGCTTGATAGCCATGACGGCAGCAGCGGCCGCCAGCCGCAGCGAAGGGCGCGACCGCGGAGTCGCAACACCAACGCGCTGACACGTCAGGGGCCTGCGACAAGCCCGCGCTTGACGCGGGCGACTGAGGCGCCGAAGACGCGGACATGAGCGCCAACCTCGAAGAGATCATCGCCAATTTCGACCTGCTCGACGAGTGGGACGACCGCTATCGCTATCTCATCGAACTCGGCAAGGAACTCGAGCCTCTGCCGGAGGACGCCCATAACGACACCAACAAGGTGCGCGGCTGCGCCAGCCAGGTCTGGCTCGACGCAAGGCGCGAGGGCGGGCCGGGGCCGCAGACGCTGCTGCATTTCCGCGGCGACAGCGACGCCCATATCGTGCGTGGACTGGTCGCGCTGGCGCTGGCGATCTATTCCGGCCGCAGTGCCGCGGACATCATCGCGACCGATGCCTTCTCGATCTACGAGAAGCTCGGCCTCGCCGCGCATCTGACGCCGCAGCGCTCCAACGGCGTGCGCTCGATGATCGAGCGCATCAAGACCGACGCCCGCGCAGCCACGGCCGGCTGACCCTCGGCCCCCGCGCCGGCCGATACGGCGTCACCCGGCGCATTCCGGCAGGAGGTGCGGCCGCGCATTCTCGCCATGCCAGACCGACGGCCGTCGCTCGCCGACCGAAGACGACGCGGCGATGCCGTAGTGGGTCGCCAGCGCCTTGAGTGCCAGGCGCAGCACGACCTTGGCCGAGCGTGCCGGCCAGCCGCGCTCGCGTTCGACGTGGTCGAGCCCCTTCAGGAAGCCACAGACATCGATGGCGAGGCCCGACAGATCCGGCCCGAGACGATCGCAGGCGAGCCTGACGCGCTGGCGCGCCGCGATAGCGGCGTCCGAGGCTGCGGCCGGGCCCCGGCTGCCGGCGCCACGACCGTCCGGGGCGAGCGAGGCGTCCCAGTTCATCGTCATGCGCGGCATCATCCGCGCCTGCGTCAACTCCGACCGGAACCGCTCGCCGGCTGCGAACTCCTCCGCCGAGATCTGGGGCTTGCCGTCCTTGCCTGGCCGGCGATGCAGCCAGAGCAATGGGCTTTCGCGCTCGTCCAGCATGACGTCCTGGCGGCCGCCGTCGACCTGGACGACAGCCGGCACGGCATGGCTTCCCGGCACGGTGGCGAGCAGGCGTCGGGCGCTGCCCTCTCCGCTCCAGATTGCGAGGCCATCGGCCAGAAGCGCGACGGCCGCCTCGGACGGTGCGTAGCCGGCGCCGAGGCTGGTGCCGCCAGTCGTCCGGTAGAGCGCGATGCGCCCGCAGCCAAGCGGCGAGGCCCGTCCGAAGGCGCCAGCTTGCGCCAGATGGCGCAGCAAGCGAGCGCTCGCATCGCGGGCCGACGGATGCCTGTCGCCTTGCTTGCCCTCTGCTCCGCTCATGAGCGGAGCTCCATGCCGGCCGCTGCCGTGAGGGACCCGGTCAGGGCGCGCAGGCCGGCTTCGAGCGCGGACAAGGCGAACTCCAGCGCCGGATCGTCGCGACGGTCCTCGATCAGGGCGCAGGCATGGCGAACGGTCGTCCGGTCGCGGCCGAAGCAGATGCCGACGCGGGTGAGGGTCAGGCCGAAGACGACATGGGCGAGATACATCGCCGTCTGCCGCGCCAAAGCGATCCGGCGCCGGCCTCGGAGCGGGCTGCGGAGTTTCTCCGCCGGCACATGCGCGACCGCCGCCACGGCCACTTCAGCCAGCCGCGCCAGGGCGGCGTGGCGGATGGGGTCATCCGTTTCCGGATCGGATAGGTTCATGATATGTTCCCTTGACTCTCGCCGGATGCGGCGACCTCAAGACTTAGGATGCATGAAAATATTCCTATATCAAGGTCATTGAAGATCGTCCTCGACTTATCCCCGCCCGCGATGCCGCGCGCACGAAAAAAGGCCGCCGGAATGCCGGCGGCCTTTTCGAAATCCAACCTGATCCCGCCGCGGCGAAATCCGGCGCCCGGCTCAGCGGCGCTTGCGACGCTGCTGCCCGAGGCCCATCTTCTTGGCCAACTGCGAGCGCGCTTCGGCGTAATTCGGCGCGACCATCGGATAGTCCGGCGGCAAGCCCCACTTCTCGCGGTACTGCTCGGGCGACATATTGTACTGCGTGCGCAGATGGCGCTTCAGCGACTTGAACTTCTTGCCGTCCTCAAGACAGATGAGATAGTCGGCCGTGATCGACTTCTTGACCGGAATGGCCGGCTTGGGGGCCTCTGCCGGTACAACCGGAGCGGCGCCGCTGATGACGCGGCTCAGCGCGGAGTGAACATCGCCAATCAGCGCAGGCAAATCGGCTGCGGGAACAGAGTTGTTCGAGACATAGGCGGAAACGATGTCCGCAGTCAGCTCGATAAAATCCGATCCGTCATTGTCGGCCATGATGGCGTCACTCCCTGAGATATGTTTCGCGAGAAACTTCGTTTGCCGAAGGCACTATCTTGCATAGATGCCTTGCGCGATCCTGACCAAGAGCATCAAGCACTATCGACTCAGACGCAACTCCGGCGGACCGTTGCCGATCATTTAGTCCATGGCCTACATCACCGCAAGTGATCACCCCGACGCGAATACGATTATCCTACCGAAATATTGCAATGCCCGCCAGATGATCATGGTAACCGGAATTCCGCGGAGACTGCATCTGCCTGCACCGCAGCGGTCTTGCCAGCCCGGGCCCTGCTCTCTACCTGTCTGGGCTCGTTCCTGCTGGAGACGTCGTCGATGCGCTCAAATCCCGTTCCCGGCGCAGCGACGCCCCGGCGGCGCAAGGCCACGCCACCGCGCGCCGAGATTCGCACCAAGAAAACGGTCGTCCACGGCGTCGAACTGCGCGACGATTATGACTGGCTGCGGGCGCCGAACTGGAAGGACGTGCTGCGCGAGCCCGACGCCCTGCCCGCCGACATCCGCGCCTATCTCGAGGCTGAGAACGCCTATTGCAAGGCGCTGATGGCGCCGACCCGCACGTTGCAGCGCAACCTCGTCAAGGAAATGCGCGGCCGGATCAAGGAAGACGATTCGAGCGTTCCGCAGCCGGACGGGCCCTTTCTGTACTATTCGCGCTATCGCAAGGGCGGCGAACATCCGCTGATCTGCCGCAAGCCCCGCAAGGCCGCCTCCCCCGACGCGAAGAGCCGTGAGCAGATCATGCTCGACGCCGATGCGCTGGCCGACGGCAAGGACTTCTTCGATCTCGGCGACACCGCCCAAAGCCCCGACCATCGCCTGCTCGGCTGGAGTGCCGACGAGGCGGGCTCGGAGCTGCACATGATCCGGGTCCGCGATCTCGGCCGCGGCGAGGATCTGCCGGATGCCATCCCCGACACGACGGGCGATATCGTCTGGGCCGCAGACAGCCGCGCCTTCTTCTATGTCGGCGTCGATGCCGATCACCGCCCCTCGAAGGTCTTCAGGCACCGCCTGGGCGATCCGCCCGGCCAGGACGCGCTCCTGCATGACGAAGGCGATGCCGGCATGTTCGTCGACATCGACGAGACCCAGTCCGGGCGGTTCCTGCTGATCTCGATCAGCGATCACGAGACATCCGAGATCCGGATCGTCGATCTGTCGCAGCCCGACGCACAGCCGGTGACCATCGCGGCGCGCGAGGTCGGCCGGCAATATGATGTCGAACATCATGGTGAGGACTTCCTGATCCTGACCAACGCCGAGGGCGCCGAGGACTTCAAGATCGTCACCGCGCCGGTGGACGATCCCTCGCCCGCGAACTGGCGCGACCTGATCCCGCACCAGGCTGGCCGGTTGATCCTGAGCCATCTCTGCCTGAAGGATCGGCTGATCCGGCTGGAGCGCCAGGATGGCTTGCCGCGTATCGTCATCCGCTACCTGGCCACGGCCGAGGAAACCAGCATCGCCTTCGACGAGGAGGCCTATGGGCTCGGCCTCGATGCCGGCTACGAGTTCGAGACCGATACCTTGCGCTTCATCTATGCCTCGATGGCGCGCCCGGCCGAGACCTACGACTACGACATGGCGACGGCCGAGCGCGTGCTGCTGAAGCGGCAGGAGGTGCCGTCAGGCCATGATCCGGCCGCCTACCGCGTGCGCCGCATCTTTGCCACGGCGAAAGATGGCGAGCAGGTGCCGATCTCGATCCTGCACCGCACCGACACGCCGCTCGACGGCTCGGCGCCCTGCCTGCTCTATGGCTACGGCTCCTATGGTTCGGCCATGTCGGCCTCGTTCCGGACGCGGCCACTGAGCCTGGTCGATCGCGGCTTCGTCTATGCCATCGCCCATGTTCGCGGCGGCACCGACAAGGGCCGGCGCTGGTATCTCGACGGCAAGCGCGAGAAGAAGACCAATACCTTCACCGACTTCATCGCGGCAGCGGAAACGCTGGCCGAGGCCGGCTTTACGGCGCGCGGCAGGATCGTGGCGGAGGGCGGCAGCGCCGGCGGCATGCTGATGGGCGCCGTCGCCAACATGGCGCCGGCGCTTTTCGCCGGCATCATCGCGGAGGTGCCCTTCGTCGATGTGCTCAACACCATCCTAGACGACAGCCTGCCGCTGACTCCGCCGGAATGGCCGGAATGGGGCGACCCTATCCGCGACGTCGCGGCCTTCGAGACCATCCGCAGCTATTCGCCCTACGACAATGTCTCGGCGCAGGCCTATCCGCCGATCCTGGCGATGGGCGGGCTGACCGACCCGCGCGTGACCTACTGGGAACCGGCGAAATGGGTGGCGCGCCTGCGGGCGACCATGAGCGGTGGCGGTCCGATCCTGCTGCACACCAACATGGAAGCCGGCCATGGCGGCTCGGCCGGCCGCTTCGATTCGCTCAAGGAGACGGCACTGGCCTATGCCTTCGCCATCCAGGCCGTCGGCGAAAGTTGGCCGGAGGCCGGCTCGCGCTGAGCGGAGGCCCGGGCCGGCTCAGACGCCCAGCCGGCTCTTTTCGCTGGCGAGGTAGACCTTGAGCTCGTCCATCGAGGCGAAGCTGTAGTCGCCATCGGGCGTGCGCGCCTGGATCGAGCCGTCGGCATAGATCGTGAAATGCGCCTCGCCGACCTGATAGGCGCCGACGATGCCCTCGTCGGAGGCGGCAGGTGCTGCGCCGCCTTCGGCGGCGGCTGCCTCCGGAGCGACCGGCTCCACCTCAGGTCCGCTGGCCGTCTCATCCTCGGATACGGGCGACGGAGCATCCACAGGAGCCATCTGCTCGCCGACGGCGTCGTCCCAGCCCTGCTCCTGGGACAAGGGAGATGCGGGCTCGAAGGGAGCGGCGTCCCGCGCATGTGGCGGCCACTGCGGCAGGTCCAGATCGGGCACGTCCTGCTTCGGTGCTTCCGGCTCCGGTGTGTCCAGCTTGGGCCACGACATCTCGGGCACGTTCGCGGGTTCCGCCGGCGTCGACGGAGCAACGGGCTCCTGCGCGGCAGGTGCCGGATTTTCGAACCAGGGCGCGCGACGCTGCAGGGGCTCCATCCAGCTCGCGGCTGCGGCGAGATCGTCGGCGCGGCGCCCCCCCTCCTCGTCGGCATTCTCCCCCAATTGATAGACATCCGCGAAAGACGGCTCGATGCGTCCGCCGTTTGGCTCCGGGACCAGCCCCAATCCCGCCAGGCTCTCGCGCAGCATCCCGAACTCGTCGGCCACCCGCGAAGCTGCGGGCGCGGCCTCGGGCGTCAGCGGATCCTCGATATCGGAAGGACCGTGCGGCGCGGCGAAGGCTTCGGGAGGCTCGTCTACCGGCGCGGCTGCGTGCGTCGCCTCCTGGCGCTCCGAGGCAGCGCTTATAGACGTGGCTTCAGGCTCGGCGGTTGCAATTGAGGGTAGATCGGCTTCAGGCTCAGGCTCGGCGGCGGCTTCGACTGCGGGCTCGGGTTCCGGCTCCGGCTCGCCTTGCGGATCCACGGGGCGGAACGGATCGAAAGCCGGGAGTTCATCGACATAGGCCTCACGGGCTTCGCCCCGCGCATCCCTGGCCAGATCGGGTACGGACCCGGTGGTATCCACCAGTTGGGCGCTGGAGAGGTCGAATTCGGCGGTCTTCTCCTCGGGCTTTTCGGACGCGGTCGAAGCCAGAACCTGCGACGCCGCGAGGGCTGCGCCGGCGCCGGCGAGCGCCCCCGCACCGGGAACGGCCAGGCCCGGTCGCGGCGCTCCGGCGGCGTCCTCGGGTTCTGAAGACACGCGCGGGATGGGGGCGGCGAATTCGGGGGCCGGGCCGCCGACCATCGATGCGACGGACATTGCCATCGCGGCATTGGAGAGCGTCTTCTTGAGCCGCCGCAGCTCGACCAGGACCCATGACAACGCCAGCATCATGACGCCAGCAACCGCCACCACCGTGCCGATGATGACCTGGGTGAAGCCGCGCTCGAGCACCATATAGGGCAACCCATC
>JAESFK010000272.1_pt1 | contig 32817 bp, 31 predicted proteins | sample 9269391 | NCBI WGS metagenome assembly JAESFK01 (sample SAMN14506231, study PRJNA617097) | algae metagenome | isolation source: Drouetiella hepatica UHER 2000/2452 and co-occurring heterotrophs from... | place: Slovakia: Slovak Paradise National Park, Hrabusice, Kosice Region | collected 2000-01-01
ACAGGGTGACGATCAGCTCGAACGACGCCGCGTCGACGTCGTCGAACGTCTTGGCGTGGTGGCGGTGGACGTCGATGTCGATCTCGTCGAGCGCGGCGACCGCGAACCCGTCGACCTCGCTCGCGCGCACGCCCACCGAATCGACATAGACCGTCTGCCCGTACAGCCGCTTGGCCAGCGCCTCGGCCATCGGCGACCGCACGGAATTCTCGCTGCAGGCGAAGAGCAGGCTGGACGGCAGTCCGATCATCGCCCCCGCCCGCTCACGATTTGATGTGCAGGGCGCAGATCAGGGTGAACAGCCGCCGGGCGGTGTCGTGGTCGACCTCGATCTTGCCGTCGAGCCGCTCGCGCAGCAGGTCCGAACCTTCGTCGTGCAGGCCGCGCCGCCCCATGTCGAGTGCTTCGATCTGCGCGGGGCCGAGCTTCTTGATGGCGGCGTAGTAGCTCTCGCAGATCAGGAAGTAGTCCTTCACGACCTTGCGGAACGGGGTCAGCGACAGGACGATGTCGCGCAGCTTCTCGTCGCCCTCGTTGCGCACGTCGAACACCAGGCGCTGCTCGAAGATGCCGATGCGCAGGCGATAGGGGCCGGGCTGGCTGCCGACCAGGTGGAAGTCGTTCTCCTCGATCAGGTCGAACAGCGCGACGGCGCGCTCGTGCTCGACCTCGGGCGTGCGCCGGGCGACCGATTCCTCGTCCAGCACGACGTCGACGATGCGCCGTGTCCTGTCGGTCGTTCCGGCCGGCATCGCTAGTGTCCCAGCCGGAGCGAGACCGAACGGCCGTGAGCGCCGAGCCCTTCGGCCTCGGCGAGCGCCACGGCGGACGGGCCGAGGGCGGCCAGCGACTGCGGCGTACAGGCGACCAGCGACGTCCGCTTCAGGAAGTCGGAGACGCCCAGCCCGCCGGAGAAACGCGCGGCGCGCGAGGTCGGCAGCACATGGTTGGTGCCGGCGACATAGTCCCCGATCGCCTCGGGCGTGTGGCGGCCGAGGAAGATCGCGCCGGCATGACGGATCTTCTGCGACAGAGCCTCGGCCTCCGCCATCTCCATCGCCAGCTCGACATGCTCGGCGGCAATGGCGTCGACGATGGGCGGCGCGGCCGAGAAGTCCGGCACCAGGATCACGGCGCCATTGTCGCGCCAGCTCGCCGCGGCGATCTCGGCACGGGCAAGCGTCTTCAGCTCGGCCTCGACGGCGCGCAGGACGGCGTCGGCAAAGGCCGCATCGTCGGCGATCAGCACCGACTGCGACGACGGGTCGTGCTCGGCCTGCGACAGCAGGTCGGCGGCAATCCAGGCCGGATCGTTGTGGCGGTCGGCGACCACGAGGATTTCGGAAGGGCCGGCGATGAGGTCGATACCGACCTGGCCGAACACGCGGCGCTTGGCGGCCGCGACATAGGCGTTGCCCGGGCCGGTGATCTTGTCGACCGGCCTGATCGATTCCGTGCCGTAGGCGAGCGCCGCCACCGCCTGCGCGCCGCCGATGCGCCAGATCTCGTCGGCGCCGGCGATTGCGGCCGCCAGCATGACCATCGGATTGAGCGTGCCGCCGGGCGTCGGGACCACCATGACGATGCGGCGCACGCCCGCGACCTTGGCAGGCACGATGTTCATCAGCACCGAGGACGGATAGGCCGCCGTGCCGCCGGGCACGTAGACGCCGGCCGCATCCACCGGCCGGTACCGCGCGCCGAGCCGCGTGCCGGTGGAGTCGGTGAAATCGACATCCTTCGGCATCAATGTACGATGGAAGGCCTCGATACGCCGGGCCGCGAAGATCAGCGCCTCGCGTTGCGCCGCCGGCACCATGGCCGCGGCCGCGTCGCGTTCGGCGTCGGAGATGCGCATGTTGGCGGCGGTGATCCCTGCCCAGTCGAACCGGGCGGTATAGTCGACGACCGCCGCATCGCCACGCGCGCGCACGTCGGCCACGATGCCGGCGACCACGCGGTCGACATTCTCGTCGGTATCCCGATTGCGCCCGAGGAAGGCCGAAAATTCCTTTTCGAAACCCGGCGCCGAGGCGTCGAGCCTAAGCGGCACGGGCGGCCCCTGCGGCGACCTCGCGGAAACGGTCGATCCAGTGACCGACCCGCTCGGGCCGCGTCTTGAGGGCGGCGCGGTTCACGATGAAGCGCGAGGTGATGTCGGCGATATGCTCGATCTCGACCAGGCCGTTCTCCTTCAGGGTGCGGCCAGAATCGACGAGGTCGACGATGCGGTGACTGAGGCCGAGCGACGGCGCCAGCTCCATCGCGCCCGACAGCTTGACGCACTCCGCCTGCACGCCGCGCGCGGCGAAGTGCCGGCGCGTCACCTCGGGATACTTGGTGGCGATGCGCACGTGGCTCCAGCGCCGCGGATCGTCCCTGCCCGCCATCTCGACCGGCTCGGCGACGGCCAGCCGGCACTTGCCGATGCCGAGATCGATCGGGGCGTAGATCTCGGGATAGTCGAATTCCATCAGCACGTCGGCACCGGCGATGCCGAGATGCGCCGCACCGAAGGCCACGAAAGTCGCCACGTCGAAGGAGCGGACGCGGATGATGTCGAGGTCGGGATGGTTGGTCGTGAAGCGCAGCTGGCGGGCGTCGGGATCGGCGAAGGCCGCTTCCGGCACGATGCCGGCGCGCGCGAAGACGGGCGCCGCTTCCTTGAGGATGCGGCCCTTGGGCAGCGCCAGGATCAGCTTCTCGTTAGCCTCGCTCGACACGACAGGATCTCCAGTAACGAATGCCCGCCCCTTGCCAGAGCCGAAGGGCTATTCGACCGGGTGGGCGGGCTTCCACGGGGTGGGCCATGGCTCCCCGACATCCCCCAAATGGCATGCGAGCCGGCCGATTTCCAGCCGTATGGCCCGTCCGGCCGAAAAGCGCAGCAGGACTGAACGGTCGTTCTCCAGCACCACCGCGAGCAATTCCAGCATCCGGTCGGGCTCTGCGGTGGGGATGTCATGGTGCCGCACGGCCGCCACCTCGTTGAAAACGAGGGCGGAATGGGTCCGGCTATGGCCGGTTCCCTGCTCGGGATCGGCTTCCCACCGAAACCGGTTGAGCAGCAGGACGAAGCGGCTCTCGTCCTTCAGGTAGGCGCAGTCGCGGACTGCCACCAGCGCGTCCTGGACGGCAGCGGAAATGATGGCCAGGTCGTCGGCATCGAGGGCGGACAGTTTCAGCTTGGCCGTCATGCGTCCTAGCCCTTCAGCCGCTCGATGTCGGCACCGCAGGCGCCGAGCTTCTCCTCCAGACGCTCGAAGCCGCGGTCGAGATGATAGACGCGGTGCAGCATCGAGTCGCCCTCGGCCGACAGGGCCGCGATGGCGAGCGACACCGAGGCGCGCAGGTCGGTTGCCATCACTTCGGCGCCGCGCAACTTCGGCACACCGCGCACCAGCGCCGACTGATGATGGATGGTGACGTTGGCGCCCATGCGCGCCAGTTCCGGAACGTGCATGAAGCGGCTCTCGAAGATCGTCTCGGTGATCATCGAGGCGCCCTCGGCCCGCGTCATCAGCGCCATCATCTGCGCCTGCAGGTCCGTCGGGAAGCCCGGGAATGGCTCCGTCATCACGTCGACGCCGTGCAGTGCGCCGTTGGTCCGGTGAACCCGCATGCCATGCTCGGTGTCCTCGAGCGTGACGCCGGCCGCGCGAAGGCTGGCCGCCACCGTGTCGATCAGGTCGACCCGGCCGCCGATCAGTTCGACGTCGCCCGCCGTCATGGCGACGGCCATGGCGTAGGTGCCGGTCTCGATACGATCGGGAATGACCGCGTGTTCGATGGGCTTGAAGGACGTCACGCCCTCGATGGTGAGCGTCTCGGTGCCGATCCCGCCCACCGGGACACCCATCGCCGACAGGCATTCGGCGAGGTTGGCGATCTCGGGCTCGCGCGCGGCATTGTCGAGCACGGTGGTGCCCTTGGCCAGAGCGGCGGCGATCATCAGGTTCTCGGTGGCGCCGACCGACACTTTCGGGAAGGTGTAGCGCGCGCCCTTGAGGCCCTTGGGTGCCCGCGCGACCATGTAGCCGCCGTCGATGTCGATCTCGGCGCCCATCGCCCGCAGGCCGGCAATGTGCAGATCCACGGGACGGGCGCCGATCGCGCAGCCGCCCGGCAGCGACACCCTGGCCTGGCCCTCACGCGCCAGCAGCACGCCCAGCACCAGCATCGACGCGCGCATCTTGCGCACGATGTCGTAGGGCGCGGTGGTCGAGGTGATCTTCGCGGCCTTCAGCACCATGGTCGTGCCGTGGCTGTGGCCGTTCTCGCCGGCCGTGGCGGTGATTTCCACGCCATGCTGGCGCAGCAGCTGCATCATGGTGGTGATGTCGGCCAGGCGTGGCACGTTGTGCAGGGTGAGCGGCTGGTCGCTCAGCATCGAGGCCACCATCAACGGCAGGGCCGCGTTCTTGGCGCCGGAGATGCGGATCTGGCCCTTGAGCTGGCGGCCGCCCCTGATGCGAATTCTGTCCATGGTCGCCTCCGCTCAGATTTTCGGCAGGGTGACGCCGCGCTGGCCCTGATACTTGCCGGCCTTGTCGCGGTAGGAAACCTCGCAGGGTTCGTTTCCCTGGAGGAAGAGGAACTGGCAGGCGCCCTCGTTGGCGTAGATCTTCGCGGGCAGCGGCGTGGTGTTCGAGAATTCCAGGGTCACGTGACCCTCCCACTCCGGCTCGAGCGGCGTCACGTTCACGATGATCCCGCAGCGCGCATAGGTCGACTTGCCGACGCAGATCACCAGAACGTCACGGGGAATGCGGAAATACTCGACCGTCCGGGCCAGCGCGAAGGAATTCGGCGGAATGACACAGACGTCTGTGTTGCGGTCGACGAAGCTCTGCTGGTCGAAGTTCTTCGGGTCGACCACCGACGAATTGACGTTGGTGAAGATCTTGAAGTCGACGAAGGGCTCGATCATGCCCTTCTCCTGCGCCATGTGGCGAATCCAGCGGTCGGAAAGAATGCTCATCGGGCGCTTCTAAAGGACGGAGGGGGTCGGCTCAACCGCCGGTCTTGCCGGCGGTCGGATCACCGCCCTGTCCCGGACCCGACGGTTTCGGAGCCTCCCCTTTGGCACGCGCCTGCGCCTTGCGCCGCTTCAGGTTTTCGCGCAGGGCGGCGGCGAGCCGGTCGGCGCGTTCGTCCTTCTCCGGGACGTGCTTCGAGGGGGCGATCATTGTCGGAAGGATACACCATTGCGGGGGGGCCGGGGCAGCCCCGTCTGCCGCCCCGGGCGCCCCTCCGAGCCGGCGGTCAGTCGCCCGCCGCCGGCGCCTCGATATGCTCGCCCGCACCGCGCTTTTTCGAGTGATCCGCAGCCAGCATCACGTAAACGGCTGGGACCACGAACAGGGTGAACAGGGTGCCGATCGCCAGGCCAGTGGCAATTACCAGGCCCATCGAGAAGCGCGACAGGGCGCCCGCGCCGGTCGCCACGATCAGCGGCACGACGCCCAGCACCATCGCCGCCGTGGTCATCAGGATCGGCCGCAGACGGATCGAAGCGGCCTCCAGGATGGCTTCGCGCCGCGACTTGCCGGCTTCCTGCAGTTCGTTGGCGACCTCGACGATCAGGATGCCGTGCTTGCTGATCAGGCCCATCAGGGTAACCAGGCCGACCTGGGTGTAGATGTTCAGGGTCGCCCCCGGCATGCCCACCGTGCTCAGCGCCATCAGGAAGATGAGCGCACCCGCGATCGACATCGGGACCGAGAACAGGATGATCAGCGGATCGCGGAAGCTCTCGAACAGGGCCGCGAGCGACAGGTAGATGATGATCAGCGCGAAGCCGAAGGTGACGATGAAGCCGCCGCTCTCCTGCACGTACTGTCGCGACGCGCCGCCATAGTCGATCGAGTAGCCCTGCGGCAGCGTGCGCTGCGCCAGTTCCTTCAGCGTCTGCAGCGCCTCGGCCTGCGACACGCCTGGGAAGGCGACGCCCTGGATGGTGGCGCTGTTGAGCTGCTGGAAGTGGTTGAGCGACTGCGGAATCGCCTTGGTGGCGATCGATGCCACGGTCGACAGCGGCACCGTCGTGCCGTCGCCGGCCTTGATGTGATAGTCGAGGATCTGGTCGATGTTCTGCCGTGAGGACTGCTGAACCTGCGGGATCACCTTGTAGGAGCGGCCGTCGAGCGCGAAGTAGTTGACGTAACCGCCGCCCAGCATCGAGCCCAGGGCGCCGCCGATGTCGCTCATCTGCAGTCCGAGCGCCGAGGCCTTGTCGCGATCGATCACGACCGTGGCCTGCGGCGCGTCGATCTTGAGGTCGGTATTGAGGAAGATGAAGCGGCCGGTGGCGAGCGCTTCCTGCAGGAACTTCTGCGCCACGTCGTTCAGCGCGTCGAACCCACCGGTCGTATTGATCACGAACTGGATAGGCAGGCCGGTCGAGCCCGGCAGCGGCGGCGGCTGGAAGGCCACGACCTGCGCGCCGGCGACGCCCGCCAGCTCCTGCTGAACGATCGGCTGGAGCTGGTTGGAGGTCAGGGTGCGCTTGTCCCACGGCTTCAGCACGTAGCCCGCGATCGACTGGCCGGGCACGTCGAGCTGGAAGACGTGATCCGTCTCCGGATGGCTGGCGCCGATCTTGTAGATCTCGCGCGAATAGATCTGGCGCTGGTCGATGGTCGAATTCGGCGCCGACGTTGCGAAGCCGATGATGATGCCCTGGTCCTCCTGCGGCGCCAGCTCGCTGCTGGTGGCCGAGTAGAGAAAGTAGATGCTGCCGAGCACCAGCACGGCGAAGGTCGCCGTCACCGGCAGGTAGTTGAGGCTGCCGGTCAGCCAGCGGGAATAGCCGCGCCGCAGGCGGTCGAACACGTTATCGATGCCGCGGATGATGCGGGCTTCCAGGCCGCGGTCGTCGTGACCGTGCGGCTTCAGCATCCGAGAGCACATCATGGGCGAGAGCGTCAGCGCCACCACCGCCGAGATGGTGACGGCGCCCACCAGGGTGAAGGCAAACTCGGTGAACAACGCGCCCGTCAGGCCGCTCTGGAAGCCGATCGGCACATAGACGGCGATCAGTACCACGGTCATGGCGATGATCGGCCCGCCCAACTCGCGCGCCGCCTGGATCGCCGCTGGAACCGGCTTCTGCCCTTCCTCGAGATGGCGGTTCACATTCTCGACCACGATGATGGCGTCGTCGACCACCAGGCCGATCGCCAGCACCAGCGCGAGCAGGGTCAGCAGATTGATGGAGAATCCGAAGGCCGCCATCATGGCGAAGGTGCCGATCAGCGACAGCGGAATGGCGATCACGGGAATGATCACCGAACGGATCGATCCCAGGAAGACGAAGACAACCAGGGTCACGATCACCAGCGCCTCGATCAGCGTGTGGACCACCTCGTCGATCGAGCTGTTCACGAATTCCGTCGAATCGTAGATGATCTGGCCGTTCAGCCCCTGCGGCAGCTGCGCCTGGATCGCGGGGAAGATATCCTTCACGCCCTTGATTACGTCGAGCAGGTTGGCGGCCGGAGCGACCTGGATGCCGATATAGACGGCCTTCTGGCCGTCGAAGCTTACTTCCGATTCGTAGTCGTCCGAACCCAGCGTCACGTTGGCGACGTCGCTGAGCCGGACGATCGCGCCCTTGTCCTGCTTCAGCACCAGGTTGCGGAACTCCTCCAGCGAACTCAGCGCCGTCGAGGCCTTGAGCGTGACCTGCACCATCTGGCCCTTGGTCGTGCCGAGCCCTGCGATGTAGTCGTTGGCCGTCAGCGCCAAGCCGACATCGGCCGCGGTCAGGCCATAGGCGGCGAGCTTCTGCGGATCGAGCCAGGCGCGCAGCGCGAAGTTCTTCGCGCCCAGCAATTCCGCCGTCTGCACGCCTTCGACCGCCTGCAATCTCGGTTGCACGACGCGCACCAGGTAATCGGTGATCTGGTTGGGCGCCAGCTCCTTGCTGTTGAAGCCGATATACATCGCATCGATCGTCTGGCCGACCTTCACCGTCAGCACCGGCTGCTGCGTCCCGGTGGGCAGCCGGTTCAGCACCGAACTCACCTTCGTATTGATCTCCGTCAGCGCCTTGCTCGAATCGTAGTTGAGCCGCAGGTAGACCGTGATGGTGCTGACCCCGCTCTGGCTGGTCGAGGTCATGTAGTCGATGCCGTTGGCCTGGGCGACCGCCTGCTCCAGCGGCGTCGTGATGAAGCCGGCGATCACGTCGGGATCGGCGCCGTAGTAGGTCGTCGTGATCGTGACGACGGCATTCTCGGTGCGCGGATACTGCAGCACCGGCAGGGCGCTGATGGCGCGCAGGCCGACGACCAGAATCAGCAGGCTCACCACGCTCGCCAGCACCGGGCGGCGGATGAAGATGTCGGTGAACTTCATGGGACGATGTCCTGGGGGTTGGCTATTTGTCGACGATCTTCGGGGCGGCGTCGTTGCTCGGCACGGCGCGGTTGTCGACCAGCACCGGCACGCCGTTGCGCAGCTTGATCTGGCCGGAAGTGACGACCGTGTCGCCTTCGGAGACACCCTTCAGAATCGCCACCTGGTCGCCACGCGTGGCGCCCGTCGTGACGAAGACCTGGCGAGCGGTGAGCTCCGGCTTGGCATCGGTGCCCTTGCCCTTGTCGTCGACGATGTAGACCAGCGAGCCGTAGGGATTGTAGCTCACCGCCGTCTGCGGCAGCGTGACCAGGCGCTGTGCCGTGCCGGTGTCCAGCTCGACCGTGGCGAACATGCCGGGCATCAGCTTCTGGTCGACGTTCGGCAGGGTGGCGCGCACCTGCACGTTGCGGCTGCCCGTCTCGATCTTCGGATTGATGGCGGTGATCTTCCCGTCGAAGGTGCGGCCGGGGAAGGCGTCGACCTTCGCCCTCACCTTGTCGCCGACGGCGATCTGCGCCACGGCCTGCTGCGGCAGCAGGAAGTCGACGAAAATGGGATCCATCGACTGCAGGGTGGCGATCATGGTGCCGGCCGCGAGGAACTGGCCGAGATCGACCTGGCGCAGGCCGAGCTTGCCGTCGAACGGCGCCCGCAGCGTCTTCTTGTCGAGGATCGCCTTCTGGACGGCGACCTGCGCGCGGGCGTTGCGCAGGTTGGCTTCGTCGTTGTCGACGATCGCCTGGCTGATCGCCTGCGCCTTGAGCTGCTTCAGGTCGCGGTCGTAGGTGATCTGCGCGAGGGACGCCGTCGCCTCGAGCGACTGAAGCCGGGCCTCCTCGTCTTCCTTGCGCAGGGTCAACAGCACCTGCCCCGCCTTCACCTCGTCGCCCGACTGGAAGGTGATCGTCTCGACCACGCCCGGCACCTCGAGCGACAGTTCCGCGCCGCGCACGGCCCGCAGGGTGCCGACCGCATCGATCCGCGGCTGCCAGTCGCTGGTCTCTGCCTTCGTGGCGGAGACCGTCTGGGGCATGTTGGCCATGCCGGCCATGGCTTCCTTGATCTTGCCGTTGACGAAGGCCTTGAAGCCGAACAACCCGCCGAGCACTGCGCCGACGAGAATGAGCATGATGAGCATTCGCTTGATCATCGTATGCCTCTTGAGCTGATCAGGATGGATTTGTCTGAAGGGGAAGGAGCGGCCGGTCAGTGACCGGCGCGCGGAAGCTTGATGTCCTGGACGGGCGGCAGCGCGAAGCGCGACGGCTTGCCCATCGATTTCGGATCGACGTCGGTGCGGTTCCACCAGCCGCCACCCAGTGCCTGGAACAGCGCCGCGGTGTCGGAGTAGCGCGCGGCCTGGGCCCGCAGCCGGTTGATGACGGCGGTCTGGTAGGTCTGCTGGGCGTTGAGCAGGATGAGATAGTTCACGGCGCCCAGCTGGTATTGCTGCTCGGAGAGCCTGAGGCTCGCCGCCGCGGTCTGCTCGGCGGCAACCTGGGCCCGCAGGGTCTCGGCATCGTACTGCACGGCCCGCAGGGCGTTGGCGACATCCTGGAATGCCGAGAGCACGACGCCGCGATACTGGGCGGCCGCGCGCTCATAGGCGGCGATCGCGGCCTTGCGCTGGCTGTCGAGCCGGCCGCCGTCGAACACGGTCTGCGCGATCCCCAGGCCGACACTCCAAACGCCCGAGCCCGGCACGATGAGCGAGCCGAGGCCTCCGGAGGTGAATCCCAGCAGGCCGGTGATGGTGAACTGCGGCATTTGGTTGGCGACCGCGACGCCGATATCGGCGCTGGCGCCGCGGAGTTGCTCCTCGGCGGCGCGCACGTCCGGGCGCTGTTCGACCAGAGACGAAGGCAGGCTGAGCGGCAGCTCCTGCGGCAGCTTCAGCTTGGCGAGGTCGAAGCTCTCGCCGCGATCCTGGTCCGGCGTGCGGCCGACCAGCCTCATCAGCTGATTGCGCTGCTGGGCAAGCTGCTTCTGCAGCGGCGGCAAGGTCGCCTGGGTCTGCGTGAGGGCCGCCTCCTGGGCAAGTACGTCGGCGCGCGAGGCGCCGCCCAGGTCGAACTGGCGGCGCACCACCGTCAACGAATTGTTGAGGATGTTGATGATGTCCTGGGTCGCTTTGATCTGGGCCTGCAGCGAGGCGACGTTGATCGCGGCGACGACGACGTTGGAAGAGAGCGTCAGATAGGTCGCCTCGAGCTGGAAGCGCTGGTTCTCCGCCGCCGCTTCCCGGGATTCGACCTGGCGACGCACGCCGCCGAAAACATCCGGCGAATAGGAGATGTTGAGCGATGCCGAGGTGACGCCGAACATGACCCCGGAACCGGCCTGCCCTTGGGACGCTGGAGAGGAAAGTTGCTGCTGCCCCGAGCCGTTGGCGCTCAAGGTCGGGAACAGTCCGCCCTGCTGGGCGAAGTAGAGTTCTCGCGCCTGCCGCAGCGCCGCCTGGGCGGCGTCGACGTCGGGATTGGCCTGCAGCGATTCACGAACCAGAGCGTCGAGCTGCGGCGACTGGAACAGCGCCCACCATTCGCCGGGAATGTCCTGCTCCGGCACGAAGGTCTGCGCGGCGCCGCCAGGACCGGCCGCGGAGCTGGTCTGCAGCGCCAGCGGCTCGGGCGTGTAGCTGGTCGATGTCGGCTTGGCTGGCTTCACGAAATCCGGACCGGCGGTGCAGCCGGCGAGGAGGAAGGCCGTGAAGGCCACGAGAAAGGGTGACCGCCTGTACATGCTGATACTCTTGGAACTATTTTTCGGGCACGACGGCGCGACAGATGGCAAGCGTCTGTTCGCGCACGATCTGCTTCATCAACAGAACGTTCTCTCCCTCGAGACCGACCGCTTTGAGGATGGGTCGCTTATGGTTGTTGCAGAAGATGACGACCTGCCCGATCAGCGCCATCGTGCGCATCGTCATCTCCGGATCGGCTTCGGACTTGCCGTGGATCCGGGCGAACAGGGCGAGGCAGGGATTGAAGATCTGCCGCATGCCGTTCTCGTGCATCCGGTCTAGCCCGGGCGTCTCTTCCACCTCGGCCCGCGCGAAGATGAGGCGCCGGCTGTCGACCTGCGGTCCGCTCGTCACCACGGTGACGAAGGATTCGAGCGTCTCGCACAGAAGTTCGGACAGCTCGGCCGGCGTGGCGGCCGGATCGTCGAGCGCGGCACGGACGCGCGGCAAGACACCGGACATATGCCGCTCCGTGTCGGCGACGATGTCCTCGATGACCGCCCGGTAGAGACCTTCCTTGTTGCCGAAATAGTACTGGATGGCCGGGAGGTTCACGCCCGCGCCTTCGGCGATCTGCCGGGTGCTGGCACCCTCGTAGCCATGGGCGGCAAAGAGGTCGAGCGCGGTTTCAAGGATGCGCCGGCGCGTATCCTCGCCCCTCGCCTGGGTCCCCTGACGGCCACGTGCAGTGGTTGGAATGTTCATCATCGCTACCCTGAGCAGTGCGGACACAAGCCAATTACTATCACTCGATAAACTATGTCAATCGATAGATATTTTCGCGGGCGGCGCGAATTCAAGGCCGGTGAAGGGGCTTCGAAGAAGGTTTGACGTCCCGCTCTTGGCCCGGCGGCGGCGGGCATCGTGCTTCATGCGATCCCGCCGGGATCGTCAGGCAGCCTATGCGGCGGGCGCGAGGGTCGCCATCCGGCTCGACGCGAGCCAGGTCCTCAATCGAGGAATCGCGGGCCTGATCGCCTTCCCTGCGCCGCGGCGCCGGACGTCAGGACTCCAGCGTGGCGGCCAACGCCTTCGGTACGCGCACCGGCATATCCAGAAGCATCTGGGCGAAGGCCTTGGCCAGCGGATCGGCCTTGAGCGAGGCCATGCCGCCGCCGCCCAGCGCCTTGCGCAGCAGGAAGTTGAAACCCTGGATGCCCGGCAGCCGCCAGCGCGTGACCGGTCCCTCGATACGGTGGGCGAAGTAGCTTGCCACCGCCTCTTCCGTCACCTCGGCATCCAGGATCGGTTCGTACTCCGGCTGGCGCGCGAAGATGCCGATGTTGGCGTTGTCGCCCTTGTCTCCGGAGCGGCCGTAGGCGAGCGCAATCAGCGGCACGGTGGCGGTATCGTCCGCCGGCAACGCCGTCGCCGTCGGCGCCTCGACGGGAAGCTGTGCCGAGGTGAAGCCGCCACTTAGCGCGCCTTCCTGCATCGCGATCCTGTGGCCGTCGACGTCGACCGTGACCGGGACCATCGACTTCGGCACCAGGCAGGAGAACATGCGGATGACGGGCGATGGCGAGACGCGGCCGGCGCCGAAGCTGCCGCTCATGCCGACCACGCCGCCGGTCGACATGGGCGAGATCTCCCGGCCAAGCAGCGCCAGCGCGTCCTTCTGGTCGTGCCGGGCGGCGATCTTCACGACGACCTCACGCGTGTCGGGCACACGGCCGTGCGGACCGTAGGTCGCCTCGCTGCCGATCACCTCGATGCTGACGTCGCGATAATCCGCCATGCCCTTCTCGGCGAACATGCGGCGCGTCTTCTTGATGATCGACTCCGCGCTGTGGCGGCCCTTCGCGACCGCCTCGCGTCCGCCCAGCATGAAGATCGAGCTGAACTTGTATCCGTCGGGCCAGGTCGTCGAAACTTTGTAGGTATCGGTCGGCGGGCGGCCGCGGGCACCGCTCACCCGCACGCGGTCCTTGGCCACCTGCTCGTAGGTCGCCTGCGTGAAATCGCACACCACGTCGGGAACCATGTAGGCGCGCGGGTCGCCGATCTCGTAGAGCATCTGCTCGGCCACCGTGGCAGTCGTGATCAGGCCACCGGTATTGTCGGGCTTGGAGAGCACGAAGCTGCCGTCGTCCGACACCTCCGCGATCGGGAAGCCCATATTGTCGTAGTCGGGCACCAGCCTCCAATCGGTGAAGTTGCCGCCGTTGCACTGCGCGCCGCATTCGATGATGTGGCCACAGAGCGTGCCGGCAGCCAGGCGGTCGAATTCCTCGGGTGCCCAAGAGAACGCATGGATCAACGCACCCAGGGTCACAGCCGAATCGACGCAACGGCCGGTGATGACCACGTCGGCGCCCTCGGCCAGCGCCCGCGCGATCGGAAAGCCGCCGAGATAGGCGTTCATGCTGGCGATCTTCGACGGCAGCTCCGCGCCCGTATCCATCTCACGGATACCGGCGGCGCGGAACTCCTCGACGCGCGGCAGGATGTCGTCGCCCAGCACGACCGCGACCTTGAGCGTCACGCCCGCCGCCTCGCAGGCCTTCAGCACGGCGTCGCGGCAGGCCAGCGGATTGACGCCGCCGGCATTGGTCACGACCTTGATCTTCTTCTCGGTGATCTCGCGCGCCAGCGGCGCCATGACGACCGAGACGAAGTCGATCGCATAGCCCGCTTGCGGATTGCGCAGCTTCTGCGCCGCCATGATCGACATGGTGACTTCGGCAAGATAGTCGCTCACCAGATAGTCGACGTTTCCGTGCCGCACGAGCTGTACCGCGGCGGTCTCGGTGTCGCCCCAGAAGCCCGAATGGCAGCCGATGCGGACCGTCTTCTTGCTCATCGTGCAGCCCCTCTCGTCGCCTTACTTCTTCTTGCGATTGACGAACGCCGCCATGCGCTCGATGTGCTCGCCCTCGGCGACCGACTGGGCGAAGGAATCGATGCCGGCCTGCACCGCCTCGTCGAGCGGCAGCCGCTCCCAGCGGCGCATCAGGCGCTTCTGCGCACGCACGGCGAGCGGCGTCGCATCGACGATCGAATGCACGCAGCGTTCGACGGCCGCGTCGATCTTCGCCGCCTCGACGACTTCCTCGACCATGCCCCAGGCCTCGGCCCTGCGGGAATCGATGTTCTCGCCGGTCAGCAGCATCCACGAGGTGCGGCCCCAGCCGATCAGGCGGGGCAGCAGCGCCGCCTCGACGACGGAGGGAATGCCGACCTTCACCTCCGGCATGCCGAAATGCGCGGTGTCGGTGGCGATGCGCAGGTCGCAGGCGGCCGCCACCTCGAGGCCGGCGCCCAGCGTGTAGCCCTCCATGCGGCAGATCACCGGCACCGGACAGTCGCGGATCGACTGGCAGAGCATGTGGACCGTGGTGATGAAGGCGCGTCCGTCCTCGGACGTGCGCATCCCCGCCATGTGGTTGATGTCGGCGCCGCCGATGAAGGCCCGGCCGCCCGCGCCCGAGAACACGACGACGCGCAGATCTTCCTCGGCCGAGAGTGCATGGAAGGTCGCGGTGAGATCGTGCAGGGCGGGCGGGTTCAGGACGTTGAGACGCCGAGCATTGTCGAACACGAGATGAGCCACCGTGCCGGCATCGCGTTTTTCGCGCCGGACCTCGATCTTGTGCGCGGACTCCGCCATGACGTTTCGCTCCGTGGCTCTTTGTGATTGCGTGATTCTGCCCTATTAGAACCCGCCCACGACGCTTCACAAGAGCCAATGCCCGATACGATCGACCTCTCCCGCTACACCGTGTTCGTGCCGCCGGATCCGTTCGAGGATCATGTCGGGCCGTTCTATTTCGACCTCCAGGGCGATGCCCGGAAGGCCGGCACGGTGCATTGCGTGCTGCCGACCCTGCCCCGCCACGGCAACTACAGGGGCGGGGTGCACGGCGGCGGCATCCTGACCTTCGCCGACTATGCGCTCTGCCTCGTGGCCGGCCGCGCCGCGGACGGCGGCACCAACACGTCCTTCGCCATGACGGTGAGCATCGCCGTCGAGTTTCTGAACGGCGCCGTCATAGGACCGCCGCTGGAAGCGCGCGGCGAGCCGCTGCAGGTCACGGGCCGCCTCGCCTTCGCCCGCGGCTCGATCACCCAGGAAGGCCGTACCATCGCGCTGTGGTCGGGCGTGTGCCGCCACGTCGCCCGCGCCAAGGCGATGGCGCGCAAGGACGAGCAGGCGCCGTCGAGGATCGACCTGCCGGCGCAGGTCGTGCCCGAGGGCTTCGAGCCCTTCAAGGCCAGCGCCTACTCCACGCATATCGGCCCGGCCTTCGTCCGCAAGGAGGCCGACGGCGCTTCGCTGGTGCAACCGACCTTGGCACGCATGTGCAACTCCGGTGGCGCGCTCCACGGCGGCTACATGATGAGCTTCGCCGACACCGCCATCACGCGCGCCGCGGCCCTGACGACCGACCTCGCGCCGGCCACCGTCTCCTTCGCCGCCGAATTCCTGGCCGCCGGCGACATCTCCGCGCCGCTGGTCACACGGGTGGAAGTGCCCAAGCGCGGACGTTCGATTGCCTTCCTGCGTGGTCTGCTGGAACAGAACGGCAGGGCCCTGCTCTCCTACTCGGCGACGGTGATGCTGCGGCCGCGGGCCTGATCCGCGCCGACCTGGACGGCCACCTTCGTCACTTCCTGCGCGAGCGCTCCGTCGAGGCCGAGCACGGCCGGCAGGTCGCCGGCCAAGGCCGCGCGTTCCACGGCGTCGGCGATCCGGCCGAGCGCCACCGCGCCGATCATGCCGGAAGCGCCCTTCAGCCGGTGCGCCGCCCGCGCGATGGTCTCGAGATCTTCAGTCGCTCGAATCTCCTCGTGAGCGCCCCTCGCGGTGTCGAGGAACTCGCGCTCGATCTCCGCAAGCGTGGCCGCGTCGTCGCCGAACAGCTCGACGAGCCTGTCGCGATCGTAGGCTGGGCTCATGTCACGCGCTCCCGCGATTCATGCTTCAGCCAGACCTCCAGCGTCGCTTTCAACTGCTCGATGCCGACCGGCTTGCTGATGAAGCCATCCATCCCGGCCGCCCGGCTGCGCTCTTCCTCCGACTCCAGCGTGCTGGCGGTGACCGCGAGGATCGGCAGGCGCGCGCTGCCAGTCGAGGCCTCGCCCTGGCGAATGCGCCGGGCCAGTTCGAAGCCGTCCATGTCGGGCATCTGCAGGTCGGCGAGCATGAGGTCGTAAGGACGCGAGCGCCACATCGCCAGCGCCTCCTCGCCGCTGGCCGCCATGTCGGCCGAGGTGCCTGCCAGTTCGAGCTGCCGCGCCAGGATCTTTCGGTTGACCGAATTGTCGTCGACCACCAGGACGCGACCGCCCAGCCGGCCGACCGGCGCCGGTGCCTGTGCCGCCGAAGAGACAAAGCCCGTCCGCCCAGCGGCCTGCGCGATCGCCCGCACCAGCACGTCACGCCGCCACGGGCGCTTGAGGTCGGCGAGACATACTTGGTTATTGGAATCGTCGATGGTCACCGCCGTCCCGGACGACACCACGACATCGACCTCGGCGCCCGCGTCGCGCAGATAGCGCGCGATGGCCGCGCTCTCCTGCGGGTCCGGCAGGGATAGGACCAGGGAGAGGTTCTCGAGCGGAAGCCCGGCGGAGGCCGGTGCCGGCGGCGCCGCCTCGAGCGTCACCGTGACGACGAACGTCGATCCGACACCCGGCGCGCTGTGCACCTCGACACTTCCGTCCATCGCCTCGGCAAGGCGGCGCACGATGGAAAGGCCGAGTCCGGTGCCGCCGAAGCGGCGGGTCGTCGAACTGTCGGCCTGGACGAAGGGATTGAACAACCGATCGCGTTGGGCGGCCGTGAGACCGATTCCCGTGTCGACTACCCTGATGCGAAGGGCGAGCGACCCGTCCCGCTCCCCGGCTTGCCCCTCGAGGAAGAGGCGGACGCTGCCTTTCTCCGTGAACTTGATGGCGTTGCCCAGCAGGTTGAACAGGATCTGCTGCAGCCGCAGCGGATCGCCGATGACGCGGGCGGGCACCTCCGACGCCACATAGGCCGACAGGATCAGCCCCTTCTCCGCGGCCCGGGCAGCCAGCGCCTCGGCCACCCCCTCGATCAGCTCGACGGTGGAGAATTCCACCCGCTCGAGGTCGAGACGCCCCGCCTCGATCTTGGAGAAGTCCAGGATGTCGTCGATGATTCGCAGCAGCGACGCCGCCGAATAGCGCACCGTTCCCAGCTGATCGCGCTGGTCGGGCGAGAGCTCGGTTCGCTCCAGAATGTCGATCATGCCCAGCACGCCGTTCATTGGCGTCCGGATCTCATGGCTCATGGTGGCGAGGAAGGTCGACTTGGCCTGGTTGGCCTTCTCCGCATCGCGCTGGGCGGCCAGCGCCGCGTCGCGGGCCTTGCGCGCCTCGTCGTAGGCGACCTGCAGCCGGCGTGCCAGATCCTCCTTCTCGTAGGCCAGGGCGATGTTGTCGTACTGCCAGCGGTGCACGTCTCGCACGTAAGCCATCAGATGGCCGACATAGGCGGCGCCGGCGATACCCACGAGCTGATAGAACGGGCCTCCCGACGCGACCAGGACCAGCAGCAGCGGTGCCGCCGTGGCCACGGCGAAGGCGTAGAAGGTGGGCGGATGAGCCGAGCGGATCGGCACCCCGGTCGTGACCGTGGCCAGGAGCACGAGCCCGAGCAGCATGCGCTGCAGCTCGAAATCCCGGGAGGCCAGCAGATACCCCGCCCAACCCCAGCAGGCGCCCCCGAGGAAGGTGAAGCCCGCGAACCACCAGCCCCAGCGCAGGGTCTGCTCGTCGTCGGGTCGGGCACGCGCGAAATTATGGCGAAGAAGGTCGAAGCCCAGCGTCACGCCGAGGTAGGCCACGAACGGTCCGGCCAGTTCGACCAGGTCGACCTGCCGCCAGTAGATGGCGGCGATCACCGGCCACAGGACGAAGGAAAAGTAGCGCGAGGGCGCCGATCCCTGGAACAGGCGCCGCACGAGTTCGGCGCGGACGAAGCCGTCCTGGCGGGCGGCTGAATCCGCCTCGTCGAGCCGAGGGGCGGCCGGGTCAGCGGCGGCGAGCGACATCAACGATCCCGGAACTAGGGTTTGAGCGGCCGCCCGTTGGGGCAGCTAGAGCTTGCGGATTTGCGCAATACCGATCGTATCAAAGTTATCAAGAAAACGATATAATTGCTTGAGAAATAGTGTTAATTTGATGTCATTGAATGTCATTTATTAGGTTATATCATGCAGCTTCCGTCCGTGTTGTTGGTCGAGGACGACGCATTTCAACGCAAGGCCGCCGAGACCTATCTGTCCAATCATGAACTCAAGGTGACCGCGGTCGAGAACGGCGCGCAGATGCGCCGCCAGCTCTCCCGTTCGATGCCCGACCTCGTCCTGCTCGACGTCCAGCTCCCCGGTCCGGACGACGGCTTCGCGTTGGCCCGCTGGCTGCGCGAGAGCAGCACCCGTATCGGCATCATCATGCTGACGGCGGCAAGCGATCCCGTCGACAAGGTGCTGGGCCTCGAGAGCGGCGCCGACGACTATGTCGCCAAGCCCTACGAGCCGCGCGAGCTGCTCGCCCGCTGCAAGAGCGTCCTGCGCCGGTCGGTGAACAAGGCCACGCCGTCGCGGCTGGAGCGCATCCGCATGGGCGGGCACATGCTCGACCTGTCCAAGCGCCAGCTCCTGGACGCCGAGAACGGCGCCGTGCCGCTGACCTCGGGCGAGTTCGACATCCTGAAGACCTTCGCCGAGAACCCCAACCGGCCCCTGTCGCGCGACTGGCTGCTGGAGACCACGAGCCATCGCGCCCGCGACCCGTTCGACCGGGCGATCGACCTCCGCATCACGCGCATCCGCCGCAAGATCGAGCCGGCACCGGACAAGCCCACGGTGATTCGCACCGTGCGGGGTGTCGGCTATATGTTCGTGCCGCCCGCCGAATAGCCGGGCTATAAGGTCCGGCCCCGGCACCCCCGGGGCGCGGCCATGCTGGCCAAGATCGGTACTGGGGGCCCGTAGTTCAGCGGTTAGAACGAGCCGCTCATAACGGTTATGTCGCAGGTTCGAATCCTGCCGGGCCTACCACCGCGCCTTCTCCGTGCGGGACCCCGCGGCGCGTTTGGCCAACTTTCCAGACGCTATCCATTTGCCGACGACGTCAGCCGTCTCGGCCAGAACCTCCTGCCCTGTCCGGCCCGACCGGACCAGCACACCGAAGGAATGATCGGCGTCTTTGATCGGCCAGAAGCTCGTCCGCTTCCCCAAGCCCTTCAAGACCTTTCGCAGGAGCGCAGGCCGCGCGAGCGCGTCGCGCGTGCCCTGGACGAACAACAGGGGAATGTGGATGTCAGACAGATGCGCTGCGCGCTCCACGGAGGGCTTTTCCGGCGGGTGCAGCGGAAATCCCAGGAACACCAGGCCCTCAACTCTCGGCAGGGGCTCCAGCGCCTGGGCCTGGGACGTCATGCGACCGCCAAACGACTTGCCTCCCGCGAACAGAGGCAAGGCCGGCGCCAGCTTCGCCGCTTTCCGGACGGCCGCACGTATCGCGGCATGGGCCACGGCCGGCCGGTCGGGCCGCTTGGAGCCGGCTTCCATGTAGGGAAACTGGAACCTGAGGGTGCTCACCCCCGCTTCGGCCAGCAGGGCGGCCATGGCGACCATGAACGGATGCGTCATGCCGGCCCCTGCACCATGTGCCAGCACGAGCAGCGCGCGAGCACGGGGCGCCTTTTGATACAAAGCCGAAACGGTCGTTCCCGGAACGACACGCACGCTGAGCCGCCGTGCCTGCGAAGAAAGCTTCATCGGTTCTGAGTCAACACCATGAGCCCGGACCCTATCTGTTGGACACCGGGTCGTCGCTGTTCAATGAGGGTTTCGATCCGAAGAAGCCGGCGGATCACCACGGACACCGACGGTCGGCGCCGAACAGCGTGGCGAACCGCTGCGCGGTGCAGGTCAGCGGCTGGCCGGCGCCAGTCCCGTCCGCGACGGGCGAGAACTCGATCGTCCAGGCGGAGAAGCCCGCCATGAAGAAACGGCCGACCGTTCCAACCTCGGTATCGCCGCGCCCTTCCTCCTGTCCGACGGCCTGCGGATACCAGGCGCCGCCGCGGACGATCCGGAGCGGCACGCTCCACGCTTCGGGATCCGCCGGGTCGCGATTGAAGCTCGCGTAGATGCCTTCCTGCACCAGATCGCCGGCGCCGCCGGCGGTTCGGTTCAGCAGCATGACGAAGGCCCCGAGCGCGTGATTGTAGTGCACGGCAGGTCCCCAGAACCCGTCGGGATCGGCATGCCGCCAGCCGCGTCGCATCGGCCAGATGGGGCGAAGCGGCCGGCTGCCGTCCGGCGACCACCCCTGTCCGGTCCAGAGCATCGGTGGCGCGGCCGGATCCGCGATCGGCAGGCGCAGCACGGTCACGCCCTGTGCCGGCTCGTCGGGATGGTAGCTGGAGAAGAAGACGTAGAGCCACCGGCCCTCACGATCCGGAAGGGCACAGAGATCGCCATAACCCCCGGCGAAGAACCCGTTGTGCCACGTACGGTCGATGCACTCAGGCGGCAGGCGCAGCAGGTCGCCCCGGTGGCGCCACGTCACTCCGTCGTCCCTCGATACCGCCCGCCCCATGTGGGGCACGAACAGCCTCTCGGCACCGCCGACCGGCGTCTCCGCATGGAACCAGCCGTGCAAGGCGCCGCCGGGCTCCTGCCAGATCGCTTCGATCCATTTGCCGATCGCGGGCTCGGGATCGTCGAGGAACGTCACCGGTACCGGCGGGACGTCGAACACGAGATCGGGCCGCCCGACCCGCCTCAACGTGTGTCCGATGGGATCGTAGCGGGAGAAGAAGGCGACGGCCGCGTCCCGGTCGATCCTGACTGGACTGTTGCCATCGGTGCGCCAGCAGCTCCGGCCGTGCAGCGTGAGCGGAGAGGCCGGGCGGAAGCGCACGCACACCTCGCCGTTGGCCACGGTCGTGACTGCCACCTCCCCCTCGCCCGTCATCGCGTTCACAACAAGGCCGCCTCTTCTCGTTTGTGCTTTTTCCGCGATTTGGCCCGGAGGGCGATGCGTACGGCATCGGCCCGTCGGCCGAGTTGATCCAGGTCAAGAAGCGAGCGTCCCGGTTGCGATATCGTTCCAGGATTGCAATCGGGAGGATCAGGACATGTTCAAGCACATCCTCATTCCAACGGATGGCTCGGCGCTTTCCACGACGGCCATTCAGAACGCGCTGCAGTTGGCCCGCGACGTCAAGGCGAAGGTCACCGTGATCACCGTCATGGAACCCTTCCACATCTTCTCCATGGACAGCACGCAGCTTGCGGACACGCGGCACGCCTACGAGAAGCACACGGAGGAGGCCGCCGAGCGCTGCCTCGGGGGAGCGAAGCGGCAGGCCGAGACGCTCGGCGTGGAGTGCGAGGCCATCCATGTCGAGCATGCCATGCCGTACAAGGCGATCACGGACACCGCAGCGGCGAAGGGGTGCGATCTGATCGCCATGGCTTCGCATGGTCGCCGCGGCGCCGCTGCACTAATCCTCGGAAGCGAAACGGCGAAGGTGTTGACCCACAGTACCATACCGGTCCTCGTCTATCGCTGAGGACCGACCGCGAGGCTGACCTGAAGGCGCTGCGCGAGGTTCGGTCGATCCCCCCCCTGACGGGTCAGCGGCCCGGGATCGCGAGCGCGACGGTCTGTGGGGCCGGCCCCGTGGCGCAGCGGCGAACAGCAGCAACGGCCTTCCCTCGCGCTTGGGCAGGACCGGCCTGGAGGTCGACCGCCGCCTCGCCGTCGAAGGCCGCGGGCTTTCCCGGCGGTTCGGCGACGAGGTCGAAGCGCAGCTGCATCGTCGTGCCCTGCTCGATCGCATCGAGCAGCTGCTCCGAAACGCGCGGGAACAGTGCCTGGGTCTCGTCGCTCAGCGCGACATGGTCTTCGGCGAACAGCAGGCCGACCGGAAAGACATGGTTGTCGATGACGATCTCGGCGCGCGGCGCGCGCTTTACGCGTCCCGGTGCCACGCCATCGGGCATCAGGGGGCCGGCATTCGTCAGGTAGAGCTGGAGCTGCGGGATGAGGCGGTCATCCGCCGGCTCGCAGGCCAGCACCACGACATCGAGATTGAGGTTGCGGCTGCGCGGCTCGATCAGCGCATAGCTGGGCACATCGACGCCCTGCTCCAGGGTCCAGCCGGCATGCGCGTCGACGTCGCCCGCAAGAGCCGGGGTGAAGCACAGCCCGGTGACGATACCGGCCGCCAGGGCCGTTCGCACAATCCGCCGCAGAGCCTGCATGATGGACGATCCTTCCCGCCTTCGACCTCACGTTCGCCGGGAATGGCAGGCCGGCCTTGAGACCCGGCAATCGGACGCCGCCTTCGGCCTGCTCGCCCTCGATGGCGCGCCGTGGCTCTCCATCGAGCGCACGGACGAGGCGGTGGGAATCCAGCCGATCATGACCACCGTCACGGGGACGGGATCGCGACATCGCCGGAACGGCACCTCGGTGCCGTTCCGCTTCACCTGCGTGCTGGATGCCAACGGGCAGGCCCTGATGTTCCACGCGAGCCTTCTCATGCCCAAGCTGGGCGATACCCTGCCACCGGCAACGGTCATCTCCGGCGCGGCCACGCTGGCCGAGAAGACCGCGTTGCCGCGGGGCGTCGAACTGCAGATCCAGCTGCTCGACATCGCCCGTTCGGCGGACGGTGAACTGCTCGCCGAGCAGGTGGTGCGCAGCGGCTGGCAGGTGCCGATCCCCTTTGCCCTGCGCCTGCCCGCATCCTTTTCACCCGACGACCGCAAGCTGATCCTGACGGCGCGGCTGGTCGCGGCCCATCAGGTCCAATACCGGCTGCCAGCGCCTCGCGTGGTGACCGACCGGGAAATCCGTGCCCCGGTCGTCCTCACGCTGGAGAGGCTTGAATCAAAGGGCCCGTGATCGCCCTGCGCTAGACGCCCATACCGACGGTGGTCGGCATCGAGCGCAGGTGGCTCTTGACCTTCTTCACGCCGGGAACGTTCTCGGCGGCCACGCGGTAGGCCTTCCGGACGTCTTCGCCCCCCACGAAGCCCCAGAGATGGACCACGCCGTCACTGACGACGACATTCACGGGCCACCGCGACTTCCAGGCCTGCTTGTCGAAGGCTTCCACCACGGCCTGGCGGAGCTTCTTGTCGTCGGGCAGTCCGGCGGCACTGTCCGGCTCGCGCGACAGCAGTGCCCCGAGAATGTTGGCGCGGCTGACGATGCCGACGAGCTTGTCGTCGCGCACGATCGGGATGCGCTTGACGCGGTGCTTCTCGATCAGCTCGACGAGCTCGCCCAGCGTGGCTTCGTCGCTGGCGGTGACGACCTCGCGGGTCATGACGTCCGCGATCTTGCGGGTGTGCGATGCGACGTAGTCCCGGGCTGCCGTCGCCTCACTGCCGAGCAGGCGCTGCAGCCAGGACTTGCGCGGTGCCGTCTCGAGTTCGGCGCGATGGATGAGGTCGGCCTCGCTCACGATACCGAGCACGTTGCCCTGGTCATTGACGACCGGCGCCGCGCTCACGCCGGCGCCCAGCAGCAGTTCAGCGGCGTCGAACACCGTTTCCTTGACGTTCACGCAGACGATGCTCTCGGTCATGATGTCCTTGGCGCGCATTTCCCGGTTCCTTTCGATCGATCTGATGATGGACGATCGACCGCGAGGCGCCGGGCCGCATTGCGCCATGTCAAATCCCGCCGCCAACGCAACGCCGATCAGGGCACCAGCACCGCCGCGCCCTGGAAGGCGCCCGAACGCAGATCGGAGATGGCCTGGTTGGCAGCCGCCAGCGGGTAGACGGCGGTCGTCGTCCTCACCGGCACCAGCGGCGCCAGCGCCAGGAACTCACGCGCATCCTCGCGCGTGAGGTTCGCCACGGAGAGAAGCTGGCGTTCCTCCCAGAGCAGGCTGTAGGGAAACGAGGGGATGTCGCTCATGTGGATGCCGCCGCAGACCACGCGCCCGCCCTTTCGAACCACCTTCAGCGCCGCCGGCACGAGGTCGCCGACCGGCGCAAACAGGATGGCCGCGTCGAGAAGATGCGGCGGCCGCTCGTCCGAGCCTCCGGCCCAGAACGCTCCCAGCGAACGCGCATGCGCCTGTGCCGCGCCATCTCCCGGCCGGGTGAAGGCATGGACTTCCCGCCCCTGCCATCGGCACACCTGGGCGATGATGTGCGCGGCGGCGCCGAAGCCATAAAGGCCGATCCGGTGCGCGTCGCCGCAGAGCTTGAGCGACCGCCAACCGATCAGCCCGGCACAGAGCAGCGGCGCCGCAGCCACCGGATCGTCGAAGCCTTTCAACGCGAATGAAAAGTCCGAACTGGCCACGACGTGGGTCGCGAACCCGCCATCCCGGGTGAGGCCGGTGAAGACCGGTCGGTCGCACAGATTCTCCCTGTCCGCCGCACAGTAGAGGCAATGGCCGCATGTCCCGCCGAGCCACGGCACACCGACACGTGTGCCCAGGCGTGCGGGCGGCACGCCGCCACCCACCGCTTCGACGATTCCGACGATCTCATGACCGGGCACGATCGGATGGCGGATTCCCGGAAGATCGCCGTCGAGGATATGGACATCGGTGCGGCACACGCCGCAGGCCTCGACCCTGATCAGCAGATCGCCGGGGCCGGGCCGGGGGTCGGGGCGCTCCTCGAGCTGGAGCGTCCCACCGGGGGAAGAGAGAACCATGGCCTTCAAGGAAGGACTCCCTCTTCGCGCCGGAGATGGTCCTTCCCGGCTTGCTTGGTTGCAGATCCCTGATAGCGGCGTCCGCGCCATCGCGACTTGATCAGGATCAATCCACGCTCTCGCCGTCCGAAGTTACAGCGGCGAGCCCCATGCTGAGCGACACGGCGGCCGCGCCATGTCTCAGAACTCCAGCAGGTTGTCCCGCAGGTGCTTGTGTGCGTACTGCTTGCGCGTCACACCGCGGCGCTGCAGTTCCGGCACCAGACCGTCACAGACTTCCATGATGTAACGGCGGTCGAAGTAGCTGTTGAAAATCAGGAAGCCGTCGCCGCCCACCTCCTGCATGATCTCCGCCATCAGGCCGGCGACATAGTCGGGCGTGCCGGTGAAGTCGATGCCGCCCTTGCGCGAATAGCTCTGCAGGATCGAGCGCGGCGTCTTGCCAATCCATTTGGCGAGCGACGACTGGTGGCCGTTGGTCGTGAGATGCGACGGCAGCGGCTGGTCGAGGTCGAACTTCGAGAAATCGATGCCGGTCAGGCGCGACATGCCCGACAGGTGCAGGTCGAGATGCTTTTCGGCCTCGGCGGCTTCCATCCGTGAGCGGTCGCGCGCCGCCTCCATGCTGACATCGATGATCGGATGGGCGAGGAAAAGCACCTTGATGTCGTCGGGATTGCGGCCGTGTTCGGCCGCCTGCTTCCGGACCTTGTCGCGATAGGCCTTCATGCTTTCGATGCTGCCACCGCCCTCGGTGATGATGGTGTCGGCCCAGCGAGAGGCGAATTGCTGGCCGCGCGGCGAACCGCCGGCCTGACAGATCGGCACGCGCCCCTGCGGCGAGCGCGGCGCGTTGATCGGCCCGCGCACCTTGAAGTACTTGCCCTCGTGGTTGATGGGATGGACCTTCGAGCCGTCGGCGAACATCGGCTTCTCGCGGTCGAGCACAACCGCATCCGGCTCCCACGCCTCCCACAGCTTCGTCACGACGTCGGCGAACTCGTCAGCCACATCGTAGCGCTCGTCATGCGGCCGGTGCTTCTCGTGGCCGTAGTTCTGCGCCGCGCCGTCGTTGCTGCCGGTCACGCAGTTCCATCCGATGCGGCCCTCGGTCGTATGGTCGAGCGAGTTGACCAGGCGCGCCAGCAGGTAAGGCGGGTATTCGGAGATGGAGAGCGTCGGCACGATGCCCACCGTCTTGGTCGCCATGGCGAGATAGGGCACCAGCACCGCCGGATCGAGCTTGGGCGCGCTCGCCGCGTACTGCAGGTACGAATTGTGCGAGCCCTGGTAGGTGTAGGGCACGTTCGAGGAATCCTCGATGATCATGTAGTCGAAGCAGGCCCGGTCCATGCCCTTCGCCAGATCGACGAAGATGTCCGGCATCATCCAGCGATTGAGGTCGCTGCCGGGAAATTCGCTGCGCCAGCTCTTCGGGCCATAGCCCTGCGACAGGAACCACGCCAGATGGAACGGCTTCTTCATGACTGAGACCTCACGCTACGATGATTGGGGGTCGCCGCGGCCGGACCTGCCGGCATCGGACGCGCCAGATCGACCTGCTGGCGATGGCGGAAGAGTTCGATCCTGGGGACGAAGCGATCGGAGCGGACGTAGAGGTCCGAATAGTAGATCGCCACGCCCTCGACATCGAAGTAGGTGCGCTGGAGCAGCAGCAGGGGTGCGCCGGGCTCGACCTTCAAACGCTTGGCGATCTCCGCGTCGGCGGCGATCGCGGAGGAAGCCTGCTGCACGCGAAAGGCCTGAACCCCGCAGTACTTCTCGATCAGCGGAATGACCTGCGCCGATCGCATCTGTTCGGCAATATCGGCCGGCAGCCGCTCCGCCAGCCCGGGCGGCAAGTAGGCCTTGCAGAAGGCGATCGGTCCGGTCGGCCGCACGCGACTCCATGAAATGCGCAGGATGCCCCGACTCGACGGTGCCTGGAGCAATGCCGCCACCCGATCGTCGCCGTGCTGCGGCAAGCGGTCGATGCCATGCAGGTCGAAGCGCGCGTCGGGATCGTGAATCCTGAGATCCTCCAACGCGCGCGCGCTCCAGTCGCGACTCTCGGGATCGCTTTCCAGGACGAAGGTGCCGCGGCCCGGGAAACGGCGCGCCAGCTTCCGCGACACCAGCTCCTCCACCGCCGAACGGGCGGTGTGACGACTGACGCCGAATTCGGCCATCAGCTCGGCATCGGTCGGCAGCTGTGAGCCCAGCCTGTAGACGCGCGTGGCGATCCGCTCGCTCAGCACCTGGTAGATCCTGTAGTAGGCCGGAACCGGATCTCGACGCATTTCCTCTCCTCGTTTTCTTTTTTTATCGCCGGTCCGCGCGACGCGGGTCCAGTGTCTCGCGCAGCCCGTTGCCCAGCAGGTTCACGCCCAGCACCAGCAGCACGATGGCAATGCCCGCGAGGTTGGCGATCCAAGGCGCGACCAGCAGCCGGTCGCGGCCCTCGGCCAGGATATTGCCCCAGGTCGCCGTCGGCGGCGGCACGCCGAGCCCGAGAAAGCTCAGTGCCGTCTCCTGCAGGATGAGCTGGCCCACCTGCAGGGTGGCGATCACCGTCAGCACCGGCGACATCTGCGGCAGGATGTGCCGCCACATCACGTAACGTCCCCCCGCGCCCGAGGCGACCGCCGCCTCGACGAACGGCCTCTCGCGCAGCGAGCGCGTGAGGTTGAAGGCGACCCGCGTGTAACTCTCCCAGCCGGCGAACCCCAGCACCAGCACCAGCACGACGACGCCGCCGCCAAACACCGCGACCACGACGATCGCCAGCAGGATCTCGGGGATCGCCTGGTAGCCATCGGCGAAGCGCATGATGACCTGCTCGGTGCGACCGCCGACATATCCGGCGACCAGCCCCAGCGTCGTCCCGAAGGACAGCGCCACCAGCATCGCCATCAGGCCGACGGCGATGGAGAGCCGCGAGCCGTAGATCAGGCGCGACAGCAGATCGCGGCCGAAATTGTCGGTGCCCAGCGGGTAGGTCCAGCTTCCCTTCGCTTCCCAGACCGGCGGACGCAGCCGTAGCATCAGGTTCTGGGCATAGGGGTCGTGCGGCGCCAGCAAGGGCGCGAAGACCGCCAGCACGCACATTCCCAGCACCAGCACGATGCCGACCTGGATCTTCAGTCGCGGGCCGAACCACTTCATTGCATCACCGCAGCCGGATACGCGGGTCGATGGCCGCCTGCACCAGATCGACCAGCAGGTTGGCCGTCACGATGGTAACGGCGACAATGAACACCGCAGCGATCACGATCGGCACATCGCGCTGGAAGATGGCGCTCACCATCAACCGGCCGACGCCCGGCCAGGCGAAGATCGATTCGGTCACCACCGCACCGCCCATCAGGCGGCCCAGCTGCAGTCCTACCAGGCTCACCACCGGATTGAGGGCATTGGGCAGGATGTGCCGCCACAGCGCCCGCGCGGGACCCGCGCCGCGAGCGCGCGCGGTGACGACGAACTGCTCCCGCGCTGTCTCCAGCACGCTCACTCTCGTCACCAGGATGAAGTTGGGCACCAGGAAGGTGGCCAGCGTCACCACCGGCAGGACCATGTGCTCCCAGCCGCCCTGCCCCGAGGTCGGCAGCCACTGCAGGTCGAGCGCGAACAGCTGGATCAGCAGAATGCCCAGCCAGAAGCTCGGCATCGATTGCCCCACGACCGCCAGCACCGAGATGACGAAGTCGGGAACCTTGTCTTTCCACACCGCGCAGACGACGCCGCCCAGCACGCCGAGCCCGATCGCCAGCAGCAGAGCGAGGGAGAGGAGCTGAAGCGTCGAGCCCAGCCGCTCGAGCACGATCTCCATGGCCGGCCGCTTGAACTGGATCGAGGTGCCGAAGTCGCCCTGCAGCAGATCGACCACGAAGTAGCCGAACTGCACCGGCAACGGCTTGTCGAGATGCAGCTCGGCCCGCAGCACCGCCTCCTGCTCGGGTGTCGCATCGAGCCCGAGATAGATCGCCACCGGATCGCCCGTCAGTCTCAGGACCACGAAGACGAAGGCGATGACGAAGACAAGCGGGACCGGCACCAACAGGAGGCGCCGCAGGAGGTAGCGCATGTCAGATTCCTGCGGACATCACGGCTTCACGCTCACCTTGTGAAGACGCAGGAGCGAATCGCGGGAGGGCTGCCAGCCGGAGACCTTCTCGTTGCGGCCGGAAATGCGCGGCAGGCCGAGCAGGAAGATCGACGGCACCTCCTCGTGCATGATTTCCATCATGCGGTTGTAGGCTTTCAGACGGGCGGCCTCGTCCATGGTCGACCGTGCCTCCAGCCAGAGCTTGTCGAACTCCGCGTTCGTCCAGTAGTTGCGCTTGCTCGCGTCGGTGTACCAGACGGTGTTGAAATCGGCGTCGCCGACGCTGAACCAGCCGACCTGGTACATCGGCCCCTGGTCGCGCGAACGGTCGAGCTGGGACCACACGCCGCCCTCGACGACGTTGACGCTGGTCTTCACGCCGATCGCCGAGATCATGCCGGCGACGGCGTTGGCGATGTCGACGTCGGAGAGATAGCGGCCCGACAGCGTATTGATCTTGTTCTCGAAGCCCTTGGGAAAACCCGCCTCGGCCAGCAGCGCCTTGGCCTTGGCCGGGTCGTAGGGCCGCGACTTGAGGTTGGGGTTGTAGCCGAATGTGGCCTTGGTCACGAGCTGGCCGTCCAGCACCGAACCGTATCCGCCCAGCATCTGCTTCAGAAGCATCTGCTTGTCGATGGCATAGTCGAGAGCCAGCCGCACCCGGACGTCGTTGAACGGCGGCTTACGGGTATCGAACGTATGCACGAGGCTCACCGACGATTCGACGGCGTCGATCTTCAGGTTCTTGCGCTTCTCGACCGAAGGTAGCAGGTCGACGGGAATCTCCTCGATGATGTCGGTCTCGCCGGCGACCAGCGAAGCCACCCGCGTCGCTCCCTCGGGAATGGCGCGGATGCGCAGTTTCTTCATCGCCGGCGCGCCGCCCCAGTAGTCCGGATTGGCGGCCAGGTCGTAGCGGTCGCCCGCCACCCAGCTGACGTACTTCCACGGGCCGGTGCCCATCGGCTTCCGGTGCGCTTCGGCCTGCCCGACTTTCTCGGTGTGGGCCTTGGATTCGATCGGGATGTCGGCGAGGCCGCGCAGCAGCAGCGGCGCCGGTGAAGCGGTCTTGATGTCGACCGTGTACTCATCCACCACTTCGGCCCCGGTGACGCCCGCGATGCGCGTCTTGCGCGCGTAGACCTGCTTGGGATCGATGACATAGTCGATCGTGAACTTGACGTCGGCTGCGGTGAACGGCGTGCCGTCATGCCACTTCACGCCCTTGCGCAGGAAGAAGCGCCAATGCGTGGGGCTGATCGCCTCCCACTTCTCGGCCAGCGCCGGCACCAGCTTGTCGTCGCTGTCGCGCGCGACCAGCGGTTCCCAGGTCTGATAGCAGAGGCTCAGCGTGATGTAGGCACCCCCCATGGGGGCAATGGAATCGGTGAAGAGCGAGGCGCCCACCACCAGCATGTCCTTGTCTTTCTGCGCCTGCGCGGACGACGCGCCGACGACGACGGCAAATGCCGCCGCTAGAGCCGTTCTCAGGAACTGACGCATAGACACACCCCTTCGTCGATGACACCCCTGTTCTGATTTCCCCCGGTTATTTTTTTTGCTGGTCGCGCCAGCGATCGTCCCGCGGCAGGCGCGGGTTGTAGGGTCGCTCGCTGTAGTAAGGCAGCAAGGGACGAAACCATTCGAAGACGCGGCGCAACTCGCCGATCGGCTCTTCATGCACGTCGACGCGCAGGTCGATGTAGGCGAAGGGCTCGTCGCCATAGACCAGGATCGACGACGAGACGTGCCCGTCGGCCTGGCCGCCGGCGCGCCCGCCCGCTTCGACCGCCCGCACCAGCCGTTCCTCGAGCAGTTCATCGTCGGTCGTTTGCATCGACCGGGCCATTGCCTCGGTGACCTGCCGCCCGACGATGCCGTTTCCCATCACGAGCCAGCCCTTGCCGAGGATGTGGCCGGCGTAGGCGCCGTTCTCGGCGCCGGTCATGGCGGCCGCGTTGCCCCAGGCATCGACGACGCCGACCTGGCGCAAGGAAGCGTTGGGGTCGCTGCTTTCGATCTCATGGATGATCTTGCCGGCGTGGTATCCCAGCCCCATCAGCTTGGTGCACAGCAGGGTGAGGCGCGGATCGGCGATCGCCTGCACCGAGGCTGCCGCCATACGCGGAATGACGACGGGGCAGCGATTGCCGACGGCCGGAGCATGCGTCGCCATGGCGACGCCCAGCATTCTGGTCCGTGGGCAGCGGCCGACGACGGTGAAGGTCATGGCTTCGCGCCCGCCGCCCTGGCCTTGGCGCGCGCCTCGACCCAGTCTTCCACGACACCCAGCGCCGTCGGCTGCCAGGGTCGCGTCTCGTAGTACTCGATCTGCGGGCGATACAGGTCGAAGAGGCGGCGCAGTTCCCCGATCGGCTCGTCATGCTCGTCGACCCGCAGGTCGACCAGCGGATATTCCTGGGCACGATAGACGATCAGGGCCGCCGAATGCTGGCCGCCATGCTGGCCGCCGGCATCGCGACCGGCCGCCAGCGCCGCCATCAGCCGCGCCTCGAGATCATCGCCCTTCATCGCCTTGAAAGTATCGGCCATTGCCGATGCCGTACGCTCGGAAATCAGGCCATTGCCCATGGCCACCATGCCGGGCTCGCAGAAATGGCCAGACCAGTCGTGATTGGCTGCGCCGGTCCGCGCCACGGCATTACCGTCGCGATCGATCACGGAAATCTGCCGGTGCTCGATATGGGGATCGCTGACCGCGATCTCCTCCAGCGTCTTCGCCGCCGAGTAGCCGAGGCCGAGCAGGCGCAGGCCGAGCGGACCCAGTCGCGGATCGGTGACGGCCATGGTCACCACGACGCCGACACCCGGCTTCACGAAGGGACAGCGCGTGCCGACGGCCATGGGCCGCGTCGATATCGCGACACCGAACTTCCCGGTCTCCGCACAGCGCGCGGAAATGGCGAACGTCGAGAACTCCTCGCCCAATGGCCCCAACATTGCTTTCCCCTTCTCGTCCCTTGCCACGATCATAAGGGCCAGTATTGTATGCCTCAATGTCTAATTGTCCGGTCATTACAGTATTCTGAACTGTAGAACCCCGAAGGGAACCCTTCTTCCTCATGGCGCTGCTGGAAATCGAAGACCTTGCCATCGCCTTCGGGCCTCCTGCGACCGCCGCGGCGGTTATCGACGGCGTAGGCTTCACCGTGGACGCACACGAGACGGTCGCCCTGGTGGGCGAGAGCGGCAGCGGCAAGAGCGTCACGGCATTGGCCATCATGCGTCTCCTGCAGGAACCGGGCCGAGTGACGCGCGGCGCCATCCGCTTCGAGGGCCGCGATATTTCGCATCTCGGCGAGCGCGAGATGGCCGCGATCCGCGGCGATCGGATCGCCATGATCTTTCAGGAGCCGATGTCGTCGCTCAATCCGCTGCTGTCGATCGGCGCCCATGTCGCCGAGCCGCTGCGGCTCCACCGGGGTCTGTCGAAGCGCGACGCGCGGGTACGCGCGATCGGCCTGCTCGACCGGGTCGGCATCCCCTCGGCGGCACAGCGCTACGACGACTACCCGCACCGCATGTCGGGTGGCATGCGCCAGCGCGTGATGATCGCGGCGGCGCTCGCCTGCGAGCCCGCGCTGCTGATCGCCGACGAGCCGACCACTGCCCTCGATGTCACCATCCAGGCCCAGATCATGGACCTGCTGGCCGATCTGCAGGCCGAGTTCGGCATGGGCGTCCTGTTCATCACCCACGATCTCGGTGTCGTCGCCGAGCAGGCCCACCGGGTCGTGGTGATGTATGCCGGCCGGGTGGTCGAGCGCGCCGAGACCTCGAAACTGTTCGGCGCGGCGGCGCACCCCTACTCTGCCGCCCTGCTGCGCTGCATGCCGAGCGACGATGAGAGCACGGGCGACCGGCTGGCCGTCATCGAGGGCTCTGTGCCCTCGCCGGCGATGTC
>JAESFK010000273.1_pt1 | contig 32682 bp, 31 predicted proteins | sample 9269391 | NCBI WGS metagenome assembly JAESFK01 (sample SAMN14506231, study PRJNA617097) | algae metagenome | isolation source: Drouetiella hepatica UHER 2000/2452 and co-occurring heterotrophs from... | place: Slovakia: Slovak Paradise National Park, Hrabusice, Kosice Region | collected 2000-01-01
GCTCGGCCGGCACGGTTTCGATCTTGCCGCGGCTGCCGCCCGACATGACGCGCGGATTGGCGAAGGCGGGGATGAACTTCGAGATCGGGTCGTCGAGCTGAAAGCGGCCCTCTTCGTAGAGCATCATGATGGCCGTCGAGGTGAGCGGCTTGGTCATGGAGTAGATGCGGAAGATCGTGTCGGCGCGCATCGGCGTGTTGCGGGCCAGGTCGGACTTGCCCACGACCTCGGCGAAGGCCAGCTCGCCATTGCGCATGACGCAGGCGACCATGCCGGCCAGCTTTCCGCTATCGACCCAGCCATTCATCCAGGTACGCACGCGGTCGAGCCGCGCTGCGGAAAGCCCGACCTGTTCGGGGGTAACGAGCGGCAGCGTGTCCATGGCGATCCTCCCTTGAGCCCCGCTAGACTAGCCCAGGACGATAGGGTTCAGACACGCAAAAGACGGGAGGGAGCAATGGCGAGATTGTGCGAGGGACGGGTGGCGATCGTGACGGGCGGCGCCCGCGGCGTCGGCCGGGAGCATTGCCTGATGCTGGCGGAGCATGGCGCCAAGGTGGTCGTGAACGACCTGGGCGGCGACCGGGCCGGCAAGGGCAACGATGTCGGTCCGGCCCAGCAGGTCGTGAACGAAATCAAGGCGATGGGTGGTGAGGCCGTGGCCAACGGCGACGACGTCTCCGACTGGAACGGCGCCAAGCACATGATCGACCAGGCGGTCGAGGCCTTCGGCAAGCTCGACGCCATCGTGCTCAACGCCGGCATCCTGCGCGACCGCATGCTCGTCAACATGAGCGAGGACGAGTGGGACGCCGTCATCAAGGTGCATCTCAAGGGCACCTTCGCGCCCGCCCGCCATGCCGCCGCCTACTGGCGCGACCAGGCCAAGCTGAAGGGCGGGCCGGTCGATGCGCGCATCGTCACGACCACGTCGGTGTCGGGCATCTATGGCAATATCGGCCAGACCAACTACGGGGCGGCCAAGGCCGGCATCGCCTCCTTCACGATCATCGCGGCGCGCGAACTCGCCCGTTATGGGGTCACCGTGAACTCGATCTCGCCCTCGGCCTTCACGCGCATGACCGAGGACCTGCGCGAATATACGGAAGAGGACAAGAAGCGCCGCGATCCCAAGTGGATCGCCCCGGTCGCGACCTGGCTGGTGAGCGAGGACAGCCGCGAGGTGACGGGCCGCGTCTTCCAGGCCGGAAACGGCATTTTCGCCGTTGCCGAGGGCTGGCATAAGGGCCCGACCGTCGAGCAGATCATGGATCCGGTGCAGGCGGGCAAGGTGCTGGGCGAGATTGCCCGGAAGGCCCGCAAGAATGCGGGCATGAACGGTCTCGATCTGGACTGAAAACGACAAGCGAAAAACAGGCAGGGAAGAAGAAGGAAAGCACATGATGAAGATCAATCGCCGCACGGCGCTGGCGGCGACGGCTGCGGCAGCCCTGGTTCCGGGCGCCGCGCGCGCCCAGGCATGGCCCAACAAGCAGATCCGCTGGGTCGTGCCCTATACGGCCGGCGGCCTGACCGACGTGACGACACGGCTCACGCTCGAGAAGATGAATGTCGGCCAGACCTTCGTGGTCGACAACAAGCCCGGCGCCAATTCCCTGATCGGAGCGGAGATCGTCGCGAACGCGGCCCCGGATGGCTACACCTTCCTGACGGTGATCGCCGCCCACGCCGCCAACAAGACGCTCTATGCCGGAAAGCTCAAGTTCGATCCGGTGAAGGGCTTTGCGCCGGTGTCTCTGGTCGGTGTCGCGCCGCTCATCATCACCGTGACCAACGACCTGCCGGTGAAGAACGTCGGCGAGCTGATCGCCTACGCCAAAAAGAACCCGGGCAAGATCTCGTTCGGTTCGTCGGGTGTCGGCGCCGCGGCCCACCTCACCAGCGAGTTGATGAAGCAGGTCGCGGGCATCGACATGGTGCACGTGCCTTACAAGGGCACCGCGCCGGCGCTGGCCGACCTGGCCTCCGGCAACATCCAGATGCTGATCGACGCGCCGATCGGCGTGATGACCCAGGTGCGTGCCGGCAAGATCCGCGCGCTCGCCATGCTGTCGAAGAACCGCGTACCCGGTGTCGAGGAAGTGCCGACCATCGTGGAATCGGGCGGACCGCCGATCGAATCGTCGACCTGGGTGATGTTCCTCGCGCCGGCCGGTACCCCGAAGGAAATCGTCGACAAGGTGTCGTCGGAGGTCTCGAAGGCGCTGAAGGACGAGGCGCTGCGCAAGCGGCTGGCCGAGCAGGCCGTGATCCCGGTGGGCGCGACGCCGGAGGATACGGGCAAGTTCCTGCAGAGCGAGATCGACAAGTGGGAGAAGGTGATCACCACCGCCGGCGTCAAACCCGACGCCTGATCCATCGATCCAAAGTCGAAGCAGCGGCGCCGGCAAACCCGGCGCCGCCGTCGTTTGGCCTGCTGTCGGCAATCAGTCCGCAGCGAAGCAGTAGAGCAGGCCGGCGCCACCGGTCGTCACCAGGGCCGGCAGGTCGCAACCCCGCGACGGATGCGAGGTGTTCCACGACTTCGAGGGCGCGTCGTCGCGCAGCCCCATGCGGTCGGCATGGCCGACCATGGCGCTGCCTTCGCCGCTCTTCGTCCAGTTGCCGCAGGTCATGTCCTTGTCCGGCGGGAAGGCCGTGCCGTCTGCCTGAGTGCCGGTCAGGATGTCATGCTGGTTGACCGTGTAGAGGCGGCTCGGGATCAGGCGGCCGGTTTCCGCGACACTGGTTTCCGGAGCGATCTTGTTGTTGGCCGAGTGCAGGTCCTCGACGCTGGCCGCGATCTGCACGCCCCTGGCGTTCACCCACGGTCCCTTGCCGATGCGGTCCCGGGCGTTGACGGCGGTCGCGCCGCCGACGGCCTGCGTGCTGAGATAGGCCCGCCATGTCTTGCCACCTGCGCCGGCCTTGCCGGCGAGCGTCTGGCAATGCCGGTCGGCGCCCTCGAGACCGCCAAAGTTGGCGCCCTGCGGGCCGCCCACGCTGGTGATGAAGAACGTCATGTCGGGAAATTGAGGCGGCGTCTGCTGGGCCTGCGACGACGTGGCCGAGATGGCCACGGCAAGCAGCGCCGCGGCCACCGCCACATGCCTTGATTGGGTCGTCATGTCATTTTCTCCCTGTATTTTCAGCATTCGACGGTTTCATCGTCGCCTTCACGGCTTGTGAGGCCCAGTCAATTTCCCGTGGGCTGAAGTTGCATGGGTGTGAAGCCGACAGTGTCTGTGCAGCCGCGGCGCTTTACTCGCCTCGTGCCGTGTCGTTTCCTCTGGTCATGGTTTCGACCTTGAGCCTGGCGAACGGCCTTACGCTTCTGTTCGCTGCCCTTTGCCTCTGGACGACGGTCCTGCAGTCGCGCGGCGGTGTCACGACCCTGGGTCGCGTGGCTTTGCCCGGAGGCTTCGCGCTGTTGGCGACGTTGATGTTGCTCGCCGGTGTGTTCGAGGCGAGCATCCTGTTCGACATCCTCTGGGTCGTGGCCTTTGCCGTGGGATCGATGATCGGCCGCCTTCGCGGCTGGATGCTCAGCATGCAGTCGAATCGCGAAGCCGGTCTCGTCTCGCTGCCCGCAACGGTCGACGGGCTGGTCGCGGCGCTCATGCTCGCTGCGCTGTCCGGAATAGACTTCACCTCCGCCATGCTCGGCGTGCCCCTGATCGAGCCGGGCTACATCGCCGCCGCGAGCGCGCTGTGCGCCGGCTTCCTCGGTTACCGGATGCTCGTCATCGCGCTGCGCGTCGTTCGTCCGACGCCGCCCGGCAACGTGTCGCGCGCCGCCTGACGGCGCGCCGGCGTCACAACGCCTTCAACGTTTCCAGTACCCGGGGCTGCGGCCAGGACCAGCCGCTCGCGCTTTCGTAGGCGCGCATCGCCCGCAGCACGGTCGCGTCGGCGCGCGGCGCCCCGATGATCTGCAGGCCGACCGGTAGCCCCGCCCTGGTCAGGCCCGCGGGCATCGAGGCGGCGGGCTGGCCGGTGAGGTTGCAGGGCAGCGTGTAGGGCGCACCCTTGGACCAGCGCGGGAACGCTTCGGAATTGTAGAGCGTCTCCACCGGCGGTCCGGCCGTCGGCGCGACCGGCGCGAGCAGCAGATCGAAGTTGCGATGCCAGAGCGCGAGATCGCGCGCCAGCCTGCTCCTCGCCTCGAAGGCTCTGGCATAGTCGGCAAGCGTGATCGCCAGACCCTTTTCCATGAGCGCGCGCAGCCCCGGGTCGAGCTTGGCGTGAAGCTGGCTCGGGATCTGGCGGAAGCGCGTGGCGAAGCCGCCGATCCACAGCGGCTCGAAATGCTGCTGCAGCGGCTCGAACATCGGACCGACTTCCTCGACATGTGCGCCGAGATCCTCGAAGCGCCGCGCCGCGGCGGCGACGAGCTCGCGCACCTCCGGATCGGCCTTCACATGGCCGAGGTCGAGGCTGAGGCCGATCTTCCAGCCGCGCACGCCGGCATCGAGGCCCGCCGTGTAGTCGCGCGCCTCGGCTGGCAGCGAACGCCAGTCGCGCGGGTCGGGGCCTGCCGTGAGGTTCAGCGCCATCGCCGTGTCGAGTACCGTCCGTGCCAGGACACCCTGGCTGATCACGTCGGCGAACGGGGAATCGGCCGGGTATTGCGGGATACGACCGTAGGAAGGCTTCAGTCCCACGAGGCCGGTATGCGCCGCGGGGATGCGGATCGAGCCACCGCCGTCATTGCCATGATTGAAAGGGTTGATGCCGGCCGCGGTGAGTGACGAGGCGCCGCCAGAGGAACCGCCGGGCGAGTGATCGAGGTTCCAAGGGTTGCGGGTCGTGCCTTGCAACGGCGAGTCGGTGAGAGCCTTCCAGCCGAACTCCGGGGTCGTACTCTTGCCAAGAAGAATCATGCCGGCAGCAAGAAACCGGTCGGTCACGGCAGCGTTGTCGCTCGCCGGAGTCTCGTCAGTCGAGTGCGATCCGTACCGCGTCGGCCATCCCTCAACGTTCGTCGTATCCTTGATCGTGGTCGGAATGCCGTCGAACGGCGACAGCGGTTGGCCTTTCTGCCAACGGGATTCTGCAGCTCTCGCAGCAGCTTGCGCACCTTCGCTATCGATCAGGACGAAGGCGTTGAGATGAGGTTGCAGCGCCGATGCGCGCTTCAACATGGCATCGACGATATCGACCGGAGAAGCCTCACCTCGTTGCAAGAGTTTTGAGAGTTCCGATGCGGAAAGCCAGTCGAATGCAGAGTCAGACATGCGCAATTGGTCGGTTCTCGACGGAGGTTGGATGTTTCAGAGTGCTTGGGAGACAACAGTGTCGACTCTGATTTCTCCTAAGTCGAGAGCGTATTGGAGAGAACCACGATGGAAACCGTTACCGCACTTGTCGCCGCCGGCGCCGCTTTCGGATTGAGCTACCTCATCGGTCGCTCGCTGACCGCGTCCTTTACCCTGGTCGCTCTGGGTGGTCTGCTCTCCGGGGCCGCCTTCGCCGTTATCTTCTTCGTGTCGACCGTGACGGTCGGCCATTTCATGCCCCAGATGTTCGAACCCTGGCTGCTCGGCGTCCATTTCATCGCGTTGATCGCCGTGGCGCCGCTCGGTGCTGCCGTCATCGCGGCGCTGACGCACCGGCATGTCGAGCGTGTCGACGCGGCGCGCCTTCCGTTCTAGACGCGAAACGAGCGTCTTTCCCGCAACGGCCTTGCAACGCTAGTCTCCCCGGCAACCAGGGGAGGCTAGGAATGGTCGAACTAAAGCTCGGCGCCGGTACGGCCGTGCGCATCGAAGAGAGCTACGAGCCGAACTTCGACGCCAAGGCTTTCTTCCCCGACTGGACTCCCGCCGTCGTTGACCGCCATCGCGACTGGCTCATGCCGGCGCACTATGACGAAGCGTCGGGCTTCCTGAAGCTCAGCGTCCATAGCTGGCTTCTGAAGATCGGCGGCAAGACCATCCTGATCGACACCTGCGTCGGCAACCACAAGTCGCGCCCGCATCGTCCCAAGTGGCACCTGATGGAGACGAAGTATCTCGAGCGGCTGAAGGCGGCCGGCGTCGAGCCCGACCAGATCGACATGGTGATGTGTACGCATCTCCACGTCGACCATGTCGGCTGGAACACGCGCCTCGAGAACGGCAGGTGGGTACCGACGTTCAAGAACGCCAAGTACGTGTTCAGCCGTGCCGACTACGATCACTACCTGAAGCTCGACAGCGATCCCGCGACCGGCCCGGTCAACGCGGGCTCCTTCCGCGACTCGGTGCTGCCGGTGGTCGAGGCGGGGCTTACGCACATGATCGAAGGTGCGGCCCAGCTCGACGAGAATCTGAGGGTCGAGCCGGCCCCGGGACATACGCCGGGCACGATCGCCATCAAGTTCGAATCGCGCGGCGAGAAGGCGCTGTTCTGCGGCGACATCCTTCATCACGCGCTGCAGGTCTATCATCCCGAGTGGAACAGCTTCGCCTGTGCCGACGCCGTGGGCGCCCGCAAGAGCCGGCGCGCGGCGCTGGAGCATTGCGCCGGCAGCGGCGCCCGGCTGATGCCGTGCCACTTCGGGGCGCCGTTCAGTTGCCACATCGACCACGAGGGCGATGGGTTCGTGCCGCGCTTCGGCGGGCAATTCTAAGGGAGAGAGACGATGATCTATGAAATGCGGGTCTACAGGTGCGTGCCGGGCCGTCTGCCGGCGCTGCTCAATCGCTTCAACACCATCACGCTCAAGATCTGGGAGCGGCACGGCATCAAGCAGGCCGGGTTCTTCACCACCCTGATCGGCGAGTCGAACCAGGAGCTGACCTATTTCCTCGCCTGGGAATCGCTGGCCGATCGCGAGAAGAAGTGGAACGCCTTCGCGGCCGATCCGGAATGGCTGGCCAAGCGCGCCGAGACCGAGAAGGACGGCGCCATCGTCGAGAACGTCTCGGTGCAGATGCTGACGCCGACGGGCTTCTCGTCCGTCCAGTAGAGATCGCTCCGCCCTTGGGCCCGCTTCCTTCGGGAGGCGGGCCCGATTGGCAAAGCCCCGTGCCCCGACGACGTGCCGGGAGGATCATGGCCCAGGGGCTTGCTTAAGCGAGAAGTATGCTAGGCTTTTCGCAACACAGGGAGGAAATCAAAAAATGCAGCGTAGAACTTTCGCGACCGCGGGTGCTGCGGCACTGGTCGGGTCGCTCGCCGGGTGGCCGGCTTTTGCGCAGAAGATCAGCGGCGACGTTCGCTTTCTCTGCGGCTTCGCGCCGGGCGGAACGGCCGATCTTCTGTGCCGCATCGTGGCCGAGGCCGCGACCTCTGAAGTCGGGCAGAAGGTGATCGTCGACACCAAGACCGGCGCCAGCGGTTTCATCGCCAACGAGATCGTTGCCAACGCCCCGCCGGACGGCCGCACGATCGGCCTCGCCGCCATGGCGGCTCTGTGCGTTTCGCCGGTAATGCCGGGGCAGAAGCTCCCGATCAATGTCGACACCGACCTGACGCCGATCGCCAACATCGCCGGTGTCACCAACATGCTGGTGGTCGGCAAGCACGTGCAGTATCGCACGGTTCCCGAGATCATCGACTTTGCGAAGAAGAATCCAGGCAAGCTCACCTATGCTTCGGCGGGCAACGGGACATCGCAGCACTTGGCGGCCGAGCTCTTCAAGAAGATGGCCGGCGTCAACATCCTTCATGTGCCCTATCGCGGCGGCGCACCGGCCATCCAGGACATGATCTCCGGCAATTGCGACATGATGTTCGGCAACATGCCGGAGTTCCTGGGACAGATAAATGGAGGCGGTCTGATTCCGGTCGCTTTCGGCTCGCCCAAGCCTTCGCCGATGTTTCCCAACCTGCCGCTGATGTCGACATTTCTGCCGGGCTTCCAGGTGGTCAACTGGTTCGGCGTCTTCGGCTCGAAGGGGCTGCCGGCCGATCTGGTCGACTTCTGGAACAAGGCACTCCGGGCGGCCGTCGCCAAGCCGGACGTCCAGAAGCGCTTCGCCGAGAGCGGCATGGATACGATCATCGGGTCGCCGGCCGAGTTCAAGGCGACCATCATGGCCGATCGCAAGAAGTGGGAAGAGGTCATCAAGGCCGCCGGCATGCGCGCCGACTGACGATGGCGTTCGCCGCCACCGCACACGGGACCCTTCACTACGACGTCGCGGATCTCGTGACGCCATGGCAACGGCCGCGCCTGCCGATCCTGTTCCATCACGGGATCGGCGCCAGTGCCGGAATCTGGGCGGGGTGGCGGCCCGCGCTGGCCGATGCCTACCGGCTCGTTAGCTTCGATATGCGCGGCTACGGGCGCTCGAATATCCCGACGGCGGACTTCAAGTGGTCGCTGGACCTGCTGGTCGACGATCTGTTCGCCGTGGCCGATGCCGCCGGGCTGGACCGCTTCCACCTCGTGGGCGAGTCGATCGGCGGGACGGTGGCGCTGGCGGCGGCGCTCGCCCGGCCGGCGAGGATTGCAACCCTCACCGTCAGCAACGGCGCCCATCTCGGGGCCTCGATCCAGAGGGTCGAGGCGTGGCGGCACCAGCTCGATGAAGGCGGCTCGAAGGGCTGGTCCGACGCCTTCCTGCGAGACCGGTTTCACGACGATGCGTTGTCGCCCGAACGCCGCGCCTGGTTCGCCGCGGAACAGGAGAAGTGGCCGCGGGACTCCATTCTGAATGCGCTGGGCGTGCTCATCGGCACCGACCTCACGCCGCGGCTGGCCGACATCACGTGCCCGACCCTGCTGCTGCATCCCGACGGGAGCCCGTTCATCCCCGTGAGCGTTATGGCCGACCTGCACCGGAGGCTGCCGGACGGCGAGCTGAATGTCTTCGGCAGGTCGCGCCATGGCCTGCCCTTCTCGCATGCTGCGCCATGCGCCCAGGCCTTGCGGACTTTTCTCGACTCGCGCCAGGCGGACTGATACCCGGATCGTCAGGCAGCCTTGAAGAGAGGAAGCAATGAGACGGATTCTGGCTGGGGCCGCGGCACTGGCGATCGCCTTCTCGGCCGTCCCGGGCTTCGCCCAGGAGAAACTCGCCGTCTGGTGGGTCAAAGGCATCTACAAGGCCGAGGACGAGGCGCTGTTCGCCGCGATCACGAAGTTCGAGGCCAGGACCGGCGTGAAGGTCGACCTGTCGCAGTACGCGGCTGAGGACATGATCCCGAAGACGGCCGCCGCCCTCGAGTCCGGTTCGCCACCTGACATTGCCTATTCCGACACGTACGACGTCCAGATCGCGGCCAAGTGGGCGTTCGACGGCAGGCTCGAAGACATCTCCGACGTGATCGAGCCGATGAAGGGCCGGTTCCTGCCGGCCACCATAGAGACCGCGTACCTCTACGACGGCAAGGCCAGCAAGAAGGCGTTCTACGGTTTCGTGCTGAAGCAGCAGATGCTGCACGTCGAATACTGGAAGGACATGCTGGCGACGGCGGGCTTCAAGGAAAACGACATTCCCGGCACCTGGAAGGAATACTGGTCCTTCTGGTGCGACAAGGTCCAGCCGGCCTATCGCAAGGCGACCAGCAGCCGCGTCCATGGCATCGGCAGGCCGATGGGCATCGCCTCGACCGACTCCTTCCAGTCGTTCATGAGCTGGGTCGACGCCTACAACGTGAAGCTGGTCGACGAGTCGGGCAAGCTGCTGGTCGACGATCCCAAGGTGCGGGCCGGGCTGATCGCCGCCCTGCGCGACTACACCGACGTCTATGCCAAGGGCTGCTCGCCGCCCTCGTCGACGGGCTGGAAGGACGTCGACGGCGAGGCGGCCTTCAACGATCGCACGACGATCATGACTCACGACTATTCGATCGCGATCGCGGCCAAGTGGCTGGACGACGCCAACAATCAGCGGCTCACGCCGGCGGAGCGCGCCGCCGGCCGCAAGGCCTACGACGAGCTGATCGCGACGGCGGGTCTCCCGAAGAAGCCCGATGGCACGGCGATGGTCTATCGCACGATCGTCAAGGTGGGCGTGATCTTCAAGGAGTCGAAGAACAAGACGCGTGCCCGTGATTTCCTGAAGTTCCTGCTCGAGGAGGAGAACCTTCGCCCCTATGTCGAGGCCGGCCTGGGCCGATGGTTTCCGGTGACCATGGCCGGCCGGGAGAGCCCGTTCTGGCAGGCCGACAAGCATCGCCGGGCCGTGTACGACCAGTTCAAGACCTCGCCGCAGCCTTCCGAGTTCGGGAAGAACTGGAAGTTCGCGCTCCTCGACGCCGAGAACGTCTGGGCCAAGGCGATGAACCGCGTGGTGACCGACAAGGTGTCCGTCGAGACGGCTGTCGACGAGCTGATTGCCCGCATCAAGGAAGTGGCCCGATAGAGCGGTGTTCCGCGCGGCGCGCCGGCGCGGGGGAGAAGGAGGCCCTGAGCTGGTCGGCGAATTGTTCGACCTCGGCCCGCCACCGCAGGGCAGGATCCCAGATGGCGGCCAGATCCATGCCCAGCACGATGCCGTTGGCGACGATCTTGGCGGTGTGCAGGTCCGTGCGGGTGGTCGCCGGTATGACGGCGGTGCCGAGGCCGGCCCGGGCCAGTGCGAGGATCACCGTTCCCGAACCGCCTTCGTGGCGAATGCTGGGAGACAGGGACAGCAACCGCACTGCTGCGTCGAGGGTCAGGCGCGACTGGTACCCGCGGTCCAGCACCAGGAGGTCGCGCTCGCAGAGCGCCCGGAGGTCGATGCCGTTCCGGCGCTCGACGGCGCTGAACGGCTGGGGCGACGCCGCGAGGATGTCGAGGCGCACGATCTGGTGATCGACGAGGCCGGCGTCGTAACGCGGGCGCCCGGTGATGCCCATCGACGCGTCGCCGCTCAGCACGAGATCTTCGATCTCGACACCGCTCGCTTCGATGACGGCGATCCGGATGTGTGGCCTGGCCCGCATGAAATCGGCGATGCCTGGCGCCACCACCGTCTCGATCGTATGGGCCGTCGCCGCGACGGTGATCCGGACGGCGGGCTGCACGCTGTTGGCACGGGCGGCGGCTTCCAGGCGGGCGATGCCTTCGAGAGCCGACGAGGCCAGCGGCAGCAAGTCGTGTGCGTCGGTGGTCGCGGCCATGCCGCGGCCCGACGGCTCGAACAGGGGCAGCCCCAGCCGATGCTGCAATTCCGTGATGCGGCGTGAGAGGGCGGACTGCGAAATGTTGAGACGCTCGGCCGCCTCCACGAGGGAGCCCGACCGATACACAGCCACGAAGGACTCCAGGAGTCGCTTGTCCATTATTGCAGAATACGCAGCAATTATCCTGCAAACAATGCACTTCATGCATAGAGTGGAACGGTGCTAGCGCTGCGTCAACCGCACCCGCCATGAGCCGGATCAAAGGAACCCACGGATGAAGCGCCGCCACCTCCTGTCGCTCGCGTCTGCCGCCGCGGGATCGATGATCGCAAGCCCCGGCGCGCAGGCGCAGGGCGCCTATCCCGACCGGCCGATCACGCTGGTGGTCGCCGCCCCGCCGGGCGGCGGCACCGACATCGTCGGCCGCATGTTCGCCGAACATCTGTCCAAGGAGTTCGGGCAGCAGGTCATCGTCGACAACAAGGGCGGGGGCAACGGCAACATCGCCACGGCGCTCGTCGCGAAGGCCAAGCCGGACGGCTACACGCTGCTGATGCAGTATTCGTCCTTCCATTCCGCCAATCCGGCGATGATCAAGAACCTCAACTGGTCGCCGAAGGACCTGACGGGGGTCGCTCTCGGGGCGATCGCGCCGCAGCTCATCGTCATCGCCAAGAAGGTGCCGCCCGATACGCTGAAGGACTTCATCGCCTACGCGAAGGCCAATCCCGGCAAGCTGAACTATGCCTCCTTCGGGCCGGGCTCCGTCGCCCATATCGGCGGCGTGATGCTGAACAAGGCCGCCGGCATAGATCTCGTCCATATCCCCTACAAGGGAGCCGGACCGGTGAGCGCCGATCTCGTGGCCGGCCAGGTCGAGCTGGCGGTCATGAGCCCGCCGTCGCTCGCGTCGCACATCCGCAACGGCAATGTGAAGGCGCTCGCGCTGGCGAGCGAGGCCCGCCTTCCCGCTTTCCCCGACATTCCCACGACGGCCGAAGCGGGCCTGCCGAGCTTCATCTTCGATGCCTGGTACGGAATGTTCGCGCCGGCGGGGACCCCGAAGCCGATCATCGACAAGCTGAACGCGGCGATGAGGAAGATCGCCAGGTTCGACGCCATCGTGGAGCGATCGAACCAGCTCGGGATCGTCCTGAAGGACTGGAACGCGGAACAGTTCGACCGGTTCGTGGCCACCGAAGGCGACGTCTGGTCGAAGATCATCAAGGACAACAAGATCACGCTCGACGAATAGGGCAACGGAGATAGTCATGTCAGGTTCACTGAACGCCAATGCCGGCCCGCGCATCCGCTACAATCCGGATGAGAGCGCGCCGTACGAGACGATCACCGTCGACAAGCTGACGCCGCTCATCGGCGCCGAACTGGGCGGCGTCGATCTCAGCAAGCCGCTCTCGAACCGGCAGCAGGACGAGATTCACCGCGCGCTGGCCGAGAACCTCGTCATCTTCTTCCGCGACCAGGTTCTGACTCCCGAGCAGCACATGTCGTTCGGCCGCCTGTTCGGCGACTTGCATGTCCATCCCGCCGCGCCGCACGATATGGGCACGCCGGAGATGATGATCATCCACTCCGACAAGAACAGCCCGCGCGCCAACGGCGAGGGCTGGCACACGGATGTGAGCTGCGAGGTCGAGCCGCCGATGGGCTCCATCCTCCACATCAAGACCTGCCCGCCGCGCGGCGGCGACACGCTGTTCGCCAGCATGTATGCGGCCTACGACGCCCTGTCGGACCGCATGAAGGCCTATCTCGACGGCATGACTGCCCTGCACGACGGCGAACCGGTCTATCGCGGCCTGTTCAAGCCGATCGGCGTGGCCGACAAGGCTGAATATCCGCACGCTGAGCATCCCGTGGTGCGCACCCATCCGGTGACCGGCCGAAAGTGCCTCTACGTCAACTCAGGATTCACCAGCCGCCTGCTCGGTGTGCCGCGCGACGAGGGCGATGCCATCCTGCGCTACCTCTACCAGCACATGGAGAACCCGCTCTTCCAGTGCCGCTTCCGCTGGCGCGAGAACTCGATCGCCTTCTGGGACAATCGCTGCGCCCAGCATCGCGCCATGTGGGACTACTGGCCCCACACGCGCAGCGGCCATCGCGTGACCGTCAAGGGCGATCGCCCGTTCTAGGGATCAGGCCCGGACGGGCTGCAGCGGCGCGGCGGAGACGGCGCGCTCGGCCAGTCGCTTGCGGTCCCGTTCGGGGCGGATGAAGAGCAGGCCGATGAAGCCGCCGGCGAGAAGCAGCACGCCGAGAATGACGTAGCCCTGTTCGTAGCCGGCAAGGGGCGTCGACGCATTTTGGATCATCGACCCCATGATCCGGGGGGCGAGGACGCCAGCGAAGGTCACGACCGAGGTGGTGATCGCCAGCATCGCGGCGCGTTGCGGGTGCGGGGTGAGCTCGCTGATGATCATCGGCAGGACGACGTAGATCGTGCTGCCGATGGCGGAGCCGAACACCAGGAACGCGATCTTGAGACCGTCGGTCGGCATGGCGCCGACGAACGGGAGGACGCACCCGCCGGCGATGATCGCGACACACGGCAGCACGCCGCGGCAGACGCGACTGGAGACACCCTTCCTCTTGAGGCGCTGGGAGACGTAGCCTCCGGCCAGCACGACGAGGGCGCCGAAAACCCATGGCAGCACGGTGAGATTGCCGCCGAGCTTCTGGCTGAAGCCGAGGCCCGCGACCAGGTACGACGTGAACCAGGTGAGACCCAGGGCCAGGCCCCAGTAGCTGGCGAAGCCCGCGGCACAGACGGCAAGGATGGTGGGGCAGGTGAGCAGGTAGCGATAGGGCACGCGCTCGTTGCTGCCGCTGGCGCTGACCGGCGGGTCGACGAGGGTGCCTTCGCGGCCGAAGATCAGCCACAGGACGGCCCAGACCAGCCCCGCGATGCCCAGCGCACCGAACGCCCAGTGCCAGGAGTAGGTCTCGATGATCCAGTTGAGCAGGGGGACGGCGATGATGACCCCGAAGGCAGATCCCTGGGCAATAACGGCCGTCGGCAATCCGCGCAACGAGTCGGGAAACCATTTGTAGATGGCGTGCGTGGCGACGGGGCCGGCCGGGCCTTCGCCGGCGCCCAGGACGATGCGGCAGACGATCAACGTTTCGAGGCTCACCATGCCCAGCATCGGGAACTGCACGACCGACCAGATGATCGCCATCACCAGCAGCGTGTGCCGGGTCTGCACGCGGTTGGAGATGAAGCCGACGACGATTGCCGAGACCGCGAAGAGCAGGAAGAAGGCCGAGCCGATATCGCCGAACTGTTCGGGTGTCAGGCCGAGATCCCGGGTGAGGGGAACGGCCGCCAGCCCCACGACGACCTTGTCGGCGAAGTTGATCAGCATGAAGAGGAAGAGCAGGGCGGTCATGCCCCAGGCGCCCTTGAGGGGGCGATCGTGGACGGTCACGTGGACGTTTCTCCCCGCGTCCTGTTCGACCGGACGCTGGTCGCCATCTGACAGGCAACGCATCCATATCGTCAAGGAATGGCGAGCCCCACGACCCTCCGTTCTTCAGGCAAAAAAAGGGCACCCGCAGGTGCCCTTTTCATCGTTCATGATCTGCGAGAGATCAGTTCTTCACGAACGGGCACTTGCCGTCCTTCATCGGACGATAGGCTTCGGCGCCCGGCACCGTGGCGATCAGCTTGTAGATGTCGTCCTTGCTCTTGGACTCGGCCGGGGTCTTGACCTGGAAGAGGTACATGTCGCGCTCCAGGCGGCCGTCCTCGCGCAGCTTGCCGTTCTTGGTCATGACGTCGTTGACGGGAATCTCCCGCATCTTCGCCATCACCGCCTTGGGGTCGTCGGTCCCGGCGGCCTGCACGGCCTTGAGGTAGTGCAGGGTCGAGCTGTAGACGCCGACCGTCAGCATGCTGGGGATCTTGTCCTTCTTGGCGCGGAAGCGCTTGGTCCAGGCCCGGGTCTCGTCGTTGAGATCCCAGTAGAAGGCCTCGGTGAGGACGAGGCCCTGCGCCACCGGGAGGGTGAGGGCAGCCACGTCGGTCGAGAAGACCAGCAGGCCGGCGAGGCGCTGGCCGGCCTTGGTGATGCCGAATTCGCCGGCCTGCTTGATCGAATTGATCGTGTCCTGGCCCGCGTTGGCGAGGCCGATGACCTTGGCCTTCGAGGCCTGGGCCTGCAGCAGGAAGGACGAGAAGTCCTGCGTGCTGAGCGGATGCCTGACGCCGCCCAGGACCTTGCCGCCAGCGCCCGTCACGACCGCGGTCACATCGCGCTCGAGCGCATGGCCGAAGGCGTAGTCGGCGGTGAGGAAGTACCAGGAGTCGCCGCCGTCCTTGACGACCGCGCCGCCGGTCACCTTCGCCAGCGCGTAGGTGTCGTACACCCAGTGCGCGCCGGTCGGCGAGCAGGCGGGGCCGGTCAGGTCGGCCGAGGCCGCGCCGGTGTTGATGTCGATCATGCCCTTTTCCTGGGCGATCTTGCGGACGGCCAGAGCCACCGAGGAAGTGCCGATACCGGTGATCATCTTAACGCCGTCGACATCGTACCACTTGCGCGCGATCGCCGCGCCGACGTCAGGCTTGGTCTGGTGGTCGGCCTGCAGGACCTCGATCGGACGGCCGAGAACCTTCCCGCCGAAATCCTCGATCGCCATCTGGATGGCCTCGACCTCGCCCTGGGTGAGATCGCCATAGACGCCCGAGAAGCCTTCCATGACGCCGATCTTCAGCGGCTGGGGCGCCTGGGCCTGGGCATAGGCCGCCATGCCGATGACGGCGAGGCCGGCGACGGCGGCGGCCGCTCCGGCCTGCCTGATGCTGGTTGTGAACTTCACGCTCTTGATCCTCCCAATGTTTTTCCCCGTTTCTAGTTTTCGAAATCTATCCGCGTGTCGAAGCCGACGCCAGTGCTGGACAGCGGCGCAAAGCTTCGATTTATTCGCGAGACAGGGAGAGCCGATGGCCAACGAAGATATAATTCTCGAGGCAACCGGGCTGACGAAGGAGTTCAAGGGCTTCATCGCGGTCAAGAACGTCAATCTGCGCGTGAAACGCCACACAATTCACGCGTTGATCGGGCCAAATGGCGCGGGCAAGACGACCTGCTTCAACCTCCTGACGCACTTCCTGTCGCCGACCGCAGGCCAGATTCACTTCAACGGACGCAACATCACCGGCAGTTCGCCGGCGGCGATCGCCCGCATGGGACTCGCCCGGTCGTTCCAGATCTCGGCCGTGTTTCCCCATCTCAGCGTGCGTGAGAACGTCCGTGTCGCCCTGCAGCGCAAGCTCGGCATTTCCTTCCAGTTCTGGCGCTCCGAAAGCGTGCTCGGCCGCCTCGACGCGCGGGCGCTGGAGCTGGTGGCTGCGGTGGGCCTCGCCGACTTCGCGGAGGCGCAGGCCGTCGATCTTCCCTACGGCCGCAAACGCGCGCTGGAGATCGCCACGACGCTCGCGCTCGAGCCCGAGATGATGCTGCTCGACGAGCCGATGGCCGGCCTCGGCCAGGAAGACATCAAGCGTATCGCCGCCCTGATCCGCACCGTCGCCCGGGACCGCACCGTGCTGATGGTCGAGCATAACATGTCCGTGGTCGCCGACCTCTCCGACACGATCACCGTGCTGGCGCGCGGCGAGGTGCTGGCCGAAGGGCCGTACGCCACCGTGTCCAAGCATCCCGCCGTCATCGAGGCTTATGTCGGAACCGGTCATGGCTGAGACATTGTTGAAAGTCGCCGGCCTGCAGGCCTGGTACGGCGAGTCCCACATCCTGCACGGCGTCGACTTCGAGATCCGCCGCGGCGAACTCGTCACCCTGCTGGGTCGCAACGGCGCCGGCAAGACGACGACGCTGCGGTCGATCATGGGCATCCTCGGCAAGCGCACCGGCTCGATCGCCTTCGCCGGCAAGGAGACGATCGGCCTGTCGTCCGATCACATCGCGCGGCTGGGCATCGCCTACTGTCCCGAGGAGCGCGGGATCTTCTCCAGCCTGAACGTCGACGAGAACCTGCGGCTGCCGCCGATCGTCAAGCCGGGCGGATTGAGCATCGAGGAAATCTACAAGCTCTTTCCCAACCTGCTGGAACGGCGGCACAGCCAGGGCACGAAACTATCTGGCGGCGAGCAGCAGATGCTGGCCATCGGGCGCATCCTGCGCACCGGTGCCGACCTGCTGCTGCTCGACGAGCCGACCGAGGGGCTGGCGCCGGTCATCGTCCAGCGCATCGGCGAGATCATCCGGCAGCTCAAGAGCCGGGGCTTCACCATCCTGCTGGTCGAGCAGAACTTCCATTTCGCGGCCACCGTCGCGGACCGTCACTACGTGATGGAGGACGGCCATGTGGTCGATATGGTTGCTTCGAGCGATGTCCAGCAGAGCATCGGCAAGCTGCAGACCTATCTGGGAGTGTAAGGCAGCATGTTTGAACTCTTAGGCATTCCACCCCAGGCCCTGTTCGGTCAGCTCTTGCTGGGTCTCATCAACGGCGCCTTCTACGCGATGCTCAGTCTCGGCCTCGCGGTGATCTTCGGCATGTTGAACGTCATCAACTTCACCCATGGCGCGCAGTACATGATGGGCGCCTTCGCGGCCTGGCTTCTGCTTGGCATACTCGACGTGCCGTTCTGGGTCTCGCTGGTCGTCGCGCCGGTGATCGTCGGGATGTTCGGCATCGTCCTCGAGAAGGTCCTGCTGAAACGCATCTACCATCTCGACCATCTCTACGGCTTCCTGCTGACGTTCGGCCTGGCCCTCGTGATCGAAGGCCTGTTCCAGTGGAAGTGGGGCTCGTCGGGCGCGCCCTATCCCAATCCGATTCCGGGCGGTTTCAATCTCGGATTCATGTTCCTGCCGACCTATCGCGCCTTCGTCGTGGTGGCGGCGCTCGTGATCTGCCTCGCCACCTGGTACGGCATCGAGCGCACCAAGCTCGGCGCCTACCTGCGCGCGGCCACCGAGAACCCGACGCTGGTCCGGGCCTTCGGCATCAACGTGCCGCGGCTGATCACGCTCACCTACGGGCTGGGCGTGGGGCTGGCGGCGCTGGCCGGCGTGCTGGCAGCGCCCATCCAGCAGGTCTCGGCCCTGATGGGCGTCAACCTCGTGCTGGTCGTCTTCGCGGTCGTGGTGATCGGCGGCATGGGCTCGATCATGGGCTCGATCGTGACCGGCTTCGGCCTCGGCTTGATCGAGGGCCTGACCAAGGTGTTCTATCCGCCGGCCTCCAACACGGTGATCTTCGTCGTCATGGCGCTCGTCCTGCTGATCAAGCCGGCCGGCCTGTTCGGGCAGACCAAATGACCACTCAGCGCGTAGGATACGCCCTCCTGATCGTGTTGGCGCTGGTCGCACCGACCTTTGCCTATCCCGTGTTCCTGATGAAGGCGCTGTGCTTCGCGTTGTTCGCCTGCGCCTTCAACCTGCTGCTGGGCTATGCCGGCCTCATGAGCTTCGGCCACGCCATGTTCTTCGGCATGGCGGGCTACTTCTACGGCCATGTCGTGAAGGCGTGGGACATGGCGCCCGAACTCGGCCTGCTGGCCGGCGTGGCCGGCGCGGCTCTCCTGGGGCTCGTGACCGGTGCGCTGGCGATCCGTCGCCAGGGCATCTACTTCGCCATGATCACGCTCGCCTTCGCGCAGATGGTCTACTTCTTTTGCATCCAGGCGCCGTTCACCGGCGGCGAGGATGGCTTGCAGGGCATCCCGCGCAAGGCGCTGCTCGGCGGACTGATCCCGATCAAGGACGACAAGGTCCTGTACTACGTCGTGCTGGCGATCTTCCTGTTCGGCTACGCCACCATCTATCGCGTCATCTATTCGCCGTATGGGCAGGTGCTGAAGGCGATTCGCGACAACGAGCAGCGCGCGCTCTCGCTGGGCTACGAGGCCGACCGCTACAAGCTGCTGGCCTTCGTGCTGTCTGCAGGCCTCGCGGGACTGGCGGGCGCCACCAAGGCGATGGTCCAGCAGTTCGCCACTCTGACGGACGTCGCGGCATCGACCTCGGGCGAGGTCGTGCTGATGGCGCTGGTGGGCGGCCTGGGCACGATCATCGGTCCCGTGGTCGGCGCCTTCATCATCATCACGATGCAGAACTACCTGGCCGCGACCGGTGAGTTCGTGCTGGTGATCCAGGGCGCCATCTTCGTCGTCATCGTGCTCGCCTTCCGCAAGGGCGTGGTCGGCGAACTAGCGGAGTGGTGGAAGCGGCGACAGGCTCGCTGAGCGAGGGAGGCGGGGGGCCTTGCCCGCCGCTCCCATTCGCGCGAAGAACGAGCCCGGACCCAGGGGGAAAACATCGACATGACCGAGCTTTCCGAAGACCAGCTGTTCGCCGAGCTGCGCAAGATCGACACGCCGACCATCACCAATGTCGTGGCGACCTATCCGAAGAATCCCCTTTGCCTCGGCCTCTACAATCCCTGGACCGAGAACTGGTACACCGATACCTCGATCCGCTGCATGTATCCCGAGATGGGCGCCATCATCGGCTATGCGGTGACCTGCGTGTACGGCCTGCCCGATCCGAACTTCGCCGGCCGGCTGACCTTCATGGACGTGGTCGATGCGCTCGACGCCATGAAGAAGCCGACCATCCTGGTCATCCAGCAGAAGTGGCCGCCCGAGCTGATGAACAAGGCGGGCCTCGCCGGCGAGATGATGACGACTTCCATGCAGGCCGTAGGCTGCGTCGGCCTGCTGTCCAACGGCCCGTCGCGCGACGTCGACGCGATCAGGCGCATGAAGTTCCAGATGCTGCTGGGCGGCGTCACGGCCGGCCATGGCGAGATGGCGGTGCAGTCGGTCAACGCGCCCGTGTCGGTCGGCGGCATGGACGTGGCGCCGGGCGAGCTGATCCACATGGACGAGAACGGCGCGGTCAAGTTCCCCGCCCAGCACGCCCGCGCGGTGCTGACGAACGCCCAGGCGATGCTGGCCGACGAGGCCGAGAAGCTCGAGAAGATGCGCAAGGCCAAGAGCGCAGCGGAAATCCGCGCCATCAACTCCGGCGGAACCTACGGCGCCAAGAAGGGATAGAGGCGGGGCATGACCGTGACCGTCGCCGAGCCACGGCCTGTACGCTGGGGCCTGGCGGCAAAGCTGTTCGCGATCCTGCTGCTGCTGGGCGCGGTGGCGGTCATGATCACCGGCGTCCTGGGCTATATGCGCGCCCGCGAGGCGCTGGAGCGCGCGATCTTCGCCCAGCTCACGGCGGCGCGCGAGACCAAGAGCCATCAGGTCGAGTCCTACTTCCGCACCGTGCGCAACGAGATGCGCCTGCTCGCGGCCTCGAAGATGGTGGTCGACGCCACGCGCGGCTTCCGTGAGGCTGTCGACGAGTTCGACAACAGGCCCGTGTCTCCCGAGGTGAAGGAGAGCGTTCACGGCTGGTACGACGGCCACTATCTGCCGATGGTGCGCAAGCTGCTCGGCACGGATGTTCCTGGCACCGATTTCATGCCGTCCAGTCCGGCCTCGTATTTCCTGCAGGACCTCTACATCGTCAGGAATCCGCACCCCGATGGGCGGCGGGACCTGCTGGACGACGCCGGAGACGGCAGTGCCTACAGCAAGGTCCATGCGGTGTACCATCCACTGTTGCGGACCGCGGCCGCCACCGTGGGTTTCGAGGATTTCATGATCGTCGACCCGCGGACCGGCCGGCTGATCTACACCGTCGACAAGGACGCTGATTTCGCCACGTCGCTGCGCGCCGGCCCCTACCGGCAGTCCAAACTGGCCGCGGCGGCCGCCCGCTGCGCAACGGCGCCCGATCCGTCGGTCACCTGCCTCGAGGACTTCTCAGCCTACCTGCCGTCGGACGGCGCTCCGGAGGCCTTCATGGCCGCTCCGATCGTCGACCAAGGAGTCGTGACGGGTGTGCTGGTCGCGGAACTGTCGGTCGACGAGATCGATGCCATCATCACCGGTGGTCGGCGCTGGCGCAACGAGGGGTTCGGGGCCACCGGGGAGGCCTACCTGGTCGGTCCGGATTTTCTGGTGCGGTCGAGCGGCCGCAATTTCTTCGAGAATCCCGCCGCCTATTTTGCCGATTTGAAGGCCGGGGGCGCCTCCGATCAGGACATCGCCGCCATCAAGCGTTTCAGCTCGCCCATCCTGCATCAGCATGCGGATACCGCAGCGACGCGGGCCGCGATCGGCGGGGTCGACGGGATCGGCGAAGTTCTCGGCTATCGCGGTGTACCCACACTCGCGTCGTGGGGGCCTGTCCGGATTCCCGGCGTCAAATGGGGTCTCGTCGCCAAGATCGACAGTTCGGAAGCGTTCGAGCCGGTGTACCGCCTGGAACGCGATCTGCTGATCGTCGGAGCGATCGCCTTCCTTGTGGTGGTGGTGACGGGGGCCTGGCTCTCGCGCTCGCTCCTCGGCCCGTTGCGCGAACTCACCGCCGGCGTGCGCCGTTTCGCGGCGGGCGACCACGACGCGCACGTGACGGTGCGGACGCGCGACGAGATCGGCCAGCTCTGTCTCGCCTTCAACGGGATGATCGACGACATCAACCAGAAGAACGTCGTCATCGAGACGAAGAACCGCGAGAACGAGGAACTCCTGCTCAACGTGCTGCCGGCCCCGATCGCCAACCGCCTGCGCGGGGGAGAGAAGGGCATCGCCGACGGCTTCGCCGAGGTCACGGTGTCCTTCGCCGATTTGGTGGGATTCACCGCCCTGTCGTCGGAGATGCCGCCGGCCGAGGTGGTCACCCTGCTCAACGGCCTGTTCACGCGCTTCGACGTCGCGGCGAGCGAACTCGGCATCGAGAAGATCAAGACCGTCGGCGACGCCTACATGGCGGTGTGCGGCCTGCCGGTCCCGGTGCCCAACCATGCCGAGCGCATGGTGCGCATGGCGATCCGCATGGTGCACATCACGCGCGAGCACGCGATGGAGCACGGCGTGTCGATGAAGCTGCGCGTCGGAATCAACAGCGGTCCGGTCGTGGCCGGCGTCATCGGCAAGAGCAAGTACATCTACGACCTGTGGGGCGACACGGTGAACCTGGCGAGCCGCATGGAATCCGGCGGCATCCCGGATTCCGTGCAGGTCACGCGTCCGGTCTACGAGAAGCTCAAGGACCTGTTCGCCTTCGAGGCGCGCGGCGAGATCGAGGTCAAGGGCAAGGGCCACGTCGAAGCCTGGCTGCTGAGGCTCTGACGTTCAGATCAGTCCGAAGCTCAGCTTGATCGCGACGACCAGGCCGGTGACGGCAATGCTGGACAGGATGAGGCCGAACACGCGGGTCACGATCTCGATGCCCGCCTTTCCGAGCAGGCGGAACAGGGTTCCCGCGAGGGCGTAGGCGACGAAGAGCAGGCAGAGGCAGAGCGCCAGGATCGCCGTCGTCGTCACCTGTTCGCCGACCGAGCGCACGTGGTTGTCGGTCAGCATCACCACGGTGAGGATCGCGCCGGCGCCGGCGATGCCGGGAATGGCCAGCGGGAAGATCGCCCGCTGGAGCGGCGTCGCATCGGCAGGGACTTCCATGGCCTCCTCGGCCACCTTGCCGAGCGCCATCTTGAGTCCGAAGAGCAGCAGGATGAGCGATCCCGCGAGCTGGAACGACGCCATGGGTATGTGCAGCGCCGCGAGGAGGGGCCGCCCCAGCACGATGAAGAACAGGAGGATCAGGAACGCGACGCCCAGCGCATAGGCCGCAACCCGCAGCGACTGCCGCCGGTCGAGGCCGGCCGTGACCATGAGGAAGAGGGGCACCGTGGCGAACGGATCGAGGATCACGAACAGGGTGACGAACTCGTAGAAGAAGTCGTGGACAAATGCCGGGCCCAAGCGAGTATTCCCTGGTTGCTGATTCCTCGCAGGAGAGTGCCGGACCTGCCTGCCGACGTAAACTGACTGCCCCGTCAGGTGCGTGGCGTAGAAATCAGACTGTCACGATTATACTGGCCCTTCTTGTATTGTTATGTGCCGTCTCGTGAGTGACGAGCGCGCGGCGATGGTGCGTTCAAGGCTTCAGCGGCTTGGCTGCAGGCGAGAACTGTGTAGTAATTCTATTGAGTGGAAATGTTGGGCGGGATGCGCAGAGTCACGCCAGTCTACGCTTTGGGGGAGGTCGCGAAATGGCGATCATCGAAGGAACAAGCGGCAACGACTGGATCTCGACGACGAGAACCATCCCGGGTCAACCATTCGCGACGAACCTGGACGATATCCTGCACGGTTATGCCGGCGACGATCTTCTCGACGGTGCCGGTGGCGCCGACGAAATGACGGGCGGCCTGGGAAACGACCGGTACTATGTCGATAATGTCGGCGATCAGGTGATTGAGGCTGCCGACGAAGGCAACGACTCGGTCTACACAACACTGTTGAGCTTCGACCTGGGCACCCACGTCGAATATTTGAAGTTCATCGGCTCCGGGGACTTCGTCGGCACGGGCAACGAGCTTGCCAACAGACTCATCGGTGGCGCGGGCGCCGACACGCTTGACGGCGGGGGCGGCAATGATCGGCTCAATGGCGGCGCGGGCGCGGATGGGATGTTCGGTGGCCTCGGCAACGATCGGTACCATGTCGACCATGGGGGCGATGCGGTGATCGAGGCGGCCGATGAAGGCATCGACACGATCTACACAACTCTGTTGGGCTTGGACCTCGCTGCCAACGTCGAAAAGTTGAGGTTCATCGGATCCGGGGACTTCGTCGGCACGGGCAACGAGCTTGCCAATGCACTCATCGGCGGTGCGGGCGTCGACACGCTTGACGGCGCCGCCGGCGACGATCTTCTCGACGGTGCCGGTGGCGCCGACGAAATGACGGGCGGCCTGGGAAACGACCGGTACTATGTCGATAATGTCGGCGATCAGGTGATTGAGGTTACCGACGAAGGCAACGACTCGATCTACACAACACTGTCGAGCTTGGGCCTGAGCGCCAACGTCGAATACTTGAAGTTCATCGGCTCCGGGGACTTCGTCGGCACGGGCAACGAGCTTGCCAACAGACTCATCGGCGGTGCGGGCGCCGACACGCTTGACGGCGGGGGCGGCAATGATCGGCTCAATGGCGGCGCGGGCGCGGATGTGATGTTCGGTGGCCTCGGCAACGATCGGTACCATGTCGACCGTGGGGGCGATGCGGTGATCGAGGCGGCCGATGAAGGCATCGACACGATCCATACCACGGCCGACTATGCATTGATCCCCGGACAACATATCGAAAACCTGCAGGTCTCCGGTACGGCAGGCCTGAGCTTGGCCGGCAACGAGCTGAACAACTCTCTCTTGGGCGGTGTCGGCGACGATACGCTTAACGGTGGAGCAGGCATCGACAAACTCAATGGCAGCGTGGGCGCGGATCTCATGGCCGGCGGGATCGGAAGCGACATCTACTATGTCGATGATGCATCCGACATTGTCTTCGAGGAAGTCGATGAGGGCACCGATACGGTCTACGCCACCACCGACTATGAACTGACTGCTGGCTACGAAGTCGAGATAATGAGGGTGCTTGGCAGTGACGGGCTATGGCTGACCGGCAATGAATTCAACAATGTCTTGTATGGTGGTATCGGGGAAGACCTTCTCGAAGGTGGAGAGGGTGACGATCGACTTTTGGGCGGCGCCGGCACCGACTTTCTCGACGGCGGGTCGGGGGCCGATCGTCTCGAAGGCGGAGCCGGCAACGACCTACTCAACGACTGCGCCTGCGATTTCGATGACGTTCTGATCGGTGGCGACGGCGACGATTACTTTCAGAGCGGCGGCGGTGCTGACCAGCTTTCGGGCGGAGATGGTGCAGACGTGTTCGCCTATCTTGAGACAGCCGACTCGACGCATGCCAGGCGTGATACGATCTTGGATTTCGAGCATGGCGTGGACATCCTGGACTTCTCCTTGCTCGCTGACGGCAACATCTTCTCGAATGGATTTGTGACCGTTACGACAGCGCCCACAACGATCGATGCTTATACGATTCTGGCCCTGGTATCGGCCCGCAATACGATCCTCTACGTCAATAACACCGACACCGCCCAACTTGCCGATACGGCAAGTATGGAAATCCTGATGCGCGGCATAACGACGTTAACCGAGTCCGATCTCGGCTTTTATACGGTTTGAATGTCGGTCGGGAATTCGGCGCCGATGCAGGAAAGAGCATGGTGACTTGACGTTCGTTTCGCCCGGATCTTGGCTTTGTCGAAGACCTTGTCACGCCGAACGGCGTTCGTCCGTGGAGCAGAGCCAAAAGGCGCGTGTCAACGATGTGCCCACTGAGCCTGCGCGTTCTGGCGCCGCTCTGCCCGATCAGTGGAGACGCACCGAGGGAATTGCGTTCTACAGGGTAAAATGGCGGACCCGGCGAGATTCGAACTCACGACCTCTGCCTTCGGAGGGCAGCGCTCTATCCAGCTGAGCTACGGGTCCAGCGCGGCGGAACATACCGGAGGGGGCTCTGCCGCGCAACGCGAGGACTCGAAGGTTGGAAAGTCAGCCGGCGACCTGGGCGTTGCGCCATTGTTGAACCCTTCACCCCGACTGCTAAGGTCCCCGTCGCAAATCCAGCAGCGCTATACCCGCGTATTTGTTGAGGTTTTTCGAGAGGTCCAACCGTGTCCGATCACGCTCTTCGTCACGCCGTCAACATCAAGGCGGATGCCGCCAAGGTCCATGAAGCCCTGACGACCCTGCAGGGCCTCAAGGGCTGGACCATGGCGGAGGTCTCGGGCGGCGCCGGTGTCGGCAGCCAGTGGACCCTGAAGTATGCCGACGGGCCAACTTTCGTCTGGGAGGTGGCGTTACAGGGGGCCGACACGGTCGTCTGGAAATGTGTCGAAGGCCCGGGTGATGCGGCCGGCACCAGCGTCTCCTTCAACCTCGGCCAGACGCCGCACGGGCGGGTCCATCTCACCTTCGCCCATTCCGGCTGGCCACATCAGAAGGGCAACTTCGAGAAATGCAACGCCCTCTGGGGCATGATGCTGCATCACCTCAGGGCCTACGCCGAGCACGGCAGGACCGCGCCGGCCTATTCCTGATCTCCCTTTTCATTCGGGTCAGACAATGCAGCAGTCTCTTTCCGACTTTGTCGACGCCATGGACAAAGCGGGCTTCCTCGTGCGCATCAAGGACGAGGTGCGCGTCGACCAGGTGCCGAAGATCATGGAGGCCAACCCGACCAAGGCCGTGCTGATCGAGAAGATCAAGGACACCGAATTCTCGGTGCTGGCCAACGCCTATTCCAACCAGGAGATGTTTGCCTGGGCGATGGGCTGCGACAAGACGCGGACCGGCCTCGAGATGGTGGCGCGCTCCAAGGGCCGCGTGAAGTGGGAGACGGTGACGACGGCTCCCTGCAAGGAAGTGATCCTGAAGGGCGACGACGTCGACCTGACGCGGCTGCCGCTGTTCCTGCATCACGACCGCGACGGTCACGCCTACACCAACGACAATCTCTTCATCAGCAAGCATCCCGATACCGGCGTATACGACTGGGGCATCTACCGCTCGATGTTCCGCACCAAGAACGAGAAGTCGGTCGACATGACCTGCACCTCGCACCGCCAGCGCATCCACGCGATGGCGGCGGCGGCGAAGGGGCAGAATCTCGAGGTCGCGATCGTCCTGGGTGGTCCGACCATCGACAAGATCTCGGCGCTGGTCGGCGTCACCACCGACACCGACGATTTCGAGGTGCTGGGCGCCTTCTACCGCGCGCCGGCCAGGATGATCAAATGCGAGACCATCGACGTGATGGTGCCGGCCAACGCCGAGATCGTGCTCGAATGCGAACTGATGGCGCTCGAGGGGCTGGTCTACGACGAGGGCCCGTACGGCGAGTTCACCGGCATGTACGGCGGCGGCATCAAGCACAATTATCGCCTCAAGGTGAAGGCGATGACCTACCGCAAGGGCGGCATCTTCCAGCATTGCACGATCGGCGGCCTGCATCCCTGGTACACCGACAACATGCTGCAGCTGCCCGCAATCGAGGCCGACCTGTTCAATGGACTGAAGCAGGGCGGCATCGACGTGCGCGAGGTGCGTTGCCCGCTGGGCGGCCTGTCCAACATCGCCTACGCCAAGATCCATCCGCTGGGCGCCGGCGATTCCAAGCAGGCGCTGGGCATCATGCTGACCTGCTCCAAGCAGGGGCTGCCCAAGATCGCCATGGTGTTCGACACCGACGTCGACATCTGGGACGACCAGGCCGTGCTGGCCGCCATGGCCTATCGCTACATGCCGGACAAGGACACGGTGCGGCTCGACGGGCTCAACACCATGACCGTCGATCCCAAGAGCACGACGCTCGGCATCTCCTCCAAGATCGGCATGGACTGCACGGTGCCGCTGGGCCCCGAATGGAACCCCAACGAGTTCGTGCGCAGCACCGTCACCGATCTGGGCGATCCACCGGCCGGGCTGAAGGTCATGACGGAAGAAGAGCTGACGAAGGACATGGAGGCGTTCATCCGCGCCGCGCCGCGCGCCTGGCACGACATCCTGAAGCAGTATCACGGCCAGCCCTATCCGGTGCTCTACCGCGCGTTCGGCAACCTGCGGCACAGGCTCGGCCGCACCAACGATCCGCCGTGGTACCGCTACACGCTCTCCGACACACCGTTCTCGTGGGAGGCGAAGCCTGCGCCGCTGAACCACTCGGACCCGCGCCACATCAAGACCGGCGGCTGAGGGACTTCGAATGGCAGCGAGCGAACCCCTGCGGCGCATGGTGGTCGGCATCACCGGTGCCTCGGGAACGGTCTACGGCATTCGCGTGCTCGAGGCGTTGCGGGCGCTGAAGGTCGAGAGCCATCTCGTGATCTCCAAGGCGGGCGACCAGACGCGGTCGCTCGAGACCGACATGTCGGCCTCGGAGCTGCGGGCGCTGGCCGATCACGTCTATGCGCCGGGTGATATCGCGGCTTCCATTTCGAGCGGCTCGTTCCAGACCATGGGCATGATCGTGGCGCCCTGCTCGGTGCGCACCCTGAGCGAGATCGCGACCGGCGTGACGTCGGGTCTCGTCTCCCGCGCCGCCGACGTCTGCCTGAAGGAGCGGCGGCGGGTCGTGCTGATGTTCCGCGAGACGCCGCTGCACGCCGGCCACATCAAGAGCATGCTGGCCGTCACCGAGATGGGCGCCATCGTGGCGGTGCCATCACCGGCCTTCTACACGCGGCCCAAGACGGTCGACGAGATCGTGACGCATTCGGTCGCGCGCGTGCTCGACCTTTTCGGTCTCGACACCAAGACCTTTCCGCGATGGACCGGCCCTTCCGGCGTGGAGAAGCCAGCCGTCGCCAAGCGCCGGAGCGGCAAATGATGTTGCGACGTCTGACGATCGTTGCCCTGCTGATGGGGATCGGCTCGGTGTCTGCAGGATATGCCCAGCAAACGTCGGGCGACGTCCGTGTGGTGGAGTCGACGCCGGCGGCTCATGCCCGCATCGGCCTCAAGAGCAGCGCCTTCTTCGTTCGCTTCGACCGGCCGGTCGATCACATCAAGTCGACCCTGGTCATCAAGCAGGGCGACAAGGTGATCGAGCGCCTGCACCCGCGTTTGGAATCGGCACCGGAAGTGCTGTTCGCCGCCGCGCCGACCCTGCCGCCGGGCAACTACCTGCTGCACTGGGCGGTGATCACGGTGCAGGGAACGAAGGCCATCGAGGGTGACATTCCCTTCCAGGTCTCCGACCAATAGGCGCGGCGTGTCGGTCGTCCGCTCAAGTCACCTTGAGGATCCTGCGGCCTGCGAAGATCGTGAGGAAGGCGACCGCCACGCCCAGCGCGGCCTCGGCCACCCGGTCGATCAGAATAGGCGGCCAGGGGGCGCCGCGGCTCAGATTGCTCATGCCGATGGCCAGCGGACAGAAGAACAGCAGGGCGACGCCGTAATTCCGCGAGACCGCGATCTCCGCGACGGCCTGACATACGACGATGATCGCGATCAGCGCGAGAGCGCCGGGTTCGAACGAGAACAGGAAGGCGGCGATGGCCACGCCTCCGATCGTGCCCAGCATGAGATGGGTCGCACGCCTCCAGACATCCTTGGCGGCCAGCGCCGGCATCAGGGCGGCGACGGTGACTGCCGCCCAGAAGGGATGGCCGATGCCCAGGGAGAGGGCCAGCGACCACGCTGCGAGCACGCCGATCGTCGCGGCCGCCAGCACGACCAGATGCTGGCGACGGTCGAGATCGGCATAGCCCGAGGCGATGCGCCGCCGCCACCCGTCGGGCTTCTCCTGTTCGGGCGGTGCGCCGATGCCGTTGATCACGGCGAGCAGCACCGAAAAGACCGCGCCGCCTGCGCCGACGGCCACGGCAAGCGGCAGGCTCTCCCATTTCGTGGGGATGGCAGCGATGATCAGCAGCACCAGCACGAAGAACATCTCTCCGCGCGGTATCCAGCGCATCGCCGCACCGAGCGTCACCGCGGGCGCGACGGTGAGCGCGAGCAGCGCGCCCAGCACGGCGAGAGGGGCCTGCGCCGCGGACCAGGCCATGCCCACGGCGATGGTGAGGACCAGGCCGGCGCCCGCGACGATCTGGCTTTCGACCCGCCGCTTCGCGGGTTCGTTGTGGCCATAGAGCATCGCCAGCCCGCCGAATGCCGCATAGACGGCGAGATCGAGTCGGCCGATGGCGTCCAGCGCCAGCAACGGCAGACCCACCGCCGCTGCGACGCGAATGGCGGACTCGATGTCGTGGCGATGGATGTCGGCGAACAACTTACGCATCACCCTTTGTACCCGAGAACCGCAAGGACGGATTGACCATGCCCTATCAGGATCTGCGCGCCTTCCTGACGGAACTGAAGAATGCTGGCGAGCTCGTCGAGATCGCGCGGCCGGTCTCGCCCAGGTATGATATCGCCAAGGCCCTCGCCAGGACGAGTGCGATCCAGGGACCGGCGCTGCTGTTCACGCAGACGGGGACGGACTTTTCGCTGGTGGCCGGCATCTACGGCAATCGCCGGCTCGCGCTGAAGGCGTTCGAGGCCACCGAGCAGACGATCCATGACAGGGTGCTGAAAGGCATCAACGAACCGGTCGGTCCCGTCGACTTCAAGGGCACGGCACCTTGCCAGGAAGTCGTGCTGACCGGCGATGCAATCGACGTGACGAAGCTGCCGGTGCCGATCTACAGCCCCGGGGACGGCGGCCCCTACATCACCGCCGGCATCGTGGTGTCGGAGAATCCCGAGACCGGCATTCCCGACATCGGCAACTACCGATTTCAGGTGCATGGCCCGAAGGAGCTGGGCGTGTTCTCCGCGCCGAACCATCGCTTCGGCAAGAACATGGCCCATGCCGTTGCCATGGGGAAGGAACTGCACGGCGCGGTCGCCATCGGCGTCGATCCGCTGACCATGTTTTCCTGCCAGGTCCAGTCGAGCGACGCGACCAACGACTGGTTCGTTGCCGGCGGCCTGCGCGGCGCGCCGGTCGAGCTGGCGAAGGCCGTCAGCAACGATCTGAAGGTACCCGCCTGGGCCGAGATCGTGATCGAGTTCGTCGTCGACACGAAGACGCAGAAGATGGAAGGTCCGCTCGGCGAGTATACCGGCTACTACACGCCGGCCTCGCCCAAGCCGGTTGCCCGCATCACCGCGATCACCCATCGCAGGAACGCGATCTTCCAGGGTCTTCTGACCGGCAAGCCGATCACCGAGAACCATGTCCTGAAGCAGATCCCGTTCGAGACCTCGATCCTGCGCCAGCTCCAGGCGCAGTTCCCGACGATCGGCGACATCTCGATCAACAGCTCGGGCGGCGTGCAGACCTACGTGGTGATCGCGATGAAGCCGCGCTACGAGGGCGAGGCGCGGCAGGCGATCCTCGCCACGATGGCCGGCAACCTCCATCCGAAATGGGTGATCGTCGTCGACCCCGACATCGACATCCGCAATCCCGCCGAGGTCGAATGGGCGCAGTCGTTTCGCGTCAAGCCGAGCCAGGACGTCTTCGTCGTCGACCGCACCGCCGCCGCGCCGCTCGATCCCTATACCGACGGCGGCTACTCCTCCTCGGTGGGAATCGATGCCACGAAGCCGTTCGGCGAGGCATTTCCGGAGGTTTCGGACGTGCCCGGGTGGAGGGACTTCCCCCTGCCCGAACTCGACGCCGTGATTCGCAAATAGCGCTGCCGGAGGCGCCGGTTGGGCTTGGCGGCGTGCCGCGTTTGGGCGACATTCCGCCCACAAGAACCGACCGGGAGGAATGAGATGACCGACCATAGCCGCCGCGGCTTCGTCCGCGCTTCGGGCGCTGCCGCCGCGCTTGCCACCCTGGGACTCGCGGGCCGTGCGGGCGCGCAGGGCACCCCGCCGCTCGAATCCGTGCGCATCGTCACCGGCTTCCCGCCGGGCGGTACCTCCGACACGCTGTGCCGCCGCGTCGCCGAGGGGATCAAGGGCAGTGCCTATACCAAGGCGGCCATCGTCGAGAACAAGGCCGGCGCCGGCGGACAGATTGCCATTCAGTCGATGAAGGGCGCTGCGACCGACGGCAGCGTGATCCTGCAGACGCCGGCATCGATGCTGATGATCTATCCGCACATCTACAAGAAGCTCAACTACGACGCCTTCACCGACGTGACCCCGGTGACGCTCGCCTGCACCTTCGATTTCGGCTTCTGCGTCGGCCCGGCCGTGCCCGAGAGCGTGAAGAACATTCCGGAGTTCCTGGCCTGGTGCAAAGCCAACCCGGACAAGGCGAACTACGGATCGCCGGCGGCCGGCTCGGTGCCTCACTTCATCGGCGTGCTGCTGGGCCAGGCGGGCGGCATCGAGCTGAAGCATGTCGCCTATCGCGGCACGCAGCCGGCGGTGCAGGACATGGTGGGCGGCCAGATCCAGGCCGTCTCCGGCCCGGTCGGCGAGTTCACCCAGCAGGTCGCCGCCGGCAAGGCCCGCCTCCTCGGCGTCTCGGGCGCGACCCGCAGCCGCTTCGCGCTGAACGTGCCGACCTTTGCCGAGCAGGGCTACAAGGATCTGGTCTTCTCCGAGTGGTTCGGCTTCTTCGCCCCGGGCGGCACCCCGGCGCCGGTCGTGATGCGCGCCAACGAGGCGCTGCGCGCCGCGCTCGCCCAGAAGGACGTGATCGACGGCCTCGCCGTCATGGGCCTCGAGGTGAAGTCCTCGACCCCGCAGGAACTCGGCGCCCTGCTGAAGGCGAGCTACGACCGCTGGGGCCCGATCGTGAAGAAGATCGGGTTCACGGCGGATTCCTGATCGCGACCAATCAAAGGAGCGCGCCACTCCAGTGGCGCGCTCCTTTGAAGTCAAACCCGCTTCGCGTCGTCTCTCGCGTAGGTCGCGACGGCGCGGTCGACCAGCGTCTTGCGGTCGATCTTGTTGGTGCCCGCGAGCGGCAGCTCGTCGACGAACCACACCGCGCGCGGATGGGCGTAGGCCGGGCCGTTGTCGAGGGCGAAGCGGCGCAGTGCTTCTTCGGTCGGTGACGTGCCGGGTTTCGCGACGACGAAGGCGACCGGGAGCTGGTACTTGATCTCGTCCGGCACCGGCACGACGCAGGCCTGCGCCACGTCGGGATGCTGGCCCAGCAGCTTCTCGACCTCGCCGGGATAGACGTTTTCGCCGCCGCACTGGAACATGTCGTCGGCGCGGCCGACGAAGAAGACGAAACCG
>JAESFK010000274.1_pt1 | contig 32553 bp, 27 predicted proteins | sample 9269391 | NCBI WGS metagenome assembly JAESFK01 (sample SAMN14506231, study PRJNA617097) | algae metagenome | isolation source: Drouetiella hepatica UHER 2000/2452 and co-occurring heterotrophs from... | place: Slovakia: Slovak Paradise National Park, Hrabusice, Kosice Region | collected 2000-01-01
CCCCTCCCCATCGCTGCGCGACAGGGAGGATCAGTCACATCACGCCGCGACCGCCACCTCATCCTTCTTGCCCAACCCGCTCCAGTCGATGCTCCGCGTCATGTACATCACCCCGGCAAGGGCAAAGAACATCAACACCGACCCGATCAGCAGCGAGTAAGCCTCAAGGTTCAGCAGCACATAGAGCAGCGCATACAGCCCCACCAGCATCGCGGCCAGAAAGCGCGCGCGTTTCCAGCTTTTCAGCACCGCGGCGCTGTAAAAGGCCAGCAACCCGATGATCGCCGCCGACGCCAGCATATAGGCAAAGGTGAACCCGATCACCTCGGCGAACGCGAGCAGCAGCACGAAGAACAGCACCAGCGCGATGCCGGTCAGCAGATATTCGGCCGGCGCCACCCGCGCACCCGCGATGATGTCGAACATCAGAAAGGCGACGAAGGTAAAGCCGATAAACAGGAAGCCATATTTGATCGCGCGGTCGACCTGGCTGTAGAGGTCGACGGGTTCGATCAGGCTGATCGCCACGGCTTTGGCCGTCCCGCCCGATGCTTCGCCCGCGCTGCCATCGCTCGGCGCCGAAACGGCCACCGGCTCGATATAGGCGTCGCGCGGGCCATAATTGGTCGTCACCGGCGGCGACAGATCCCCAGTCAGCACCTGCGCCTGTCCCAATGCCAGGTTCGGAACCGCATAGGTGGCGGTGAAACCGCTGGCCGTAACGCTGCGCTTCGCGGGCAGGAAATCGCCGCCAAAGCTCGGGTTCGGCCAGCTCGATTTCACCGTCCAGCGGGTATCGACCCCGCGCGGGATCAGCTTGAAATCACCCAGCCCGCGTACCCCGATCTTGTAATCGACCTTGAGCGGCGCGGCCGCGGTCCAGTCGACAAAGGCGAAGGTGCCCGAATTGCCGGTCGAGAGCAGCCCCTTGCCGGGCTGCAAGGCCAACGGCGTCCCGTTGACCGCGACGCTATTGCCATCGACCAGCCCGCGCGCGTCGCTGATCCCCAACCGCACCTCGGCGCGGTCGAGCATCAGCGCCTCACGCGCAACGCCAAAGCGCGCGATGTCGGCGGGCAGGACAAAGTCCGCGCTCCCCGAAATCTGGCTTTCGTAAACGACGGTCTCGTAAATCGCCTTCTTCCGCTTCTCAGGCTTGATGACGACATCGGCCTTATTCGCTTGCGGCGACAGATAGAGGTTGCGGATGGTGTTCACGGTCCGCGTCACATCCTTACCATTTTCGGTGACCGTGGTCGTTTCCGTGGCGCGATAGGGAATGACGATCACCGGCCCGGCGATCGTCTGCTGCCCGCCCCAGCCCTGCCCGATCGACGCCTGCGCGATTTCGGCCTGCTGCTGGCGATCCCACAGCAGCCCGTAAATCATCAGCAGCGGGACCATCAGCGCGACCGCAATCAGCACCGCGATGACGAGTTTGACGCCTGGGCTGCGCTCGCTGCGCGCGGGCGGATTTGGGGAAGAGACGGGGGGAACGGAAACGCTCTGAGAGGCTTGAGTCATGGGGGAATACTCTCGCTGCTTCAACTGGTCGATGGATTTGCACGGTTCATCGACGCGGTCAAGCGTGATGCGATGAGGCGACCGCCTGTGCCGCGCGCACGAAAAAGGGGGCGGCCTCCCCCGAAGCCGCCCCCTTAACGCGTGGTCGCTGACCCGCTAGACAATCAGAAAGAAAGGCCCAGCGTAAAGACCACGGTTGGATCGAACAGGGTATCGACCGCGCCGATGCCCGACTTTTTGATGTCGGTATCGATATATTGCACGGTGAAGGTCGCGGGACCGGCAGCGAACGAAGCACCGAGCATCCAGTCGAGATAATTGCCACCCGGAGCCAGCGCACCGAGCGAGCCATCGGTGTAGCCAAGCGCAGCGTTCAGCGTCACCGGGGTATCGGGAATGCCATAGCCCAAGCCAAGATTGGCGTAGATGTTGTCGTTGCTGCCCAGCGAATTCTGGTCGGGGGCATAAGCGATCATGCCGGTCGCCGAAACGGGGCCAATGTCGTGCGACAGCTTGCCGATGATTTCGACATAATCGCTGGGGCCGGCAAAGTCCTGGTTGCCCGGATAGACATAATAGGTGGCGCCGATATCGACTGTGGTGCCGGGCGCGATCTCGGTCGCGAAACCGGCATAGAGGTCGAGTTCATACTTGCCGTACAGCGGGCTGTCCGGAAGCGTCGAGCCCCACGCACCGACATAAAAGCCGCTTTCGTGGCTGACGGTCAGCGTCGACTGAAGCGCGACTTTTTCGTTGGAGAGCGAAATGCCACGGAAACGATAGTCCGACGTGACCGAAACACCGCCCGCAAGCGAGACCGGGCCGCTGGCTTCTTCTTCCTGGGCAAAGGCGGGCGTCGACAGAGCCGACGCGGCGAGCAGCATGCCGAAACACGCTTTGGTAAGAAACTTCATGGGTGATCCCCCTAAACAAAACAACGGATCGTCCCAGCCTGCGTTGCGTGTTCACGCCTCTTTGGTGCGGGCCTGTAACGACGAACGTCCCGAAATTGCCGATTTTGCTGCAATGCACAAACAAAAATTGCGTATAGGCCTGATTCAGCACCAGAGTGTGACTTTCGCGCAACAGCCGCGTCACACGCGCTTGGCTTTGCCAATCGCCCGCCGGACCGCTAAAGAGCGCGCCTGTCCCCTCTCGATCGAGCCCGAAACCATGAGCGACCACAATCCCGGCCTGCGCCCCTGGCGCGACATCATGCGGCGGACCAGCCGCCAGATCATGGTCGGCAATGTTCCCGTCGGCGGCGGTGCCCCGATCACCGTGCAGACGATGACCAACACGCTGACCAGCGATCCGGTCGCGACGATCGACCAGATTCGCCGCTGCGAAGAGGCAGGCGCCGACCTGATCCGCGTCTCCTGCCCCGACACCGAATCGACCGCGGCATTGGGAAAGATCGTCCGCGCCGCGCGCATCCCGATCATCGCCGACATCCATTTCCACTATAAGCGTGCGCTCGAAGCCGCCGACGCGGGCGCGGCGTGCCTGCGCATCAACCCCGGCAATATCGGATCGTCGGAGCGCGTCGGCGAAGTCGTCCGCGCCGCCAAGGCGAACGGCTGCGCCATCCGCATCGGCGTCAACGCCGGCAGCCTCGAAAAAGACCTGCTCGAAAAATATGGCGAGCCCTGCCCCGAGGCGCTGGTCGAAAGCGCGCTCGACCATATCAAGCTGCTCCAAGACCATGATTTCCACGAATATAAGGTCGCTGTGAAGGCGAGCGACGTTTTCCTCGCGGTCGCCGCCTACGCCCAGCTCGCCGACGCGGTCGATTGCCCGTTGCATCTGGGGATCACCGAGGCGGGCGGCCTGATCGGCGGCACCGTCAAATCGGCGCTGGGTATCGGCAACCTGCTCTGGGCAGGCATCGGCGATACGATCCGCGTGTCGCTCTCGGCCGAACCCGAAGAGGAAGTGCGTGTTGGTTACGAGATCCTGAAATCGCTCGGCCTGCGCACGCGCGGCGTTCGCGTCGTCTCCTGCCCCAGCTGCGCGCGCCAGGGCTTCGACGTCATCCGCACCGTCCAGGCGCTCGAAGAAGCGCTCGGCCACATCAAGACCCCGATGTCGCTCTCGGTCCTCGGCTGCGTCGTCAACGGTCCCGGCGAAGCGCGCGAAACCGACATTGGCATCACCGGCGGCGGCAATGGCAAGCATATGGTCTATCTGTCGGGGGTCACCGACCACCATGTCGCCGACGCCGACATGATCGGCCATATAGTTAAGCTGGTCGAAGCCAAGGCCGCCGAGATCGACGCGGGCAGCTCGGTCAGCATGGATGTGACGCACGGCAAGGCGGCGTAAAAGCCCCTCCCCTTGGCGTTTATACCTTTGGTCCAAATATCTGTTCCCCGGCAAAAGCCGGGGCCCAGGGCGTCATAACGCAACGCTTGTTTTTGGACGCTCTGGGCCCCGGCTTTCGCCGGGGAACAGCTCTTCACTTGTCCAGAGGGGCTTGGTTCCAAGACACGGGAGCGCTCGCTGAGCGACCCCGGTCAGGCGTGCTGACCGCCCGCCAGCGGCGCCAACCCGTCCATCACCGCGGTCAGCGCGAGCGCATTTTCGCGCTCCATCGCGCTATGCCCGGCGTTGGTGACGACATAGGACAGCGGCTCGCCCCCCGCCGCGCGGAGCGCCGCGACCAGCCGCGATGCCTGCGTCAGCGGGCAGACCTCGTCGAAGCGGCCATGGACGATGTGGATCGGGATCGCCGCCAGCGTGGCGATCTTGTCGAAGAAATGCCCCGCGGGCAGGAACAGCTCGTTGGCGAAATAATGCGCCTCGATCTGCGCAAAACAGAGCGCGAAATCGGCCTCGCCGAACTTCCCGGTATCGGCGGCTTCGGGGATCATGTTCGAAATCACCCCCTCCCACAGTGACCAGGTCACCGCCGCCTCCATTTGCCGCGCCTTTTCCGCCGCGCTGGCCGGTACCATATCGAAAATCGCCTTGTATGACGCCATGACATCGCCGCGCTCGGCAGGGGTCAGGACGTTCAGCAGCGCCGCCCATTCACCCGGATATTTGATATAGGCGCCCGGCGCGGTCAGCCCATAGGGATCGGCTTCCCATGTCGCGGCATTGCCCTGATACAGATAGTCGAGATCTTCCGGCGCGCCCAGAAAGATGCCGCGCAGGATCAGGCTGGCGCAATGCGCGGGATGCGCGATCGCATAGGCCATCGCCAGCGTGCTGCCCCAGCTGCCGCCGAACACATGCATCGGCCCCGCGATGCCCAGATGATCGCGCAATTTCTCGATATCGCCGATCAGGTCGGCGGTCGTGTTCTTGGCGAGTGCCGCCCCCGGTCCCGCCGACGCGACATTGGGCTCGCTCTTGCCGCACCCGCGCTGGTCGAACAGGATGACACGATAGCGGTGAGGATCGAAAAAGCGCGCCATCGCGGGGGCGCACGCGCCGCCGGGGCCACCGTGCAGGAACATCACCGGCTCGCCCGCCGGATTGCCATATTCCTCCCAATAGATGCGGTGCGCGGGATCGGCGTCGACCTCCAGCCAGCCGAAATTCAGGCACGGCGGCTGGGGATAGACCCAATCATCGCCGATCTTGCTGCTCGCCTGAAGCCGGGAAAAGTCCATCGCCGCTGTCCTCGCTGCTATCGTGGGGGAACCAATGGCTTAACCGCCGCAGCGACCATGTCCACCCGCCGGACGATTTTATGCGGCGTCGTGAAAGATGGTCCCCAGCGTATGGCGCCGCCCCGATCTAACCTCGCTTACCCCATGGCGCATCGCTACCCGATAATCGCCGCGGCTGCCCGCGACCGGCCGTTCGTTCACCGCAAAGATCACCGCATCACCCCTGCCCAGCGGCACCACCGCGGCGCGCGATTGCATCCGCGGTCGCTGCTCGGTCAGCACAAACTCGCCGCCGGTGAAATCGGCCCCCGGCGCCGATAGCAACACGGCGACCTGCAACGGAAACACCTCGGCCCCATACAGGTCGCGGTGCAGGCAATTATAATCGCCCGGCTCATATTGCAGCAGCAGCGGCGTTGGCCGCGCCTGCCCCGCGCCATGACACCGCGCCAGATAATCGGTGTGGTCCGCGGGAAAGCGTTCATCGCGCCCCATCCGCTGGTTCCAGCGATTGGCGACCGGCGCGAGCCGCGCATAGAGACCCTGGCGCAAGCCCGCGACCAGCGGCGGCAACGGGTAGGCGAAATAGCGATACTCGCCGCGCCCAAACCCGTGCCGCACCATGTGGACATGGCTGCGGAATACCTCCGTCTGCGCATAGAGGGCTGCGGTATCTTTGCACTCGGCGGCAGAAAGCAAAGCAGGCAACACGGCCCACCCCTCACGGTCCAGCGCGGCGGCTATGGCGGTCCAATCCAGTGCGGCGATACGGGCGGTAATTTTGATATCGTTCGTCTTCGTCATTCTCCGCCCCTGCCACGCGCCCATTCCGCCAGCGCCCCGTTTCTTGCGGTCAAAAGGAGACTTTAACCGTGGCCGTTCGGCGCGCTTCAATGTCGCGGCGATAACGCTTAGGCTGGCGGCTCATCAACCGGGAAGCCCAGCCTCATGACCTTACGCCTCGCCACCGCACTCCTCGCTGCCGTGTCGCTTCCTGCGGCCGCGCAAACCGCCCCGGCGATCGACCCCGCCAAGCTAACCGAAACCGTGCGCACCCTCGCCTCCGATCAGTTTCAGGGCCGCGCGCCCGGGACAATCGGTGAGGAACGCACGGTCGGCTATCTGATCGGGCGTTTGCAGGCGCTGGGGCTCGAACCCGCGGGGGTGAACGGCGGCTGGACCCAGCCGGTGCCGTTGCTGCACACCCGCGTCGGCACCGCGACGACGCTCGCGTTCGACCGCAAGGGTGCGGCGACGCCGCTCACCTTTGGCACCGACATCTATGTCTCGACGCTCCAGCCAAGGGATCAGGCCGTCGTCGCGAACGCACCGCTAGTATTTGTCGGCTATGGGGTCACCGCCAACGAACGCGGCTGGGACGATTTCAAGGGACAGGATCTAAAGGGCAAGGTCGCGGTCTTTCTGATCAACGATCCCGATTTTGTCGCGGCCAAGGGCGAAGATGCGTTCGGCAAGTTCGGCGGCCGGACGATGACCTATTACGGGCGCTGGACCTACAAGTTCGAAGAGGCGGCACGGCGCGGTGCGATCGCGGCGCTGATCGTTCACGACACCGACGGCGTCGGCTATGGCTGGAACGTCGTCAAAAGCCCCGGCGGCGAAAATTACGGCCTCGTCGTGCCACCCGAAAAGGTGACGAGCCTCGCGCTGCAAGGCTGGATTTCGGGCGACACGGCGACAAAATTGTTCACCGACGCCGGACAGGATCTCGCCAAGCTGCGCATCGCCGCGCGCCGTAGGGACTTCAAACCCGTCGACCTCGGCACCAGCTTCAACGCCGCGATCCCGGTGACGCAGGCGGTCGTGCAAAGCCAGAACGTCCTCGCGAAAATCCCGGGCGCGCGGCGCCCCGACGAGGTCGTGATGTATGGCGCCCATTGGGACGCCTATGGCGAAGGCGCGCCCGACGAGGCGGGGCGCATCTATCGCGCCGGTGCCAACGACGACGCGCTCGGGGTCGCGGGATTGTTCGAGATCGCGCGCGGCTTCAAAGCCGCACCGCCGCCCGACCGCAGCATCGTCTTCGCCTTCTGGACCGCCGAGGAACGTGGGCTGCTGGGTTCCGAAGCCTATGCCCAAAACCCGATTTTCCCGGTCGAAAAGACCGTCGCCAACTTCGGCCTCGACATCCTCCAGACCGCCGGAAAGGCAAAGGACGTCGTCCTCGTCGGCAAAGGACAGGGGACGCTGGAGGACGATCTCGCGCGCGTTGCTGCGACCCAAGGCCGCACCATCTCGGTGGAGAGCCTCCCCGAACGCGGCCTGTTTTACCGCGCCGACCATTTCAGCATGGCCAAGCGCGGCGTCCCCGTCCTGCTGATGATGGGCATCGCCGGCGCCTCCGACCTCGTCAACGGCGGCAAACCCGCCGGGCAGGCGTGGGTCGATGCTTATACCGGCAAATGCTATCATCAGGCGTGCGACGCCTGGAGCCCGGACTGGAACCTCGACGGCGCGGTGCAGGATATTTCGCTGTTCTACACGATCGGCGACGAACTCGCGCGTTCAGCGCGCTGGCCCGATTGGAAAGCGGGCAGCGAATTCAAGGCGATCCGCGATCAGAGTGCCGCGGCGCGCAAATAGCGCGACGCGGCGCGTCTGATCCTATCGTCCCGTTCGTGTCGAGCGAAGTCGAGACACCCATCGGTGTAGCGCAACGACGAAGGGTGTCTCGACTTCGCTCGACACAAACGGAAACTGAGATTTGGAGCATCCACCGCTAGCACCGCGTTTGCGGCGGCAGCGCAACAAAAAAGGGGCTGCCGCAGCAGCCCCTTTCCTTGTGCGATAAACCGAAGGCTTAGTCCTTCAGGAAGTCGGGCACATGGCCCTGATCTTCCGGACCTTCGTTGCGTTCGCGGCGCGGGCCGCGATCGCCACCAGCGCCACCGCCGTCACGGCGCGGGCCACGATCACCGCCGCCATCGCGGCGCGGACCACGGTCGCCGCGACCGGCACCGTCGCCGCGCGGGCCACGATCGCCGCCGCCACCATCACGGCGCGGGCCGCGCGGACCACGGTCGCCGCGATCGCCGCCTTCACGCGGCGGGCGGGTGTCTTCCAGCTCGGCGCCGGTTTCCTGATCGACGACGCGCATCGACAGGCGAACCTTGCCGCGCTGGTCGATCTCGAGCACCTTGACCTTGACTTCCTGGCCTTCGCTCAGGACGTCGGCGACCTTTTCGACGCGCTCATTGGCGATTTCGCTGACGTGAACCAGGCCGTCCTTGCCGCCCATGAAATTCACGAACGCCCCGAAATCGACGAGGTTGACGACCTTGCCGTCATAGATTTTGCCGACTTCGGCTTCTTCGACGATGCCCGAAATCCACTTGCGTGCGGCTTCGATCTGCGCCGGATCGCTCGACGAGATCTTGATCAGACCTTCGTCGTCAATGTCGACCTTGGCGCCGGTGGTGGCGACGATCTCGCGGATCACCTTGCCGCCGGTGCCGATGATGTCGCGGATCTTCGCCTTGTCGATCTGCATCGTTTCGATACGCGGCGCATAATCGGACAGCTCGGTGCGGGCTTCGCCCAGCGCCTTCGCCATTTCACCCAGGATGTGCGCGCGGCCTTCCTTGGCCTGGTTCAGAGCGGCTTCAAAAATCTCGCGCGTGATGCCCGCGATCTTGATGTCCATCTGCATCGTGGTGATGCCTTCGGACGTACCCGCCACCTTGAAATCCATGTCGCCGAGGTGATCTTCATCGCCCAGGATGTCCGACAGGATCGCGAAATCCTTGCCTTCGAGGATCAGACCCATCGCGATGCCCGACACCGGACGCTTCAGCGGAACGCCCGCGTCCATCATCGCCAGCGAACCGCCGCAAACCGACGCCATCGACGACGAGCCGTTCGACTCGGTGATGTCGCTGGTGATGCGGATCGTGTAGGGGAACTCGTCCTTCGTCGGCAGCACCGCGTGCAGCGCACGCCATGCCAGCTTGCCATGACCGATGTCGCGGCGGCTGGGCGCCCCGAAGCGGCCAACTTCGCCGACCGAATAGGGCGGGAAGTTATAGTGCAGCATGAAGTTCGAGTAGCTGAGGCCATTGAGGCCGTCGATCATCTGCTCGCTGTCCTTGGTGCCAAGGGTACAGGTTGCGATGGTCTGCGTCTCGCCGCGCGTGAACAGCGCCGAGCCATGGGCGCGGGGCAGGAAGTGCGTTTCGGCAAGGATGGGACGAATCTGCGTCGTCGTGCGTCCGTCGATACGCTTGCCGTCCTTGAGGATGGCGCCGCGCACGATTTCGGCTTCGAGCTTCTTGACCAGCTTGCCGGCGGCCATCTGGTCCTGCCCGGATGCATCGGCGAAAGCGGCCTTGCCGGCAGCACGCGCCACGTTCAGCGCGTTCGAGCGGGCCGATTTGTCGGTCAGCTTGTACGCGGCGGCGATGTCCTTGCCGATCAGCTTCTTCAGCTTGTCCTTGGCGGCGGTCAGATCGCTCTGCTCGGCCATGTCCCAGGGATCCTTGGCAGCCTGTTCGGCCAGCTTCACGATCGCCTTGACGACGTCCTTACACGCATCATGCGCGAACAGGACGGCGCCGAGCATGATCTCTTCCGACAGCTCATTGGCTTCGGATTCGACCATCATCACCGCGTCGTAGGTCGCGGCAACGACGAGGTCGAGGTCGCCCTCGGCAACCTGCGCATCGGTCGGGTTCAGGATATATTCGCCATCGATATAACCGACGCGCGCGGCGCCGATCGGGCCCATGAACGGGACGCCCGAAATCGTCAGCGCGGCCGACGCGGCAACCATCGCAAGGACGTCGGGCTCGTTGTGGCCGTCATAGCTCAGAACCTGGGCAATGACGTTGATTTCGTTGTAGAAACCTTCGGGGAACAGCGGCCGGATCGGACGATCGGTCAAACGCGAAACCAGCGTTTCCTTTTCGGTCGCACCGCGTTCGCGCTTGAAGAAGCCGCCGGGGATGCGGCCTGCGCCCGAATATTTTTCCTGATAGTGGACGGTGAGCGGGAAGAAATCCTGCCCTTCCTTGACCGTCTTGGCAGCGGTCACGGCGCACAGCACCATCGTTTCGCCCAGCGTCGCGACAACCGCGCCGTCGGCTTGACGGGCAACCTTGCCCGTTTCGAGGGTCAGCGTTTCACCGCCCCACTCGATCGATACTTTTTTCACGTCAAACATGGAGTTTCCTTCGCCCGCCTGGCCCAATGCCGGGCGGGGCCTCTGATTCCGGGTAATCCGACCCGGGGCGGTGCGGGGCGTCTGTGGCCCCAATGGCGGCCCCGCCGGATGCGGGGGCGGCCCTGTGGTCCGGCGAATTTGCGCGGAGCCAATATGACAGCGGCCCCGGAAAACCGGGGCCGCCAGAAATTCTTACTTACGCAGACCCAGCTTCGCGATCAGTGCCTGATAGCGCGCCTCGTCCTTCTTTTTCAGATAGTCGAGGAGGCTGCGACGCTTGTTGACCATCATCAGCAGGCCGCGGCGGCTGTGATTGTCCTTGTGGTTCGCCTTGAAATGACCGGTCAGGTTATTGATGCGGTCGGTCAGGATTGCGACCTGCACTTCCGGCGAACCGGTGTCGCCCTTGCTGCGGGCGTTTTCGGTGATGACTTCGGTTTTGCGCTCGGCGGTAATCGACATAATTTCATTTCCTCGAACATCATGGCTTAAAGATTGAAGCCGCGCACGACCTTCAGCGTTCCCGCCAAAGCCTCGATCAGGGCGATCGGACGATTTTGATCGTCCCGTCCCCAATAGAGCCCGTCATCCGTAGCTACCCCGGTCCAGACACGACCCTGACGGATCGCCCCTGCCGCTTCCGGGGAAAGGTTCAGAGCCGGGATGTCGACCAGCCCTGCCTCGAGCGGCAGAATGACTTCTGATTGCGCGGCGCCTTGGCCGAATGCGTTGAGTTTGTCCAGCGAAATCGCCTGTTCCAGATCGAACGGCCCGGCCTTGGTACGGCGGAGCATGGTGACATGGCCGACGGTGCCGACGGCATGCGCGATGTCGCGGGCGAGCGAGCGGATGTAGGTGCCTTTGGAGACGTGGGCGATGAGGGTGATCTCTTCCAGATCCTCCCCGGCACGGGGAGGGGGACCATCCGCAGGATGGTGGAGGGGCACAGGCGGCTTGCGCAAGGTTTCGAGGGAACCCTCCGCCGAGAGTGCCCCTCCACCAGCTTCGCTGGTCCCCCTCCCCGTGCCGGGGAGGATCGAGAGCGCGTACACCGTCACACTCCGCGCCTTCATCTCAACCATTTCACCCTTGCGCGCCAAGTCATAAGCCCGCTGCCCGTCGATCTTGATCGCCGAAAAAGCAGGTGGCACCTGCTCGATCGGCCCGGTGAAACGCGGCAGCACTGCCTCAACCTCCGCCAGCGTCGGCCGCACGTCGCTGGTCGCAACAACCTCGCCCTCGGCATCAAGCCCGTCGGTCTCGGTCCCGAACGCGATCGTAAACGCATAAATCTTGCTCGCATCGAGCATCCGCCCGCACAGCTTCGTCGCTTCGCCCAGCGCGATCGGCAACACCCCCGACGCCAGCGGGTCGAGCGTCCCGCCATGGCCGACCTTCACCTTGCCCAGCCCCGCCTCGCGGCACACGCGCTTGACCGCGCCGACCGCCTGCGTCGAGCCGAGCCCCAAAGGCTTGTCGAGGATGATCCAGCCGTTCAGCGGACGCCCGCCTGCTGGTCCGCCCATTCATCCGCAAGCAGAGACCAGAGCCCCGTATCGCGCGTATAGCCCGTCCAAGTGATGCGCTCCGACCGCAATGTTGCCTCTTTGGTGCAGCCAAGCTTTGCCACGGCGGCCTGGCTGCGCGCATTGCGCTCGTCGATGCGAAACTCGATACGGCGGATGCCGGCAGCGAACGCATGATCGATCATCAGCTTTTTCAGACGGCCGTTGAAACCGGTGCCGCGTGCCTCGGGATGAATATAGCTGTTGCCGATCTCGACCGTCTGCGCCGACCAGTCGGGGCGCAGCCATGCGGTCATTCCGACCAGCGTCTCGCCATCGAAGATCGCATAGGGCAGCCGGCCACCCCCACCGATCAGCGCGTCAAAGCTCCGGTCGAAATGATCGGGGCCAAAGCTCGACGAATAGATCGTCCATATGTCGGCGTCCGCTGCGCAAACCGCGCGCAGCGCCTCGCGATGCGCTTCGGTCAGTTTGACGAGCCGCAAATCGCCATCGTCCAGTTCCACATAAAGACGATCGCGCATCATTTGACGCCCGCGGTCGCCAGCAGGATGCCCAGCCCCACCGAGGCGCCATGGACGCTCTTGGTCTTCTCCACGTCGATCCATTCGTCGAGTGCGTGCGCGCGTCCGCCCTCGCCGCCCGATCCGATCGTTACCGCCGGGATGCCCAGGCTCATCGGCAAATTGGCATCGGTCGACGAGGAGGAGGACCGCGGCGTCAGCCCAAGCGCGCCGATGATCGCATTGGCATTGCGGACGATCGGCTGCGTCGCTGCGGTTTCGCCCGCCGGTCGGTCGCCGATCGGTTTGATATCGGCGATGATCGTGCCCTCCTTGATCGACCGCGCCGCATTTTCTGTTTCGACGCCCTTTTTGACGACCGCAAGAAATGCTTGCTCCAGCTTGGCAAGCTCGCCCGGATCTTCGGACCGCATGTCGAATTCGATGAAGACCTCGTTCGGGATCGAATTGACCGATGTGCCGCCGCCGGTGACGCTGGCCGCATAGGTCGTCTTGGGTTTCGCCGGGACCGGGATCTTGTAGAAATCGACGATCGTCTGGCTCATCGCCGCCATCGGATTAACCAGCCCGAACGCGCTGAAGCTGTGCCCGCCCGGCCCTTTATAGGTGACGCGATAGCGTTTCGACCCGACGCCGCCGGTGACGATGCGCGACGGGTCGCTCCCGTCCATCGAGACAAAGGTCTTCACCCGGTCCTTATATTTGCCTTTGGTCAGCAGATAGCGGACGCCGCGCAAATCGCCCGGGCCTTCTTCGCCGACATTGCCGACGAAGATGATATCCTGCCGTACCTTGATCCCGCTTTCCTTCATCGCGCGCGCATAAGCGAGCAGCACCGCAAGGCTGCGGGTATCGTCACCGACGCCGGGGGCGTGGAGGTGGGTGCCTTCGCGGCGAACCTTGACCGGGGTACCTTCGGGAAAGACGGTGTCGAGGTGCGCGGCGATCATCACCGCCGGACCGCCGCCGGGGCCGGTGCCGCGATAGACGCCCATCGCATTGCCTTCCGCATCGATTTCGACGTCCGCCAGACCGGCATCTATCAACATGTCGCGATAGGCCTCGGCGCGCGCCGCTTCTTTGAACGGCGGCGCGGGAATTTCGGTCAGCTTGATAATTTCGTCGACCATCCGGTCATGGTCGCGATCGAGGATCTGGACCGCCGAGACATAGCCCTTGGTCTTGAGCACCGCTTCGGGCTTGGGCTGCGATACGACCTGGACCGGCGCGGCGGCCAGCAGGGCAGCGGCAGTCAGCAACAGCATGTTACGCATGAAAATCCTTTCGCGAAAACCATATCAATTCCGGTCGGCAAGGCGGCGCGGCGCAGGGGTCAGGCGGGCATCCGCAACGCTTGGGCGGCTTCGCGCCGCTTGGCCATGAAATGCCGCCGACACATCGCCACATAGCGGTCGTTGCCGCCGATCTCGGTCTGCGCCCCCTCGACCACCGCGCGGCCATTCTCGTCCACCCGCAGGTTCATCGTCGCCTTGCGCCCGCATTCGCATACGGCTTTCAGCTCGACGAGCGCATCGGAAATGCCGAGCAGCGCCGCCGATCCGGGGAACAGCTCGGCCGAGAAATCGGTGCGCAGGCCATAGCAAAGCACCGGAATGCTGCTTTCGTCGGCAAGCCGCGCGAGCTCCAGCACCTGCGCGCGGGTCAGGAACTGCGCCTCGTCGACCAGCACACAGGCGAGCGGGCGCTGCGCGTTCTCCGCGTTCACCGCCGCCCACAAATCGCTGTCGGGATCGAACTTGTGCGCCTCGGCGATCAGGCCGATGCGGCTCGTCACCTGCCCGGCGCCATAACGATCGTCGAGCGCCGCGGTCCACAGCATCGTTTCCATGCCGCGCTCGCGATAGTTGAAATCCGCCTGGAGCAGCGTCGTCGATTTGCCCGCGTTCATGCTGGCATAGTAGAAATAGAGCTTGGCCATTTGGGTGCGATAACGCGTTGGCGAAGTTTCGCCAATCCTCCCTGTGCCGCAGGCATGGGGAGGTGGCAGCGCGAAGCGCTGACGGAGGGGCTTTGGCGCTAACGTCGCAGCCCCTCCACCACCGCCTGCGGCGGCGGTCCCCCTCCCCATCGCTTCGCGACAGGGAGGATTGTTGGGCAGCTTGACTCACCCCCACCCCCCTTTCATGCTGCGCACAACAAACGCAGCATAAACAGTGGGGAGAGCTGCCATGCGGCTGATGCCGGTGACCGACGCGATGTTTCTCGTCGCCGAAACGCGCGAGACGCCGATGCATGTCGGCGGGGTCAATCTCTACACCCTGCCTGACAAGGTCGACGAGACCGAGTGGCTGCACGAGATGCTCGCGCTGCTGCGCCAGCAGGAAGGGCTGCGGCGACCGTTTTCGGAAGTGCTCAAGCTCACCCCGCTCGGCCAATATGGTCCGATCCGCCTGGTCCCCGACAAGGACATCGACATGCACTATCATGTCCGCGCCGCCGCACTGCCCAAGCCGGGGCGGTACCGCGAGATGTTCGAACTCGCCTCGCGCCTCCACGGCACCTTGCTCGACCGCACTCGCCCGATGTGGGAAATCACCCTGATCTCAGGCCTGCCCAACCGCCAGATCGCGACCTATTTCAAGATCCACCACGCCTTCATGGACGGCGCCAGCTCAATGCATTTCACCAATGCGATGCTGAGCAACGACAAGAATTACAAACCCACGGCATCGCCGATGTCGGTCGAGGTCTATGAAGCCTATAAACGCAAGTTCCCGACCGCGAAAAAACCGCCGACCCCCAGCATCACCGACCTGAAGGCCATTGGTGCCTTTCTGAAGGAACAATGGGGCAACAGCGTCGGGGTCACCAAGGCATTGAACCAATATGCCGCGGCGATGTTCGGGCTGGGCGGCGGCGATCTCGCGACGCCGTGGGGCGGATTGCCGCGCACCAGCTTCAACCGCAACATCACCGGGGCGCGGCGGTTTGTGGCGCAAAGCTGGTCGCTGGAGCGGGTCAGGGCGATGGGCAAGGCGTATGACGGAACGATCAACGACGCGGTGCTCGCCATGTGTTCGGGCGCGATGCGCAAATATCTGCAATCGCTCAACGAGCTGCCCGACAAGCCCCTGAAAGCCATGGCTCCGGTATCGATTCGCGCCAAGGACGATATCAATTCGGGCAACTCGGTCGCGGCAGTAACCGCCAATCTTGCGACGCATATCGACGATCCCGCCGAGCGGATGCGGACCATCCAGGCATCGATGAATGCCGCCAAGGCCCAGCTGCGCGAAATGACCGCGCAGCAGATCCAGATCTATACCGCGATCACCCAAATGCCGCAGATGCTGACCGCGCTCACGCGCACCGCCGACAAATTTCCGGCGTACAGCGTCACCATCTCGAACGTCCCCGGCCCGCGCGAGCAGCTGTACTGGAACGGCGCGCGGCTCGACGGCATGTATCCCGCCAGCATCCCGGTCGATGGCATGGCGATGAACATCACGCAGGTCAGTAACAACAAGAATATCGATTTCGGGATCACCGCCTGCCGCCGCAGCGTCCCGCATGTCCAGCGGCTGATCGATTATCTGGAAGATGCGCTGGTCGAGCTGGAGGAAGCGGCGGGGATCAGGAAATAGACATCGTTGCACCGCCTCGGGTCCGCGCCATGGATCCATCTCAGCTTACTCATCGCTAACTTCATCCGGATTTGACAGTCGCACCGCGTGCCGACACAGGACCGCTATGACCCTGTCGATCCGCTCCGCCACATCCGCCGACCTGCAGCTGATAGCGCAGTTCATCCGCGATCTCGCCGAATATGAAAAGCTCGCGCACGAGGTTCGCTTCGATGAAGCCAAGCTCGGCGAAAAACTGTTCGGGTCGCGTCCCTATGCCGAGGTGATGATCGGTGAGCTCGACGGCGAGCCGCAGGGCTTCGCGCTCTTCTTCCACAATTTCTCCACCTTCGAAGGACGCCCCGGCCTCTATCTCGAAGATCTGTTCGTGCGCCCTGCCGCGCGCGGATCGGGGCTTGGCAAGGCGCTGCTCGCGCACCTCGCCCAACTATGCGTCAACCGCGATTGCGCGCGGCTGGAATGGAGCGTGCTCGACTGGAACACCCCCGCGATCGGCTTTTACCAGAGCCTCGGCGCCAAGCTGATGGACGAGTGGACCGTCATGCGCGTCGATGGCGACGCGCTGACCGGGCTCGCCCGAACCGGGTGACGCGCGGCGGCGAATTTCGCCGTCACCCCCTACCCCTTCTGGTCGTTTGCCACGCTCGGCCGATCATGCTCTCCTGTCCCCGGGCCGCACCGGGTTCGCACGTTTGCGAATGAGTCGGTTTCCCGCAACGGGCGCCGACGACAACAGGGGAAAGACTATGCACAGCAAGTTTTTTGCCGCTTCGGCGGCCCTTTCCGTTTTAGCCATGGCGCCACTCGCCAGCGCCCAAATGCCAACCTGGTCGGCCGAGCAGACCGATGCGTGGAAAGTCATCCAGCAAAGCTGGGCCGACGACGTCGCGCAGAACGGCAAATGGCCCGCCAACTACGCCGATCCGCAAATGGTCGTGTGGTCGGCCGAATTCGCCGCGCCGCGCGGCAAAGATTCCGCGGTGCGCTGGACCAAGTTCCAGAATGGCCAAGGCAAGGTGGTCCAATATGAGCTGAGCCCGCAGTCGATCTCGCTGAGCGGCGACACCGCGGTGGTCACCTACGCGCTGACCATCGTCACCCAGCGCGGCACCGACAAGCCCGACTGGGGCAAGGAGGGAATCGTCGAAACGCTGGTGCGCACCACCACCGGCTGGAAATTCCTGTCTTCGACGAGCTTCGCGCTCGGAAAGTAAGGGGCATCGCGGCGGTTGGCGCCCACCGATTCCGCTTGTCGGAAACGGCCCTAACGGCTCGGCCGCAGCCGCCGCCGTTCCATCGGCCAGCTTGGCCCATGCGCGTCGGACAGCCGTTTGGCTTCGTCCGGCGCCACGCCAAGGTCGGTCAGCACTCGCACGAGCGCCTCGGCGGGCGCGACGGCGATGTCGGGCTGCACCCCGTCGCCCTCCCAATCCTTGCCGGTGACCGGGTCATAGGTCCGGCCGACCGGGATGAAGGCGCGATACCCCCCGCCCAGTTCTTCGCCGCGGCCAAAATGATTGGCGCCCGTGGTCGGCGCGCCGACCAGCGTCCCGCGGCGCGTATGCTTCATCGCCAGCGCAAAATGCTCGGCCGCCGACGCGCTGGCGCCCGACGTCAGCACATAGACTTTCGCATCGCGTAGCCGCGCGTCGGTGCTCGGCGTCGCCCAATGCTCGCGCGCCACCATGCCAGCATCGCCCTCGGCCGGGCGCATCGACGAAAGCCCGGCGATCGGCGACCCCCCACGTGCATCGACCGACGCGCGCGTCGCCATCGTCACCAGCCGCGTTTCCTTGTCGAACAGCCACGGAAAAATGACATCCATCTGGTCGAGCCCGCCGCCATTATGGGTGCGGATGTCAAAGATGATCGCCTTCGCATCGGCGTGATCGGCCATGAACTTCGCCGCCTGCGCGGTCACGTCGGCATCCATCGGAAACAGGTTGAAGCGTATGAACGCAATCCCCGGTGCGATCCATCCTGCCTGCTCGACGGGCACCTTCGGCGGGCGCGGCGTCGATGCCGCCCCGCCCGCGACGGCGCCAGCGGGCGTTGCCGCTTCCGGCGCGCGCAACCGCAAATGTCCGTCGGGCGATACCGCGTTCACATCCTGATCGATCGTTTGCCCCAGCGCCTCGCCGGTCAGCGTGGCATAGCGTCCCGCCGCGACGCCCGCGCGCAAAGCGGCGGCATAGCGCTTACCGGTCTCGGGATAGACATAGTCGCTCTCGAGCAGCGCCGCATAGGTTTCGGCAACCTTGTCGGCGCTCACCTCGTCCGCCGCCAGCGCCGGCAACGACGCCATCATCGGCGCGGCTATGGTTCCGGCGGTCAGCAGCAGCGCAGACAAAATATGGGAAGCGCGAATCATCTTGGTCTCCAATCCAGCCCTGGCCGGACAAGAGTGTATCGCATCGGCAATACAGATCAACTACATTTGTAGTCGTTAGCGTTCAGCGTTTGCGCGCGAACCAGACCAGGAAGATGCCGACCACCGCCAGCACCACGCCGTTGCGCGTCCATGTCGTGTCGCCCAGCATGAAACTGCTCGCCGGCCAGCGCACGATGTCGAGCCCCTGTAGCGCCCACAGCCCTCCGACCAGGATCATCGCAACCCCGACAATCGCGAGAACGCCCTTCAATGCACCCATGATCTTCTCCCCCTATTGGCGCTGCAATCCGATCAACGGCCGCAGCCACCCGATGCTGCGCCCGATCCAATAGAAAAGCCAGCACCCCGTCACCGTCGCCGCGAGCAGGATCAGGAAGGACGGCAGCGCGGCGACATTGGCCCCGAGCAGATACCAGCCGACGACAACGATGATCGTCTGATGCACGATGTAGAATGGGAACACCGCCTCGGCGAGAATCGCGCGCCGCGGATGGTCGCGGTTCCAATAGGTGTCGGCAATCCCCAGCAGCGCAACGATCGTTGCCCACCCCTGCACTTGCCGCGCCACATGATAGAGCAGGATCGCCCAGCCGGGGGCGCGGATATCGCCGGGCCAGGTCCATTCGACCCAAGCGATCGGCGCGAACGCGAGCACCGCCAGCACCGCCGCCACTTTCCAGACCCGCGCCAGCGCCTCGAACAATATAGGCCGCACGCGCAGCAGCCAGCCGATCGTGAACGCGATCAGATAGTGAAGATGCGACGGCCCGTCGTCGAACAGCGCATGCGTCTCGTCATGATCGGGAAAGGCGACGTAAATCGCGGTCCACAGCAGCATCGGGACGATGAGCAGCCCCCATCCGCGCAGCAACCGCGCTGCGCCGTCCGAAATCCGCGCGCGCGCCGTCCCGGGGACAACCGCAATCACCAGCGCCGCAAGCATCGTGTAAACCCACAGGTACACAACGAACCACAGATGCTGCCAGGTCGGCAGCGCGATGCCGTCGATGAACTGGAAACCGAAATAATCGTGCCACCAGAAATGCAGGAAGCCATGCGGATAGCCATGTTGCCCCGCCAGATCGATCCAAGGTTGCGGCGGAATGATGACGATCACCGCAAAGATCAACGGGATCAGCAACCGCGCGCTGCGCGACCGCGCGAACGCACCGCTCCCGCCGAGCTTCGCAAACAACGCCGCGCTCGCATAGCCCGACACGAGGAACAGCAACGCGAGCCGCCAACCGTTCGTCGCGAGCATCGGGATCGTCACCCAATCGAGCGGCTGCGCAATCTTCACATGCCAGCCCCACGGCACGAAATACATGCCGATATGGTAGAGGATGAGGAGCGCGAAGGCGCCGATCCGCAGCCAGTCCATGCCGTAATGGCGTTGCGTGGTCACCAATGCCCCCTCCCTTCGTCATTGCGAGCGCAGCGAAGCAATCTCCAGCTATCGAAGCTCCATGACGTTGGCTGGAGATTGCTTCGTCGCTGCGCTTCTCGCAATGACCATCTCGGTATGCGGCGCTATTTCAACGCCCGCCACGCCAACTCGGCAAACTCACACAACAACGGCCGCGTGTCGCGCGGATCGATAATATCCTCGACCCCGAACTTCTCCGCCGTCCGGAACGGCGAGCGCACCCGGTTCAGCCGCTCGCGGATCGCCGCCAGATGCGCCGCCGGATCCTCCGCCGCCTCCAGCTCGCTCTTATACGCCACCTCGACCCCGCCCTCTATCGGCAGGCTGCCCCAGTCGCCCGAAGGCCAGGCAAAGCGGTACTGGAAGCGCTCGGCGTTCGACATCGCGCTGCCTGCGATCCCGTAAGCCCGGCGCACCACTACCGACGCCAGCGGCACCGTCGCGCGGTAGATCGCGTTCATCGCCTGCACCCCGTACCGGATCGTCCCCGTCCGCTCGGCCTCGCCGCCGATCATGAAGCCCGGGTTGTCGACGAGGTGGACGATCGGCAGCCGGAACTGGTCGGCCAGCTTGACGAAGCGCTCGGCCTTCTCGCTCGTCTTCGCATCCCACGATCCGCCAAGGTAAGACGGATCGCTCGCCAGCACCGCGACCGGATAACCGTCGAGCCGAGCAAAGGCGGTAATCACCGCCCGCCCCCAACGCGCACCCATCTCGAAAAAACTGCCGCGATCGAACACCGCGTCGACGACCCGCCGCATCGCATAGACCTGCTTCGCCTCGCGCGGCACCGCCGCCAGCAGGCTCTCCTCGCGCCGGTCGACCGGATCGCTACATTCTGTTCGCGGCGCGCGATCATGGATCGACGACGGCAGATACGACAAAAACCGCCGCGCCGCCGCAAAGGCATCGGCTTCGCTGGCGACCTCGTCGTCGACAACGCCGTTTCGTGTATGGACGTCGGTTCCGCCCAGCTCTTCGCGATCGAGCGTATCGCCGATCGCCGCCGCGACCGCCGGTCCCGCCGCGAACAGCTGCGACAGCCCGCGCACCATGATGCTGTAATGGCTCGCGACGACACGCGCCGCGCCCAGCCCCGCGGTCGGCCCCAGCGCGAGCGCAACGACCGGCACCGTGTCGAGATTGGCGATGATCTCATGCCACCCCGGCACATGCGGGATATAAGTATAGCCCATATCCTCCAGCGTCTTGACCGACCCGCCGCCGCCGGTGCCGTCGATCATGCGGATCAGCGGCAGGCGATATTCATGCGCCATTGCCTCGCACTGCACGAACTTGCGGTGCAGCGCCGCATCGGCCGCGCCGCCGCGCACAGTGAAGTCGTCGGCCGAGGCAACGACCGGCCGTCCATCGATATTGGCGCGGCCAAAGATGAAATTGCTCGCCGCCAGATCTTCCAGCGCGCCATCGGCGCCATATTTCCCGCGCCCGGCAATCTTGCCAATCTCGCGAAAACTGCCCGCATCGACGATCCCCGCGAGCCGCGCCCGCGCATCCATCTTGCCGCGCCCATGCTGCCGCGCGACCTTTTCTTCCCCGCCCATCTTCTCGGCCATCGCGCGGCGCTGACCCAGTTCTTCGATCTCTTTTTTCCAGCTCATACGGTAAAGGCTATCTGACGTTGACGGAAACGTCATGCAAAACCTTGCCCACCTCGACCCCGCTGCTATCGTTGTCCGATGATCCGCAATTTCTCCGCCGCCTTCGCCGCTTCGCTGCTCCTGATAACGCCAACGCTGGCCGCTGACGGCACAGCCCCGCGCACCCTCCCCGGCATCGAAGACGCCTACAAAAGCGACGCCTTCGTCGCCGATCCGATGCCCGCCATCGACGCCGCGCTCGCTGCCGCCAAGCAGTCGGGTAAGCGCATATTGCTCGTCATGGGCACCGGCGGCTGCCACGACAGCGCGTGGTTCGCCAACCTCCTCGCTAGCGACCGCTTCGCCGCCGTGCGCGACCGCTACGAAATCGTCTATGCCGACATCGGCATGCCGCAGGTGCGCGGCTGGGGTCGCAACCCCGACGTCCCGAAACGCTTCGGGTTCAAAAAGATCAAGGGCACCCCGACGATCGCGGTCCTCGATGCCGACGGCGCGGTGCTCAACCGCAAGGCCGCGCCGAAATGGCGCAACGCCGCCAGCCGCAGCGACGACGATATCTATAATGAACTGATGCAATAGGGAGAGACGCATGGCCGACATGAACCTTGCCGGGCGCGTCGCGCTCGTCACCGGCGCGTCGCGCGGGATCGGGCGCGGGATCGCGATCGGCCTTGCCGAAGCGGGCGCCGACGTCGCGGTCAATTATACCCGCGGCGAACAGGAAGCGGCGGAAACCGTGGCTGCGATCACCGCCTTGGGCCGCAAGGCAAAAGCCTATCAGGCGTCGGTCACCGACGAAGCCGCCTGCGCCGCGATGATCGCTGCGGTCGAGGCCGATTTCGGCCCGATGTCGATCCTGGTCAACAACGCCGGGATCGCGAGCCGCGGCCGCGCGGTCGCCGACACCAGCCCAGAAGAAGTCGACAAACTCTTCGCCGTCCACGCCGGTGGCCCACACCGCCTCAGCCGCCTCGCTCTGCCGCAGCTGCGCACCCACAAGCGCAGCGACATCATCGTCATCTCCAGCATCGCGACCTACACCCACTCGCCCAACGGCGCGCCCTACACCATGGCCAAGGCCGCGGGCGAAGCCCTTGCCTATGCCCTCGCCAAGGAAGAGCTGGCGAACGGCGTCCGCGTCAACATCGTCGCCCCCGCGCTGACCGTCAGCGACATGGGCGAAAAACTGTCGCGCGCTATCACCGGCCAGGACGACATCCAGCATCTCGCCGCCAAAATGCCCTTCGGCCGCGTCGCCGTCCCCGCCGATGTGGCCGCCGCGGTGGTGTGGTTCGTCAGCGACGCGAACAGCTATTGCTCGGGGCAGAAGCTTAATATCGACGGGGCGGGACAGGCGACGTTTCGGTAAACTCAATCCTCCCTGTGGCGAAGCCATGGGGAGGGGGACCGTTCGCGAAGCGAATGGTGGAGGGGCGGCAACGTCAGCGCCAAAGCCCCTCCGTCAGCGCTTCGCGCTGCCACCTCCCCATGGCTTCGCCTCAGGGAGGATCATATCCTTCTCCCCCAAGGGAAGAAGGCAAGGTACAGCCCCACGCATGCGCCCCGATTCGCCCTCCCCCGTCATCCCCTTCCTGATCGCCTGCGCGGGGATCGCGACCTTTTCGGCGATGGATGTGCTGATGAAGGGGCTGTCGATCGACATTGGCGCCTATAACGCCGTCCTGTGGCGCACCGGCGCCGGGACGATCCTCAGCGGCGCGATTTATTTCGCAAGCCGCCCGGCGATGCCCGATCGCGCCACGCTGCGCATCCACGCCGTCCGCTCGCTGTTCGTCGCGGGGATGGCGGTCAGCTTTTTCTGGGCGCTGGCGCGGCTGCCGATGGCGGAGGCGATCGCGATCGCCTTCATCGCCCCGCTCGCGACGCTCTATATGGCCGCGATCTTCCTTGGCGAGAAAATCGGGCCGCGCTCGATCATCGCCTCGCTGCTCGGCATCGCGGGCGTTATCGTCATCGTCGCGGGCAAGCTCGGCCGCGGCGACTATGCGCCGGAAGCCTTGTGGGCGGTCGCTGCGGTGGTCGGCTCGGCGCTGCTCTACGCCTATAACCTCATCCTCGCACGGCGGCAGGCGAAGATGGCCGAACCGATGGAGATCGCCTTTTTCCAGAACGGCTTCGTCGCGCTGATCCTCGCGGTGGGCGCGCCGTGGTTCCTCGCGGTTCCCGGGAGCGAACAGGCGATCCCGCTGATCGGTGCCGCCTTCCTCGCCGTGACCTCGCTGCTCCTGCTGAGCTGGGCCTATGCCCGCGCCGAGGCGCAGATCTTGGCGACCACCGAATATACCGGCTTTTTGTGGGCGATGCTGTTCGGCTGGATGTTCTTCGACGAAGCCGTGACTTGGCCGACGATCATCGGCGCGGTGCTGATCGTTGTCGGTTGCCTGATCGTGGCGCGCAAGACCCCGCAGCTCGATCCGATCGAACCGGCGGCGGCTTAGACGAAAAACGCTTCCATATCCCCGTTCGTGTCGAGCGAAGTCGAGACACCCGTCGGGGCAGCGCGAGGTCGAGGGGCATCTCGAATTCGCTCGATGCGAACGGGGTTTTATCTCCCGCTGCTAAACCGCCGCCCTGCTCAGCCGATCGTTGATCGCCGCGCCCAGCCCCTCGGTAGGAATCCTCGCCACCGCAATCTTCGGCTGACTACTCGCCGCCCCCGCGTGCAGCGCATCGAACAAACGCGCCGCCGCCTCGGTCAGTTCGCCCGCTTCGCTCAGGCTATAATCGCCGCGAACGGCGCCAAACCCGATCCCGAACTCGTCATCCGCAAAATCGGTCGCTCCCAGCCGAACCGGCTTGCCCGGCGCGTAATGGCTGGCCAGCATCCCCGGCGCGACAATCTCCGATCCCGTCACGCCCATCACCGGCAACCCGCTCGCTTCGGCCAGCATCTCCGCTGTCACCGGCCCGGGCCGCAACACTTCAACAACGCCGTCCTTCACCCGCGCGATCGTCGATTCCACGCCCGCCGTGCAGGCGCCATCGTCGATCACCAGCGCGATCCGCCCGTCCAGCGTCGCCAGCACATGTTCGGCCTTCGTCGGGCTCACCCCGCCGCTCGCATTGGCGCTCGGCGCGGCCAGCGGCGCGCCGGTCTCGGCAAGCAGCGCCTGCATCGCGCGATGCCCCGGCACCCGGATCGCAATCGTATCGAGCCCCGCGGTTGCGATGCTTGCCACAGGGCAGTCAGCGGTACGCGGTACCACCAAAGTCAGCGGCCCCGGCCAGAACCGCGCCGCCAGCGCCCGCTCCGCGTCGCCGAACACGCCCAGCCGCTCGGCCGCTGCCAGATCGGCCACATGCACAATCAGCGGGTTAAAATCAGGCCGCCCCTTCGCCGCATAGATGCGCGCGACCGCCTCGGCGTTGCGCGCGTCGGCGGCGAGCCCATATACCGTTTCGGTCGGCACCGCGACCGGCTGCCCATCTGCGACCAGCGCCGCGGCGCGCGCTATCGCATCCGTGTTAAACGGCCGCACCTCGGTCGCCATGTTCTCGTTCGTTTGACCCGTCGCCATGCCGCGCTATAGCCGCGCCGAGCACAGAATCGCCAGCAAAAGCGGGGACGAGATGACCTATACGCCGCCGACCACCGAACAACTCTTCGTCCTCGACCATATCGCGCGGATCGACGCGATGGCAGCGCACGACAAATTCGCCGCCGCGACCCCCGACATGGTCGAGGCGATCGTCAACGGCATTGGCGAGTTCGCGGCCGAGGTTTACGCCCCGCTGAACCGCGTTGGCGACGTCCAGAACCCCAAATGGGAAGACGGCAAGGTCACCATGCCCCCGGGCTTCAAGGAAGCCTATCAGGCATTCGTCGCCGCGGGTTGGGGCAGCATCGACGGCCCGACCGAATATGGCGGCCAGGGTCTGCCCTTTACGCTGGCAACCGTGATCATCGAAGCGCTGGGCACCGCCGACATGGGCTTTACCCTCTGCAACATCCTGACCCCCGGCGCGATCCACGCGTTGATGGCCTATGGCACCGAGGAACAGCGCCAGACCTGGCTCCCCAACCTTGTGTCGGGCGCGTGGAACGGGACGATGAACCTGACCGAGCCCGCCGCGGGCAGCGACGTCGGCGCGCTGCGCTCAACCGCTGAAAAGGTGACCGAAGGCGAACATGCCGGGCTCTACAAGGTCAGGGGACAAAAGATCTACATCACCTTTGGCGAGCATGACCTGACCGACAATATCGTCCACCTCGTCCTCGCGCGCACCCCCGGCGCGCCGGAGGGGACGCGCGGCATCTCGCTGTTCCTCGTCCCCAAATACCGCCTCGACGCCGATGGCAAACCCGCCCACTCGAACGGGGTCCGCTGCGCGTCGATCGAGCATAAGCTCGGCATCCACGGCTCGCCGACCGCGGTGATGATCTATGGCGAGGATGAGGATTGCCTCGGCGAAATCGTCGGCGCCGAAATGGGCGGCATGCGCGCCATGTTCGTGATGATGAACGCTGCGCGCCTGCTCGTCGGCTGTCAGGGCGTCCAGATCGCCGAACGCGCGACCCAGCAGGCACAGCGCTTTGCCGCCGACCGCGTCCAGTCGGCGCTCGCGGGCGGCACCGATCGCACCCCCGTCACGATCGACCAGCATCCCGACGTCCGCCGCATGCTGTGGCGGATGCGAGCCCAGACCGAGGCGGCGCGCGCGCTGACCTATTATGCCGCCGCGCAGACCGATTTCGGCAAGCTCGGCGACGAAGCCGCCGCGATGCGCGCCGAAATCCTGATCCCGCTGGTCAAGGCGCACGCGACCGATATCGGCTGCGAAGTCGCGAGCCTGGGCATCCAGGTTCATGGCGGCATGGGCTTTATCGAGGAAACCGGCGCCGCGCAGCATTATCGCGACGCCCGCATCGCGCCGATTTACGAAGGCACCAACGGCATTCAGGCCGCCGATCTGGTCGGGCGCAAGCTCGGCATGGCGGGCGGCGATCTGGTCCGCGGATTGATCGACGACATCGCGCACGGCGCGGCGGATTTCCCCGAGCTCCAGCAGCTCGCCGATGCCTGCCGCGCGGTCACCGACTGGATGGTTGCAGCCAACACCGGCGACCGGCTCGCGGGCAGCTATCCCTATCTCACCATGCTCGCGACCGCGACCTGCGGCTGGCTGATGGCGCTGCAACATCGCGCCGCGAAAGCGGCGCTCGAAGGCGGCAGCGGCGACCGCGCGTTCCTGGAGGCCAAGATCGCCTCGACGCGCTTTTATCTGCAGCAGATCGTCCCCGCCGCCACCGGCCTCGCCCCTTCGGCGCTTGCGGGCGACGCGGCGCTTACCCCGCTGCCAAAATTGGCCTGAAACCGGCAGATTCAGGCGGAATTTCGGTGTATTGGCGTGAGCAAGAATTTGTTCATGATTAACGCGATGATAACCATCTGAGACTAGGCACGACCGGCAATTGCTGGAGACGTGCGTGCCCATTCCGGTCAAAAGTCTGATCATCAGCTGGCGAACCATCGCCCTCGCGCTGATGCTCAGTATCGCGGCCGGTTTTTCATCGGTCACCCAGCCGCTCGACCGCTTTGTCGAAAGCGCTGTCGGACGTGTTGCATGGCGACCGGTCTCCGGCGACATCGTCGTCGTCGCACTTGACGACAAAACGCTGGAATCATTCGGTAAAGATGATTTTTCTATGACCCAGCACGCGCGCGTTGTCGATGCAGTCAACGCTGCGGGAGCGAAACGGCTATTTATCGATTTCATTTATCAGCGCCGCGAAGCCAATCGCGATTTCCCGCTGCTGACGCAAGCCGTCCGGCGGATGGGCGACCGCGCGGTTCTCGCCGTTCAGGCAAAATCGGCCGAAATTGGGGCATCTGAACTCTCAGACCTGCCCAGCCCGGATTTCGGAAACCAGGCGGGTGTTGCCAGCATCGGCTGGGAATATGAGTTTTGGCAAGTATGGAGCGTGCCGAGCGCGCTCGCCGTTAACGGGCGAATTTTCCCTAGTTTCTCATCATTGCTCGCCAATAAGCGGGTGGACGATGTATCAACTTTTGCCCTCGACCTGTCGTTCAGCACCAGCTCAATTACCAATTATAGCGCGATTGATCTTTTGTCGGGCAAAGTCGGGCGTCGCGAGTTGGCGGGCAAGGACGTCATCTTCGCCGCAACCGCTCCTTCATTTCAGGACACGCATTATCTGCCGGGGCATGACCGCATTCCCGGCGCCTTCATTCACCTTGTCGCCGCAGAAACCCTGAAGCGCGGCGATCCCGTCGATATCGGATGGGTGCCGGGCCTCATTGTCTCCGGCATTTTTCTGCTGAGCGGGATGGCATTTCGCAATGCGCGCCGGTTCAGCATGATCGCCGCCGCGACCGCTGCAACATTGATCGCCGCCAAGATTTTCCTGATGACGATGTTGGTGAGTTCGTCGATCGGTGTCGGCTTGTTTCTTGCGGCGACGATTAGCGCCAATGTCTCGCGCAACAGTCGGCGCCAATCCGCGCAACGCGAAAACCCTGTGTCGGGCTTGCCCAATTTCGAAGCGTTGCGCTCGCAGGCCTCGTTCGGCAGCGCGACCGTCGTTGCCGCCAAAGTCGTCAATTTCGAAGATCTCGCCGCCTTCATTCCCGGCGACGGGATCGGCAAGCTGGTCGAACAGGTCACCCGCCGTCTGCAACTGGCGTCGCAGGGGACGACGCTACACCACGATCTCGACGGCACCTTCGCGTGGCTCGTCCCCTATTACCAGCATAGCCAGATCGAAGGCCAGCTGGCGGGGCTTGCGGCGCTGTTCAACGCCCCGTTGACCATCGGCGAACTGCGCGTCGATGTTGCTATTGCTTTCGGGGTCAACGACGAATTCGAAGGCTCGAACGCGCAGCGCCTTGCCGCCGCGCTCGTCGCCGCCGAACGCGCGATCCGCACCCGCGCGCTGTGGACCAAATACGTCCCGCGGCAAAAGGACGATGCCGGCTGGCAACTCTCCTTCCACTCGCAATTGGAGGACGCGTTGACCGGCGGCGACATCTGGGTCGCCTTCCAGCCGCAATATGCCATTGCCACGCGCCAACTTGTTGGGGTCGAAGCACTGGCGCGCTGGACCCACCCGACACGCGGCCCGATCCCGCCCGACGAATTCATCGTCCAGGCCGAAAAGAGTCAGGATATCTATCGCCTGACCCTGTTCGTCATGGATCAGTCGATCCGCTCGGCGGCGCAGCTTCACGAGCGCGGCCACCGGATCAACATGTCGGTCAACCTGTCGGCGACACTGCTCGACCACAGCGACCTTGTCGGCACGATCCGTGTCATGCTCACGGCGCACCATCTGCCGCCTGAAGCGCTGACGATCGAGATCACCGAAACCGCCCAGATCGAAAACAGCCGTCAGGCCCGCCAGACGCTCGCCCAACTCCGTCGCACCGGTATCCGCCTGTCGATCGACGATTATGGCACGGGTCAGTCAAACCTCGAATATCTGACCGAAATCGAGGCGGACGAAATCAAGATCGACAAGCGATTCGTGATGACGATGCGCGATTCGCAGCGGAACCTCGAAGTGGTGAAATCGACCATTGACCTAGCACATCGCCTGGGCGCGGTTGCGGTCGCCGAAGGCATTGAAGATGCCGAAACCATGGCTCTACTTGGCGGCCTCGGCTGCGATGTCGGACAAGGTTATCATCTTGGCAAACCACAGCTATTTTCCGAACTCGCCGCAACCCTGTCGGCGCCCCCGCAGAACCGCACCGGATAACCGCCAGATTGGTGGCAATAACATGGTTAAGACTCGATTTACCTTACCAAAGATGGTATATCCTCCGTTAACTGTTCTTCGTGGGCAGTGCCGACAGGAGATATTTTATGGGTTGGTTTTGGCGATGGATGGGCGGCGGCGGCACCGGTAACGGCGGCGCGCAAGCCTAATCTGATTTGAATTTAAAGAGGGGCCTCGGCATTGCCGGGGCCTTTTCTTTTGTCCGCTGTCCGCGCGGCGGCTTGTCGTGCCTGCATTGACGATGCCGCCATCGACCCCACAACCTCAGCGCTAACGTTGCGTCTCTCGCTGCCATAAAATTTTTCCCGCGCATCGCTGTCGCACCTCAATCCGCGCAATCCCGCGGAAAGGCAGGCGCGGACCCGCTCGACCGTCCACTGCAAGCGACGAGACGAATCAAAATATCGACGAACCGAGTCCCTAAACCGTCATTTACCGTCTTGCATCACAGCGCCGACGTGGCACTATAGATGGTGGGTCGGCCGAGGGGGCACCCCAAGAATTAGTGGTTAGCCGAAAATGGCGGATTTCCGTCGCCCAGATCATATGGGCGCGGAAAACTACTTCGTGCGGCCAAAAATATGTGCCCCCGCGGATCGAATAGATGCTAGGCTGGGGTTTCGTCCCGAGTCGAACAAGACAGGAACATATGCGCTGCGGCGCATGCGCAATCGGGGACGGATACGATGGATTTTCGCGAGACAGAACGGGTGGAGACGAGCGACGTGGCGACGGTGGAATTGACGAAGAACGAAGCGCCTGTCGCAAACGAATCGGCTCCCGAAGCGGTCGCAACGGCCAAGCTCAACGACAGCAGCGAGGCGAAGGTCCACGCGCGGCGATTCGACATCGTTACCGATCGCAGCCGCGACGCGCTGCTCACCGACTTCGGCAAGGAAACGCTCGAGGACCGCTACTTGCTTCCCGGCGAATCATATCAGGATCTCTTCGCGCGCGTCGCGTCGGCCTATGCCGACGATCAGGATCATGCGCAGCGCCTCTATGATTATATCTCGAAGCTGTGGTTCATGCCCGCGACCCCCGTGCTCTCGAACGGCGGCACCGGCCGCGGCCTGCCGATCAGCTGCTATCTGAACTCGGTTCCCGACAGCCTCGAAGGCATTGTCGAGACGTGGAACGAGAATGTCTGGCTCGCCAGCCGCGGCGGCGGCATCGGCACCTATTGGGGCAGCGTGCGCGGCATCGGCGAGCCCGTCGGCCTCAACGGCAAGACCAGCGGCATCATCCCCTTCGTCCGAGTGATGGACTCGCTCACCCTCGCCATCAGCCAGGGCAGCCTGCGCCGCGGTTCGGCCGCCTGCTATCTCGACATCAGCCACCCGGAGATCGAGGAGTTCCTCGAAATCCGCAAACCGTCGGGCGACTTCAACCGCAAGGCGCTCAACCTCCACCACGGCGTGCTGATCACCGACGAGTTCATGGAAGCCGTCCGCGACGGCACCGAGTTCAACCTGCGCAGCCCCAAGGACCAGAGCGTCCGCGGCAGCGTCGACGCGCGCTCGCTGTTCCAGAAGCTCGTCGAAACGCGCCTCGCGACGGGTGAGCCCTACATCATCTTCATCGACCAGGTGAACCGCATGATGCCCAAGCATCACCGCGATCTCGGCCTCAAGGTGACCACCTCGAACCTCTGCAGCGAAATCACCCTGCCCACCGGCCGCGACCATCTCGGCAACGATCGCACCGCGGTCTGCTGCCTCTCATCGCTCAACCTCGAAACCTGGGACGAGTGGAACGGCGACAAGGGCTTCATCGAAGACGTCATGCGCATGCTCGATAACGTCCTCCAGGACTATATCGACCGCGCCCCGCCCGAAATGGCGCGCGCCAAGTACAGCGCCAGCCGCGAACGCTCGGTCGGCCTCGGCGTCATGGGCTTCCACAGCTTCCTCCAGGCACGCGGCCTGCCCTTCGAAGGCGCGATGGCGAAATCGTCGAACCTGCGCGTCTTCAAGCATATCCGCGCCCAGGTCGATCAGGCGTCGATGCTGCTCGCCAAGGAACGCGGCCCCTGCCCCGACGCCGCCGATCAGGGGGTGATGGAGCGCTTCAGCTGCAAGATGGCGATCGCGCCAACCGCGTCGATTTCGATCATCTGTGGCGGCACCAGCGCGTGTATCGAGCCGATCCCGGCGAACATCTACACGCACAAGACGCTGTCGGGCAGCTTCTCGATCCGCAACCCGCACCTCGAAGCCCTCCTCGTCGACAAGGCGAAGAACAGCGACAATATCTGGAACTCGATCCTGGAAAAGGGCGGCAGCGTCCAGCATCTCGACTTCCTGAGCGTCGACGAAAAGGATTGCTTCAAGACCAGCTTCGAGATCGACCAGCGCTGGCTGCTCGAACTCAGCGCCGATCGCACGCCCTACATCGATCAGGCGCAGTCGCTGAACCTGTTCATCCCGGCGGACGTCGAGAAATGGGACCTGCTGATGCTCCACTATCGCGCGTGGGAACTCGGCATCAAATCGCTCTATTACCTCCGCTCGAAATCGGTCCAGCGCGCCGGCTTCGCGGGCGGGGTCGAGGCCGACAACACCGCCGAAGCGCCGGTCTATGAATTGCAGACCACCGACTATGACGAGTGTCTGGCCTGTCAGTAAAGCATAAAACCCCTCTCCCCTTGTGGGAGAGGGAGGGGCCCGTCGCCGCGTGAGCGGCGATGGGAGGGTGAGGGGGCGAGGCAAACGTGCCGACCTCCCTTGGTGGACGACCGAAAGAGCACGCCAGCTCCGCCGTGACGCCACCGATGCCGAGAAGCGCATGTGGCGCGCCTTGCGAGAGGCCTTCCCTCTCGCAAAGTTCCGCCGCCAGCAAGCTCTCGGACCCTATTTCGCCGATTTCGCATCGCACGCCGCGCGGCTGGTGATCGAGATCGACGGAGGACAGCATGGCGACGCGGTCGCCTATGACGAAGCGCGATCCCGCTTCCTCACGGGCGAAGGTTATCGGGTAATCCGGTTTTGGAATGACGACGTGATGACGAATATCGAGGGAGTGCTGGCGCAGATTGACGCCGCTCTCACCCCCTCACCCTCCCAAGGCTGACGCCTTGGGCCCCTCCCTCTCCCACAAGGGGAGAGGGAAAATTGGACCGAATTTGCGACTGGAGTTTGAGATGCCCCTTCTAGAATCCCGCAACACCTACAAGCCCTTCGAATACCCCTGGGCGTTCGATTTCTGGAAGCGCCAGCAGCAGATCCATTGGGTGCCCGAGGAAGTGCCGCTGGGCGAGGATTGCCGCGACTGGGCGCAAAAGATCAGCGACCATGAGCGCAATCTGCTCACCCAGATTTTCCGCTTCTTCACCCAGGCCGATATCGAGGTGCAGGATTGCTACCACGACAAA
>JAESFK010000275.1_pt1 | contig 32523 bp, 26 predicted proteins | sample 9269391 | NCBI WGS metagenome assembly JAESFK01 (sample SAMN14506231, study PRJNA617097) | algae metagenome | isolation source: Drouetiella hepatica UHER 2000/2452 and co-occurring heterotrophs from... | place: Slovakia: Slovak Paradise National Park, Hrabusice, Kosice Region | collected 2000-01-01
CGGCTCGACGCCAAGGGCACCGTCACCGTCGAGACCGACATGACCGACATCGGCACCGGCAGCTACACGATCATCGCCCAGACCGCCGCGGAGATGATGGGCGTGCCGCTGGACAAGGTGGTGGTGAAGCTGGGCGATTCGGCCTTCCCGGTCTCGGCCGGCTCGGGCGGCCAGTTCGGCGCCAATTCCGCGACCGCCGGCGTCTATGCCGCCTGCGTGAAGCTGCGCGAGGCGGTGACCGCCAGGCTCGGCCTCAACGCCGCCGACGCGCAGTTCGCCGACGGCCAGGTCCGCTCGGGCGAGCGCAGCATCGCGCTCGCCGAGGCGGGGAAGGGCGCCGAACTGGTGGCCGAGGATTCGATCGAGTTCGACGGCCTCGACAAGACGCACCAGCTCTCGACCTTCGGCGGGCATTTCGTCGAGGTCGGCGTCGACGCTGCCACGGCCGAGGTGCGGATCCGGCGCATGCTGGCAGTCTGCGCCGCCGGCCGCATCCTCAATACGAAATCGGCGCGCAGCCAGGTGATCGGCGCCATGACCATGGGCGCCGGTGCGGCGCTGATGGAGGAGCTGGCGGTCGACACGCGCCACGGCTTCTTCGTCAACCACGACCTCGCGGGCTACGAGGTACCGGTCCACGCCGACATCCCGCACCAGGAGGTGATCTTCCTCGACGAGACCGATCCGCTCTCCTCGCCGATGAAGGCCAAGGGCGTCGGCGAACTCGGCATCTGCGGCGTCGGCGCGGCTGTCGCCAACGCGATCTACAACGCCACCGGCGTCCGCGTCCGCGACTACCCGATCACGCTCGACAAGCTCCTGGAGAAGATGCCGGACGTGGGATAGCCCCTCGTCCCGACCGGAGCGAAGCGGAGTGGAGGGACCTCTTTTCGTTTCGACACACCGATCTCTGGAAAAGAGGTCCCTCCACTTCGCGCCTGCGGCGCTTCGGTCGGGACGACGGGAGTAGTGCTTTACCCCACCACGCACTTCGCCGGCAGCGGCGTGCCGTCGAGCACGTAGAAGATGTTCTCGACGGCCTGCACGGCCACCCGCTCCAGCGACTGGCGGGTCGAGCCGCCGATGTGCGGCGTGAAGACCACGTTCTTCTGCTTCCATAGCGGATGGTCCGGATCGGGCGGCTCGACGACGAAGGTGTCGAGCGCGGCGCCGGCGAGATGGCCGCTCTCCAGCGCGGCGACCAGTGCCACGTCGTCGACCAGCGGGCCGCGGCCGGCATTGACCAGGAACGTACCCTTGCGCATGCGGGCCAGCGCCGCCGCGTCGATCATGCGGTCGGTCTCCTCGGTCAGCGGACAATGCAGGCTGACGATGTCCGCCCATTCGAGCAGCTCATCGAGGACATCGACGCGGGCGACGCCTTCGGGGACCGCCTCGGGCGCGAGGTAGGGATCGTAGATCCGGATCTCGAGATCGAACGGCCGGCAGAGCGCGACCAGCGAGGAGCCGACGGCGCCGCAGCCGACGATGCCCAGCTTCGAGCCCGACAGCTCGCGGCCCATGAAAGCCGATTGCGGCCAGGTGCCCTGCTTCAGCGCCGTATCGAACGGCACCATGTAGCGCAGCACCGAGAGCATCATGCCCAGCGCCAGCTCGGCCACCGAGCGGGCATTGGCGCCGTGCGTGCGCAGCACCGCGATGCCCCGCGCGCTCGCGGCCGCGACGTCGATATTGTCGTAGCCGACGCCATGCTTGGACACGACGCGCAGGTCCGGCGCCGCGTCATAGACGGCCGGCGTGATCTTGGTGGTGCGCACCAGGATCGCATGGGTCGGCGCCTCCGACACCGCCGCGATCATCTCGGCCTCGGTGGCCCGCGTCGGCAACATCCGCACCTCGGCGCCGCGTGCCTCGAGCAGCGCCATTGCCGCGGGTGCGAGCACGTCGGAGTTGATGATGATTCGTGGCCCGTTTCGCATAAGCGCACCCTTTCCGATTTGCTCAGCCCGGCTTCGTCAGACCGAGAGAAGAAACAGTCTGGCTTCGACAATCCCTAGCCCGCAGCCAAGAGGCGTCGCTTCGCTTCTCTTTTACCGAATCGAAGTTCGACTTCATTGCCGACTAGCAGATTTGCGAACGGCCGACCAACACCAGGCGAATGTGGCGGCGACAAAAGGCCGAAGAAGCGGACCTATCCGCATGCGACTTCAACAAACAGATAGTCGGGGCGTATTTGCGTTATCCGACGATAGCCGCAGTCCACGATGTTCCGAGTAAGTCGATTCGATCCAAGCGAAGCCTTCAGGCCGTCTGACCATTGCTCTACTGGCAGGAGTAGCTCGCTGGAAGTGCTTCGTAGCAAAATCCGATCCCATGGAAATCGCTGATAAGCATAGCAAACGGTGAAGGCAGAACTTGAATGTGCCTTTTCCGGAAGTTCGCAATCGACCAGCTTTGCGAGCGCATAAGGCACCAGCCGGTCTTCGGCGCTTCGATAGATTGCGGGGTCAAATATTCGAGAGACGGTTATCGCGGCGACAAGTGCCCAGGAGAAGGCGCTCGCAAACTCCATCCGCCACAGGCGCATCGACATCATGACCGGGCTTACAACAAGATACCAACCTAGAAAAAACAGCCATGCGAAGTCATACCAGCTCGCTCTGCTTCCTCCAGTGTGGAACTCATTTGCCAGTTCACCGACAAGCACCAGGGCAAGAGCGAGACATACGAAAACCGCTATTGGACCAAGCGCTCGCGCAACATATTGCATTCGAGGCCTTCACTCTGGATTGTCTTGTGCGGACATTTATCACGCCACAGACGTATGTGTCTCTTGGCATCAACATCCCTGAGCTGGACAGTCATTCTAAGGGCAAGACACGACCAGCCCGCCCCAGTAAAGCGGCAGCACCACGAGCGGGATCCAGATAAGCCGCGCGATCCGCAGCGCGATCAGCACGACGCCGGCGATCTGCGCGGCGACCAGCCAAGGGAACAGGCTTCGGAACATCGCCATGGTCAGGGTGTGGCCCACGGCGTGAAGGCAATACAAACCCTTGTCGACATAGTCGGGCGGCACCTTGTCGAGAGTGGAAACCTGCGAGAAGAAGATCGCCCACGCGGCAATGAAGGCGATGGCCAGCCGGAGGAGCACCGACGGGCGATCCACCCACTCAATCAGACGATGGTACGAATTGATCAATGAGGTGCCTCACATGATCCCTCTATGCGAGGTGGAGCGTAGCACAAGCGACAATTAGGCGGAGCGGCCGCTGACGGATCAGCTTCCCGGCACCGGCCCTTCTTACTCGGCTGTGCTTAACCTCTTGCCCAGCCTCTACGTCGTCGGGCAGAGCAATCGCGTTCGGCCAATGAACCGTCTCGTCCCGCCCGAAGCGAAGGCCCTACTCCGCCTTCAGCAGCCCGTCCTTGATCATCTGCGCCACGGCGGCGTCCTCCCGCCTCAGGAGCGCGTCGTACACGTCGGGGCTCAGCGCCCGCGGCTCGCTGCCGAGCCTCTTCAGCTTCGCCTGGACCGCGGGATCGTCGAGCACCTTCTGCAGCGCGTCGGCCAGGATCTTGACCGTGGCGGGCGGGGTCTTCGCGGGGGCGAGCAGGCCCAAGCCGGCGACGACCTCGAAGCCCTTCAGGCCGAGCTCGCTCAGGCTCGGCGTCTCGGGCAGGTCGGCGGCGCGCTTCAGGCTGGTCACCGCCAGCGGCTTGACGGCACCGGCGCGGAGCTGGCCGATCGAGCTCGGGATCGGGTCGACGACGGCGTCGAGGCCGCCGGCCTGCAGGGCGGCGATGGCCGGCGCCGAGCCCTTGTAGGGCACGGCGGTGAGTCGTGCGTCGAGCCTCTGCTGGATCCGCAGGATCGCGATATGGCTGGTCGTGCCGTTGCCGGCATGGCCGATCCGCACCGTGTCGGGGTGGGCCCTGGCGTGAGCCGCCAGCTCGGCGAAGCTCCCAAAGCGGCTCGTGGCCGGCACTTCGATCACCAGCGGCGTTTCCGACACCGAGCCGAGGCCCGAGAAGTCGTCCAGCGTATAGGGCGGCGGTGTCGCCAGGCGCGGCGCCAGCACCAGGCCGGTCGTGCCGGCCAGCACGAGGGTGTAGCCGTCGGGTTTGGCCTTCGCGGCGGCGGTATGCGCGGTCAGCCCGGCCGCTCCGGGACGGTTCTCGACGACCACGGGCTGGCCCAGCACCTTCGCCAGCGCCGGACCGACCGTGCGCGCGGTCGCGTCGATGGTGCCGCCGGGCGCGTCGCCCACGAGGAGCGTGATCGGTCTGGTGGGAAAGACCGCGCCCGGCGCCTGCGCGGACACCGGGCGTACGAGCGCCGCCCCCGCGAACGACAGGCAGAGTGCGATGAAACTGTTCCTGCGCATGACAATCCTCCGGAATTTCCGGCTCGTCTTACCTGGGGGTGAGGAGGCGGCGAGCCCCGTGCGAAGGACGGGGCCTCGTTCGGCGCGCCTAGGCTTCGCTCGTCAGGGGAGGTCGATCACGATCTTCTCGTTGCCGCGAAGCTCCACGCGACGGCGGAACAGATACCCGGCTTTGGTGGGGCCTCCGTACCCGGACAGGTACCAGACGCCATCGGGAACACGCTCGAAGGTGAAGTTGCCTTTCCAGCCGCACGAGGTTTGGCGCGTGACCCGGTTGACCTGCCAATTGTCGGCCTGCGCGACGAGCCCCATGTCCTTCTTCAAGACGACGGCGTCTCCAGAGGTGCCCATGACCTGGGCGGCGAGTTCGCGAAAATAGGGACTGTCAGGCGCGAGCCCGACCTTTTCACAGGGATAGCTCTTCCCATCGCTCCCCAGCGCTTCGACCTTTCCCGTAACGGTGTTGGTGCCCCGCTCGGCCGCCCACTCGACGTCCTTGTAGTTGAACGGATTGGCCGGCTTGTAATAGCCGCTTTCGCAGCCCGTCAGCGCCAACAGACACAGCGCCTGCAGCACAAGCAGGCCTTTCGCCATCGTCATTCGGATCGCCCTACCATTCCGTCGAGCAAAGAATGGCAGCTTTGCCGGCCGCGGTCACGACAGACCTGCCGTCGCTTGACCGTGCTCAGCGCCGGATGGACGATCGGGTCGATCCGCGCTCAGACGCGGATCAGCAGCGCGGCGCGGTGCGGTTTCGGTAGCCGTCGTAATACTGGCTACCGCAGGCGACCTGCTGCTGCACGACCTGGTCTTGATAGCCGTTCTGGCCGCGGTTGGTCACCGTGACCGTGGTGTAGCGACCCTGGCCCTGCTGGTAGGGGTTATAGCCCTGCTGGTTCTGATAGTAGTTCGGCGCGGGCTGCCCGTAGGCGGAGCGCGGCGGCGGCGCATAGTAGCCGTTGTTGTAGGCCGGCGCCGGCTGATAGGCCCCCGTCGGCGGACCGTAGGCGTCGTTCTGGCAGGCGGCGGCCGCCAGGCCGATGCCCATGACGGCTAAGAATTTCACAGACATCCTCATCATCGCACGTCCTCCACCCACGCGCTGCCGGCGCTTCCATGGGCAACTATCATCGGCAAATCTTCCGGCCAAACAAAGGCGACCTTGCCGTTGCTGCAGAAGGCAACGCTCCGTCCGCCTTGAAGTTGCCGTGCCTTCCGTCCGCTCCTTCGCCCGCTTCATTGCTTGCCGCCGCCCAGCGCCGTAGCGATCTCGCCCGCGGCGAGGGCGGCGCCACGGCCGGTGAAGTGCATCATCGTGTAGTAGGCGCCGATGTCGCCGCCGACGTTCGCCTTCGCGAAGGCCGGGGTCGTGTCGAGCGTGGCGAGGCCTGCCCGCGCCGCGCAGCCGAGCACCCGCGTCAACGCGTCGTGCTGTCCGGCGGCCGCCTTCGCATCGAAGAACACGCCCTGCTCCGGCAAGGCCACCACCAGGGCGCCGGCGCCCTCGCGCTTCACCAGGGCGGCGAAGCGGTCCATCAGGCGGCACGATACGACGAAGGGATCGACACCCGTGCCGATCTCGCGGCCCGTCCAGTAAGGCCGCAGGCCGAGGCGCGTCACGATCCGGTCGAAGAGATGAGAATGGCCGACCATGGTCCGCAGCCACGTCACCGCGGGCGGGAAGCTCGCGTCCGGCACCGGCACGTTGCGCAACGCCAGTCCCTCGCCCTCGGGAACGAAGTAGGGCTTGCTGCGGAAATCGCGGACCTTGAGCGCCGTGCGCGAAATGTCGTCGGCGATGAAGGCCAGGACGACCGTCGAGGGTTTCAGTTCGGGAACCAGACGCTCGGCCCGCAGGACCATCTGGTCGAGGCCGTAGCCGCGCACGCCGGCATTCAGGACCCGGCGGCCGCCGAGGCGCTCGAGCGCGGCGGGCCAGGTCTCGTCGTCGCCGGCGGCATAGCCCTCGGTCATGGAATCGCCGAACGCGACGATCAGCGGACCCGTGGTCGGGGGCGCTTCGCGGTTCTGCGCGCGCGTGCCCTCGGCGGTGAAGGAGAGCGGTTTGCCCAGCATCGTTCCCGAGGAACCGGCGATCGGCGCCCAGCCCAAGGTGGCATCGTAGGCGAACTGCGTCGTCCCCGGGGCCGGCTCCGACGTCTCGGCGAGACGGAACGGCCAGCGCCACAGCGACGCGTCCGGATCCAACAGTCGCGAGATCGCTTCGCCGGCGAGCAGGTAGATCGCCACCGTGGCGGCGGCGAGCGCCATGCCTCCGATCAACGAGGGCTTCCGGCGGGAGGCCCCTGCGCTCATGCGGCGTAGTCGTCGCTCGCTTGCCAAGCGCGTCCGCGAGATTTCATATAATCGGCTCCTTCCGTCTTCGCATGACGAAGGCGAAGCCGCCCGCGCAAGAGCCTAGTTCCGTCCGGCAAGCCACGCCTGTATCGGTTCCCGCCTCTCCGGCTGAAGCGTGGTCGCGGCTAGTCGCTCAAGCAGGAGTGCGTTTCCGACGAGGTCATGCTTTAGCATGACTTCGACGAACGCGAGGTCCTTCTCACGTCCGGCCGCGAGCTTGGCGACGGCGAGGTCGTGAACATCGAGGCACCAGCCGACACCGCCGCCTGTATTCTCGTTCTCGACTTTCACCAGCCGCGTTTGCCAGCCGCTCGGCAATATTGCCGTTTCCGGACCGACTCCGTCCGCGTAGTAGCCAAACTGCTCGTCGAAGGCAGACCCGTAACCGATCGCCCCATCGATCAGGTCTGCAAGTTCAGGCCGTTGCATGGGGTAGATATCGGCTTCCCGAGACACACAGAGTTCAGGCGCCACCGTCGGTGCCATCGGCATCGTGCCGAGGATCGCCTGGCTGCCGACGATCACCAGATCGCGCTCCTGCGTGATCGCCGACGCAGCGCGTATCAGATGCTCAAGCGCGGCGCGGTTCATTGTTGGCCTTTAGCGCCCGAATGATCGCCATGCGTTCCTGGGACGTCAGGACGCCGGCGAAGGGCGCTGTCTGTCTCATCGCCGTTGCTTGCTCCGAGCTTTCGAGCACCTGCGCAATCATGGCTTCGGGGCCCTGGGCGGCAAGTGCCTCCCACCGTTCCAGGTAGGGACGCGTTCCCACCTGCGTGCCATCGAGATTGGCACGCCACCTCACGAGTTGCCGCCGCACCTTCGCGAACAGGTCCGGTTCCCGCCGCAGCTTGGCGGCGGCAGCACTGGCAAGGGCCAGATGCAGTTGGTCACTGGGCGAACGGATATGCATATGGAAGAGTACCATGCGGGCATCCTCGCTGCAGCACGGGCCGGGACTCGACGCCTGACGTCCTTACTCAGGCGGGAACATCACGGTCCCGTCGTTTCGCTCGCCATCCCACGCTGGGCCGCGCGTTGTGCGAAGACGCGGGTGACCTCGGCGAGGTTCTCGGTGCCCCAGGTGCAGAGCGGGACGAGCGCCTGGGCGAGGCTCTCGCCCAGCGGGGTCAGAGCATAGTCGACCCGCGGCGGGACCTCCCTGTAGTCGGTGCGCCGCACGAGGCCGTCGGCCGTCAGCTCCTTGAGCTGCTGGATCAGCATCTTGTCGCTGACGTCGCGCATGGCGCGGCGCAGCTCGCCGTAGCGGGTCGGGCCGCCCTGGGCCAGGAAGTAGAGGATCAGCGGTTTCCACTTGCCGGCGATGACCCGCAGCGTCGCGTCGAGGCCGCAGGTGAAGCCGGGCAGGGTCGGGGTGCAGGTCCCAGCCTGCGGAGAGGTCTTCGACATTTTAGGAACTTACCAAAAGGTGCATACTTGTCCTTAGGTGGGTACGCCTCCAGCTCTGTGCAACCTCAAACGCAGGAGCACAGGATGAGCAGACTCAAGGGCAAGACGGCGGTGATCACGGGCGGCGGCACCGGCATCGGGCTGGGCGCCGCGCAGCGCTTCGTCGACGAAGGCGCCTTCGTCTATCTGTTCGGCCGACGGCAGGAACAGCTCGACGCCGCCGTGGCGAAGCTCGGCACCTCGGCGCGTGCCGTGCACGGCTCGGTGACCGAGCTGGCCGACCTCGACCGGCTGTACGAGACGGTGAAGACCGAGCGCGGCGGGCTCGACATCCTGTTCGCCAATGCCGGCACCGGCGCCTTCGCCCCGCTGGGCGCGATCACGCCGGAGCAGTACGACCAGATCTTCGACGTCAACGTGAAGGGGCTGATCTTCTCGGTGCAGAAGGGCCTGCCGCTGATGAAGGCCGGCGGCTCGATCATCCTCACCGGCTCGACCACCGGCGAGATGGGCACGCCGCAGTTCAGCATCTACAGCGCCACCAAGGCCGCCGTCCGCAACCTGGCGCGCAGCTGGGCGCTCGACCTGAAGGGCACCGGCATCCGGGTCAACGTCCTGTCGCCGGGCCCGACCCGGACGGAGCTGGCGCTCGAGGTGGTGGGCAAGGAAGCCTTCGAAGCGATCGGCGCCGCGACGCCCCTCGGCCGCATCGGCGAGCCGTCGGAGACCGGCGCGGTGGCGGCGTTCCTCGCCTCCCCCGACTCGAGCTTCATGACCGGCGGCGAGGTCTTCGTCGACGGCGGCCTGGCGCAAATCTAGGGCGCGCCTAGCGCGACCGCTGCAACGGGGTCGGTGTGAGCGGGCTCGGCGCCAGCGGTGCGGGCGCCGGCTCGGCCGAGCTGGGCGGCCGGCCGCGTGTTGGGTCGTATGCGGCGGGAGCGCCGGTCGCGGGGTCGCCGAGCGGGGCCGACTTCACCATCGTGTCGGCCTCGGTCGCCGCGGCCGGCATGACCGCGGGGCCCAGCGGAACGGGGGCGCCCGGCGCGGCCTGCGTGCCGGGTGTCGTGGGCATGCCCGGCGTGGCGGGCGTCGGTCGGCCCTCCTGCTGGGCGACCGCCTTGGCGGCGGAGGTGGTGTAGAGCCACTCGTCGGCGCCGCGGGTGGTGCCCTCCTTGAAGATGGCGATGGCGCGCCGCTTGTCTCCCGCCTTCCAGTAGGCCTCGGAGACGTCGCGATAGACCATGCCGGTGGCGCTGGGCTTGTTGTCCTTGGGGACCCGCTGCAGCGTGCCCTTGGCGCGGTCGAAGCTGCGCTCGCCGGCCGCCAGGTTGCCGCTCAGGATCTGATATTCGGCCAGGCTGCTGTAGGCGAGCGCCAGGGTGCCGCAATTGTAGTTGGTGGTGGAGGAGCACTGGTCGGAGGCCGAGTATTTCTCGACCTCCTTCTGCGCCAGGCTGGTCGCCGCCTTGAGATCGCCGCCCTCGGACGCCCGCAGCGCCTGCTCCTGGTAGGAGGTGCTGTCGCTGCTGGCGCAGGCCGTCAGCAACCCGCCGGCCGCCGCCGCGGCGACGAGCTTCAGGACCTGTGTCCCGCGATCCCCCAATAACCCGGCCATCTCAGTTCCCTGTCGAACACGAAGGCCGTCGATCGGCCTTCCCCCCTCCCCGTCTTATGACGGGCGCCTCGCCGGAACGGAAGGGGCATTCCGGGGCTGGACGAAGCCGCGCCCCCCTTGGTCGCCGCCCCTCCCTGCGGCTAGATTGCATTCGCATGCGCCAATACTGGTGGGTCAATCACAAGCAGACGTTCAATCAGGAGATTGAGCATCAGTACCTGTGGTCGCCCAAGACCTCCAGCAACGGCGCCCGCAACCGCTTCTACGACAATATGCGCGCGGCGAATCCGGGGGACCCGGTCCTCTCCTATGCCATTCAGCTCATCCGCTATGTCGGCCGGGTTGCGGACTTCGCGTTCACTGCGCCCAAGCCGTCCGAGTTCGGCGCAACCGGTGCGTACTGGAACGACGAAGGGTGGCTGCTGCCGGTTTTCTGGACTCGCCTCGACCCGCCGGTGCGCCCGAAAGATCTGCTGGCCCTGATCGGGCCGCTGCTGCCCGAAAAATACTCGCCGATCCGGGCCTCATCCGGCGACGGCAACCAGGGCGTCTACCTCGCGGCCATTCCACGGGAAATCCACGACATCATCACGGCGCACGCGCATGTCGACGCGGTCGGGCTCGAAACCGGCGGCGCCAACCGACTGACGTTCCGCAACGTGAAGGACGAGCTCGACGACAGGGTCGAAGCGAGCATTCGCAACGACCTCACGCTGGCCGACACGGTCCGCACGGCAACCATTCAGGCACGCCGGGGGCAAGGCACGTTTCGGTCGAATGTCGAGAAGGTCGAGAGATCGTGCCGGCTCACCGGCATCACCAACCCTGCCCTTCTGATCGCCAGCCACATCAGGCCGTGGCGATCTTGCGAGACCGCCGACCAACGGCTCGACGGCGCCAATGGGCTCCTGCTGACGCCCGATGCCGACCTCCTCTTCGATCGAGGTTTCATCTCCTTCGAGGACAGCGGCGAGGTGCGCGTGTCGCCGCGCTTCGATCAGGGCGACCTTCGTCGTCTCGGGCTCGGCGAGCACGCCTGGAAACAACTCGGCTTCTCCGAGGCGCCTATGCCGTGGCTGGCGCAAGGCTTCTCCGACAGCCAGCGGTCGTACCTCGGTTATCATCGTTCGCAGGTCTACATTACCTGACCGCGGTACTGTCGGCGCCGGCCGTGCTTGAATGCAGGCCACGCCAAGGAAGGGAGAGGCCGTGCCGTTCTTCAGGACGATGCCGTTGTGAGATCGATCGCGGCGACAGGGCTTGCGGCAGGGGTCATCGGGTCGATCCTCGCCGGATCAGGCAACGCGTTCGCGCAGGCCAGCAAGCAGGAATATCCGATCCCCAGGAATCCGTCGGAGGACCTGACGGCAATCGAGCGGATATTCACCCCACCCAAGCCGCCGCCACTCACCGCCTTTCCCGAGCTGCGCGAACGCTGGCGGGACACGCCGGCCTTCCTGCGTGACTCCAAGGTGAGCATCGACGCCCGCAGCTACTACCGCGACGCCGTGCGCCCGCCGGGCAGCACGACCATCCAGGAAGCCTGGGCGAGCGGCGGCTCGATCTCGGCCGAGACCGGCCGGCTGTTCGACCTCGTCTCCCTCGGCGCGGTGCTCTACACGTCCTTCCCCCTCGTCGCGCCGCCGCAATACGGCAACACGGGGCTGCTGCTGCCCGACCAGCAGGGCTATGCGGTGTTCGGCCAGCTCTACGCCCAGGTGCATCTCGGGGAGGCGCACCAGCTCACGCTCGGCCGGCACCTCTACAACACGCCCTTCCTCGGCGCGCACGACAACCGCATGTCGCCCAATACCTTCTCCGGTTACAGGCTGGTCGGCACGATCGAAGGCGACGCGGGCGGGCCGAGCTTTCGCTACGGCGCCGCCTTCGTCGACGCCATGAAGCCGCATGACGCCATCGCCTTCCAGTCGATGGCCAGCGCCGCCGGCGCCCCCACCTCGAATGCCGGCGTCGGACTCGTCGGCGGCCTGATGAACTGGGGCCCGGCCTCGATTGGCGCGATCAACTACTACAGCCAGGATCTGCTCAACATCTTCTACGCCGAGGGCAAGGTCGGCCACGATTTCGGCGGCGGCTTCACGGCCCTCGCCGCGGCGCAGTTCGTCGCCCAGAACAGCACCGGTCGGACCCTCATCAATGGCGGCAACGCCTTCGCCACCAACCAGCTCGGCATGAAGGTCGATCTCGGCTACGAGACCGGCATCCTCACCCTGGGCTATTCCGTCACCAATCCCGGGCTCGGCGTCCTGACGCCGTGGAGCGCCAACCCCTTCTATACCGACGCCCTGATCCAGGGCTTCCAGCGCGCCGGCGAACAGGCGGTGATGATCGGCCTGTCGCAAACGCTGAAGCCGGTCGGCCTGGCCGGCATCGCGCTGGCCGCCCACTTCTTCAACGGCTGGACCAGCGCTCCCGCTGCCGGCACGCCGCTGGTCGAAAGCGAATGGGACTTCCACGTCGACTGGCGTCCGGAACACGAGCCCCTGCGGGGACTGTGGTTCCGCGTGCAGTATGGCCGGTCGACCGTCTGGCAGGGCGGCACGGTCACCGACAGCGAGGAACTGCGGGTGGTGCTGAACTACGACCTCAAGATCTATTGAGCGAGCTTGAACACCCGACGCGCATTCGTCTCGTAGATCTTCTTTCGCTCCTCCTCGGTGACGTTCGCGCCGTCCATGAAGTGTACGGCTTCGGCGTCGTCCTCGTAGGGGAAGTCGGCGGCGAAGAGGATGCGGTCGACGCCCAGCACGTCGAGCGAGAGGCGCAGCGCCGGCATCGAGGTCACGCCGGAGGTCGTGATCACGAAGTTGTCGAGGAAGTATTCGCTGGGCAGTCGCGGCAGCTTCTCGCAGGCGCCGATCTTCACTTCCAGCAGATAGCGGTTGTCGATGCGCTGCAGCCAGAAGGGAATGCCCTCGCCCATGTGGCCGAGGACGATCCTGAGCCTCGGGTGCCGGGCGAAGGTGCCCGACATGATCAGGCGCATCGCATGCAGGCCGGTCTCGGCGGCGAAGCCCCAGCCCGCGAACCACAGCGCATAGTCGAGATAGGGCGCGACCCAGGAGGCGGCGGGCTCGCGGGGATGGAGATAGATCGGCATGTCGTGCGCCTCGGCCGCCTCGAGGATCGGCCGGAACTTCAGCGCGTCCAGATATTCGCCCTTCGTGTGGGAGTTCACGATCAGGCCGTTGAGCTTCAGGCTCCCCGCCGCGCGCTCGATCTCCCTCGCCGCCGCCGCGGGATCCTGCGGCGCGATCGCCGCCAGGCCCGCAAAGCGCGTCGGATGGGCGCGCACGGCGGCGGCCAGCATGTCGTTCGACTCGGTCGCGAGTCGTGTCGCCAGCGAAGCCTCGAACACCTGCACGCCCGGCGAGGTGAGCGACAGGACCTGCATGTCGATGCCGATCGCGTCCATGTGGGCGATGCGGGCCGCGCCGATGTCGAGCAGACGATCGTCCATCGGCTTGTTGGCCGGCGTCTGCGCGAGGATCGACTCGCCCATCTTGGCGAAGCCCGGCTCGACATTGGGGCCCGCCAGCACCTTGTACCATTGCGCCATGATCTCGGGCGTCACGAAGGCTTCTTCGACCGCGATACGCCGAAAGTTCATCATCCAGGCTCCCTGCTCGGTTGCGCCGAGCCTACGTCAGCACGCGCGGAACGCCGAGTTCATTTCGCATGCAATCGATGGGCGGGTCCGGCTAGCATCAGGCGCGTCTACACAGGAGCAACCGGATGACGATGCCCGAAGACGACTCGTCCCTCCCGTCCCGCCGCACCGCCATGGCTTCCGGCGCGGCCCTGCTGGGCACGACCCTGCTGGCCGGCGGGGTCTCGCAGGCGCAGGGCCCGGCCCCCTCGCGGGCCGCTCCGGTCAACGCCGCGATGCCGACGGGCTACAACATCCTCTTCGTGCTGGTCGACCAGGAACACTTCTTCCCGCAGTGGCCGTTCCCGGTGCCGGCGCGCGAGGCGATCAAGAAGAAGGCCGTCACCTTCCTCAACCACCAGGCGGCCTCCTGTGTCTGCTCCTCGGCACGCTCGGTCGTCTATACCGGCCAGCACATCCAGCACACCGGCATCGCCGACAATCTCAACTACATCTGGCAGCGCGACCTTTCGACGAAGATCAAGACGGTCGGCCACCGGCTCACCGAGCTGGGCTACCACGCCGCCTATCAGGGCAAGTGGCATCTGTCGGCGACGATGGACCTCAACAACAAGCCGGTCGACGCGCCGCTGCTCGACTATCGCAAGACCATGCAGTCCTACGGGTTTAAGGATTTCTTCGGCGTCGGCGACCTGATCGACGGCACCCTGGGCGGCTACAAGTACGACGACGGCACGCTGGCGACCGCCGTCACGTGGTTGCGGACGGAAGCGCAGACGCTGCGCACGAAAGGCCAGCCCTGGTATCTCGCCGTCAATCTCGTGAACCCGCACGACACGATGTACTTCGACTCCGATACGGGAGACGAGAACATCCAGGGCAAGCATCATGCGATCGGCATCGCCCGCGCGCCGGACGATGAGCTCTATCGGGCGACCTGGGACTCTGTTCCTCTGCCAAGCAATCGGCACCAGCCGTTCGATGCGCCAGGGCGGCCGCTGGCCCACCTCTACTACCAGCAATCGATCGACCTGCTGGTCGGACAATGGCCCGACGAGGACCGGCGGTGGCGCGCGCTGCGCAACTACTACTTCAACGCCATCCGCGACTGCGACACAAAGGTGGAGCGCCTGATGGCGGCGCTCGAGAACAACGGCATGGCGCAGAACACCATCGTCGTCTTCACCGCCGACCATGGCGAGCTGGGCGGCAGCCACCAGATGCGCGGCAAGGGCACGACCACCTACCGGCAACAGAACCACCTGCCGCTGATGATCGTCCATCCGGCGATCCCGGGCGGCAAGGAATGCCGGGCGATCACCTCGCAGCTCGATCTTACGCCCACGATCCTGGCCCTTACCGGCAAGGACGGCGCCGCGCTGTCCCGTGCAGGCGAGGGATTGCGCGGCAGGGACTTCTCCCCGTTGCTGCGCAACCCGGAAGCCGCCGGGCAGAAGGCCGTGCGGCCGGCCGCGCTGTTCAACTTCAACATGCTGTCCTACGCGGACCCCAAATGGGCCGCGAAGACGATCGATACACGCGCCTTCAGGACGAAGCCGCCCGAGCAGCAGGATGCGCAGCTTCAGGGCCAGTTCCCGGATTTCCCGCATCGAACGGGAATTCGCAGCATCTGGGACGGCCGCTACCGGTTCTCGCGCTATTTCTCGCCGGTGCAGTTCAACACGCCGAAGACGATGGAGGAGCTTCTCGCGAAGAACGACCTCGAAGTCTATGATCTCGACACCGATCCCGACGAAATGAACAACCTCGCGCGCGACCCGAAGAAGAACGCCGATCTCATCCTCGCGCTCAACCAGGTGACGAACGAACGCATCGCCGACGAAGTGGGCGTCGATGATGGATCGTTCCTGCCGATCCGGGATGGGAAGTGGTCCTTCCCTCCCTTGGACGAAAGATAGTCGGCGAGAGAGCCATACGTCGCTCCCGGACATTGCCTGAGGCAATGTCCTGACGCTCGCCCAAGGCCGCGCTTGGCGCCGCCTACTTTCTTTCGAAGGTGCCAGTCAGCGCGGCCTTGGCCAGCGTGTTGAAATGCAGCTGGAAGCCGACGATCGCCGCCGACGTGTCGGCATTCACCGGCAGGGTCTCTTCCTTCACCGCGAACACCGTGAACACGTAACGATGCGGGCCGTGGCCCTGCGGCGGGCACGGACCGCCATAGCCCGGGGCGCCGAAGTCGGTGCGCGTCTGAAGCGCGCCCTTCGGGAGCAGGCCCGCCTTCGGGTTGCCGGCGTCGAGCGCCAGTTCGGTCGTGCCGGCGGGAATGTTGACCACCACCCAGTGCCAGAAGCCCGAGCCGGTCGGCGCGTCGGGATCGAAGCAGTGGACGGCGAAGCTCCTGGTGCCCTCGGGCGCACCGGACCAGCGCAGGTGCGGCGACTTGTTGCCGCCACCACAGCCGAAGCCGTACTCGGCCGACAGGATGTGCTCCATGTCGAGGGAGGCGCCTTCCTTGAAGCTGTCGCTGGTCAGAGTGAATGCCATGGTCCTGCGTTCCTTCGTTTTTGCTGCATTTCGTGGCGCTCCGAACAGTGCCAGCGCCATCGACTGGGATTCAAGGGATCTTCACGAGCGATCGGGTCGCGGCTGCCGCTCCAGCGCTTCCAGTCGCGACGCGATCAGGGTCGCGCTCATGGTCTGCAACGCCGACCAGGCGGCCACGGCTCCCGGAATCGCAGCCCACGCCCAGCCCGCGAAATATCCGACGGCCCCGGCTGCGATCAGAAACAGGCATGTCGCACCGGCTTTACGCTGGGCGCCGGCCCTGAACTCCGCGGAGGTCTTGCCCATCTCCGCAGACTTCGCCGCCAAAGCGTCATGCCATCCCATTCGCCGGGCTTTCGGTTTGAGTGTGTTGCAGTACCGGGCGTCGCTCCCGGAGCTTGCCAGAGGCAAGCTCCTGACGCTCCCCCGGCCGCGCTCTGCGCGGCCGATCACTCAGCCTTGATCCCGATCTCCTTCATCACCTTCAGCATGATGTCGGTGTCGCGCTTGAAGACCTTGTTGGTCGCCTCGAAGTCGAGGGGGCCGACGATCAGGTACTTCTCCATCAGCGACTTCACCTTTTCGTCGGTACCGGCTTCGAACAGCGTGTCGGAGAGTTTCTTCGAGATGTCCTTGGGCGTCGCGGCCGGAACGGCGAAGACGGCGAAGGCCCGCGTCTCGTAGAAGCCGCCGACCGCGCCCTGCTCCACCATCGTCGCCACGCCGGGAAAGGCCGGCAGACGGTCGCCCATCATGGCGACGGCCTTACCCTTGCCGGAGGCGATCACCGCCGCCGCACCGGCCGGACTGCCCGCCCCGCCGTCGAGCTGCTGGGCCGCCACGTCGGCGAACATCGCCGCCTCGCCGCGATACTGCACGACCTCGACCTTGAAACCGTACTGCCTGGCCATCGTCTCGATCAGCATCTGCGGCGTCGAGCCGGGGCCGTAGGCGCCGAAGTTCAGCTTGTCGACCTTCTTCGCGTATTCGACGAACTGCTTAAGGTTGGTGGCGCCGGTCTTCTCGGCCGCCACGACCGGACCGCCCAGGCTGGTGGTCATGGCGAGATAGGTGAAGTCCTTCTCCGGATCGTAGGGCAGGTCCTTCACGGTGACCCGGTTCTGGATCAGCGACGAGGAGATGGTGCAGAGGATGGTATAGCCGTCCGGGGGCGCGCGCTTGACCTCGGCCACGCCGATCGTGCCGCCGGCACCGCCCTTGTTCTCCACCACCACGGAGGTGCCGAGCTTGCGGCCGAGAAAGTCGCCATAGACGCGCGCGATGCCATCGGTCTGACCGCCCGCGGGATAGGGCACGATGATGCGGATCGGCTTGTTCGGGAACGCGCCCTGCGCCCGCGACGAGGAGGTGAACAGAGCCGGCGCTGCAATGGCGGCCGCGCCCGCAACGAAGAGTCCGCGACGAGTCGGTGTACGCATACTTGATCCTCCCTGAACTCCGGGACCTTGCTGCCCCTTGAGCTTGCGGGCGAAACACTAGTGCAGGACGAGTGAAGGCAGCAAGCAGAGGACGCGCAGGGGCGACGTTCTGCACTACACTCGGAACGGATTCGAAGGAGTCTTCCGCTGCACGACGCGACATCACCCCTTGTCATTTCGCTGTTCGGGATCGCCGGCGTCGCCGCCGCCTATCTCCTGGGCTCGATTCCGACCGGCTATCTCGCGGGCCGGCTGATGCGGGGCATCGACATCCGCGAACACGGTTCGGGATCGACCGGCGCGACCAACGTGTTGCGCACGCTGGGCAGGGGACCGGCCCTCGCCGTGCTGCTGGTCGACGTGCTGAAGGGTGTCGCGGCCGTTCTTCTCGGACGCTGGCTCTACCCCTGGCTCGAGCTGCCGGTGGGCTGGGTGCCGTGGGCCGTCTGCCTGTGCGGGCTCGCGGTGCTGATGGGACACAGCCGCTCGATCTGGCTGGGCTTCACCGGCGGCAAGTCGGCGGCGACGGGACTGGGCGTACTGCTCGCGCTGTCATGGCCGGTCGGCGTGGGCGCGGCAGCGGTCTTCGCCCTCGTGTTGGCCCTCGCCCGGATCGTGTCGCTCGCCTCGATGCTGGCGGCCTTGTCCGCGGTCGTCCTGGTCCACGTCCTGCCCGAGCCGCTGCCCTACCGCCTGCTGGTCGTCGCCGGCGGCCTCTATGTCATCGCGCTCCACCGCGCCAACATCGCGCGCCTGCTCGCGGGCACCGAGCCGAAGGTGGGACGCAGCAGCCCCTGACCCCAAATCATCCTGAGTGCCGCGAAGGATCTCACGCTCGCAACGCAATCCTTTGATCGTTCCGTGAGGTCCTTCGCTGCGCTCAGGACGACCGGCTTCGCCCCCGCATCACCTCGGCGATGGCCTGGTCGAGATGGGCCTGCAGGAAGGGCTTGTTGAGGCGTGGGATGTCGGCGCTCTCGCCGTCGGGCAGCTCGGCATAGCCGGTGGCGAGCAGGACCGGCAGGCCGGGGTGTATGCGCCGGATTTCGGCGACCAGTTCGGTGCCGGTCATGCCGGGCATCGCCTGGTCGGTGACGACGAGATCGACGCGCTTCAGGCGCGCCAGCGCCGCCAGCGCCGCCAGCGCCTCGCGGCCGGAATAGGCGGTGGTGACCTCGTGGCCGAGGTCTTCCAGCATCGCCGCCGTGTTCACCAGGATCAGCGCATCGTCGTCGACCGCGAGGATATGGAGCGACGCCGCCTCGTCCGAAGGCGCGGGCTCGGAACGGTGCGACGGGACATCCGCGCCACCGGCCACCGGGATCCACAGCGACGCGGTCGTGCCGGCGCCCGGTGCGCTCTCGAGCTGCAGGCGGCCGCCCAATTGCTCGGCCAGTCCATGCACCATCGAGAGGCCGAGCCCCGTCCCCTTGCCCACGCCCTTGGTCGTGAAGAAGGGCTCGGTCGCGCGCGCCAGCGTGGCCGCGTCCATGCCGTGGCCCTCGTCGCGGACCGAGAGGCGCACGTAGCGGCCGGCCGGCAGCGGGAAGGACGCGCTCGGGTTGGCCGCGACCTCGCCTGCGACGATGGCGATGGTCCCGCCGCGCGGCATGGCATCACGCGCATTGACCACGAGGTTGAGCAGCGCCATTTCGAGCTGGTTGACGTCGACCCGCACCGGCGGCAGCGAGGCCGGGCAGTCGACGTCGAGCACGATCGAGGGGCCGAGCGTGTGGTCGAACAGCGTCGTCATGCCAGCCACGAGCTCGCGCACCGAGGCCAGTTCGGGGTCGAGCTCCTGCCGCCGCGCGAAGGCCAGCATGCGCTGCGTCAGGGCGGCGCCGCGGCGCGCCGCCTGCATGGCATTGTCGATCAGCAGCAGGTTCCGGTCGTCGGGCGGCAGGCGCTTGCGCACCAGTTCGAGGCTGCCGATCACCGCGGTCAGCAGGTTGTTGAAATCGTGCGCGACGCCGCCGGTGAGCTGGCCGATCGCCTCCATCTTCTGGGACTGGAACAGCGCCTCGCGCGCGCGTTCGAGTTCCAGCTGGCCCTCGCGACGTTCGGTGATGTCGCGCGTGACCTTGGCGAAGCCGCGCAGCGTGCCGTCGGGCCCGCGCACCGGATCGATGACGACGCTGGCCCAGAAGCGCGTACCGTCCTTGCGCACGCGCCATGCCTCGTTCTCGAAGCGGCCCTCGTGGGCCGCGGTGGCGAGCGCGCGCTGCGGCGCGCCGGCGGCGCGGTCCTCCTCGGTGTAGAACCGCGAGAAATGCTGGCCGACGATCTCCTCGGGCGCATAGCCCTTGATGCGCTGGGCGCCGGCGTTCCACGTCGCGACGTTGCCGTCGGGGTCGAGCATGTAGATGCCGTAGTCGGTGACGCTCTGCACCAGCAGGCGGAACTCCTCCTGGCTACGGCGCAATTCCTCCTCGGCCGCGCGCCGCCGGGTGAGGTCGCGCGTAACCTTGGCGAAGCCCAGCAGCGTGCCGTCGGGCGCGCGGATCGGGTCCATGACAACGTGTGCCCAGAAGCGCGTGCCGTCCTTGCGCACGCGCCAGCCCTCGTTCTCGAACCGGCCCTCGCACAGGGCGACGTCGAGCGCCCGCGCCGGCAGGCCGGAGCGGCGATCCTCTTCGGCGTAGAAGCGCGAGAAATGGCTGCCGACGATCTCGGCCGCGGTATAGCCCTTGAAGCGCTCGGCGCCGCTGTTCCAGCTCGCGACGTTCCCGGCCGGATCGAGCATGTAGACAGCATAGTCCAGGACGCCCTCGACCAGCTGCCCGAACGAATCTTCGTCGGTCCGTTGGGTGGAGGACGCAGGATTATCGGGGGAACGGACCTTCATGCCCCCTTGTAGCACGGATGGACGCGCCCGGACGGACCGGGACCACGCTTCTGCCGCCTAGGCCGAGCCGTTGAGGTGCAGGTTCTTCACCGACTTCAACAGCTTGCGCAGCTGCTCGCGCTGCTCGGCGTCGAGCGGCTTGTCGTCGGGCTCGGACTGCAGGGAGAGTTCGGCCTCCTCGAGGCGGCGGATGAAGTCCATGACCTCGGCGGAGCGCTTCGGGTCGGCGTCGCTGACCAGCTGCAGCATGGTGAGGTAAAGCGAGCCCAGGCTCTTGTTCTGAAGGTCCGGGGAGAGCGGGAACTTGCTCTTGAACATGCCGTCCATCGCGGCCTTGGCCTCGCCGGCCGTCTTGGACCGGCGCAGCCCGAACTCCATCTGGTCGAGGCGGTGCGTCACCTCGAACTTGTGCGCCGCGAGCTGCTCGCGGTTCTTCTGCTCGACCTCGTGCCTGTGCTGGATGTTCTGCAGCAGCGCCGCGCCCCCGGTTAGCACGACTGACGAAAGCAGCCACATCCCGACCGAACTGTTGAGGAACTCCATCACCTTCTTGCCGAAGCCGCTCTTGGGCGGACCGGGCGGAGGAGGGGCCGGCGCGACGACCGGGACACCATGCTCGGTGTCGAGACGGCGGCGCACGTGATAGCGCAGCTCCTCCTCCGCCTCGACCTGGCGCCGCCGCTCGTCTTCCACGCCGGGTTCGGCGATCGGGGGCGTTATCGTCCGCACGCTGTCGTCGCTCATGGTTCAGTTCCCTCCCTCGGCGGGCGAAGTATTTTTCGTTCCCGGGCGCCGACGACCCTAGGCGCGGCGACCCGACTATCAATAAGCTGCCTGCCCAAACTGGGCAGATCACCACTATTAACCGGGAGACCGAGATGGCCGAGCCACCAACGGCGCGACGGCGGGCGACGAAGGCGCCGCCGGCGGGCCGGCTGCTCGCGAAGGGAGCGCCGGAGAGTTCCCGCCTCCTCGTCTATATGATTGGCAACTTCCTGCACCGGCTGGAGCTGGAGCGGCGACAGGCCTATTTCGGCGATCTCGACCTGGCGCGCGTCGCGGAGATCATCGGCATGGCCGGCGTCGAGCCCGGCATGCGCGACGAGGGCTTTCGCGACACCCATCGCAGTTTCGACAGCGTCGTGGGCGTCGAGGGCCAGCGCGCCGTGAACGCCTCCTCGATCGCGCAGGCGACCGGGATTCCGCGCGAGACGGTCCGCCGCAAGCTGAAGATGCTGCTCGAGCACGGCCTGATCGTCGAGAAGGGCCGCGCCCGCTATGTGCTGCAGCCCGGTATGCTGCAGGCGCCGGAGCGGCAGGCCGCCTTCGCCGCCGGAATCCAGCGCACGCTGCAGTTCATGAACGACTGCGTCGAGCAGGGATTGATCGAATGGATCCCCGCCGAGAAGGCGACACGTTGAGCTACGCGAAGCGGAGCGAGTCGAAGAACTCGGCGACCATCGGCGCGCTGCGCTCCGAGGCGGGGCCTTGGGCAACCTGCGTGTAGAGCGCCGCGCGGGTCATGTAAAGGCGCACCCGCACGAAGCGCTCGCCGGCCGCTGCGAGCGTGAAGTCGCGCCCCGTCAACGGGCCGGTCACGATCTCCCGTTGCTCCAGCACCGTGGCACCCGGCCATGTCGTCGACATGCCCGCCTGTGCCTGCAACAGCGCCGCACTGAGGGCTGCCCCCGTGGGGACGTCGTGCGGAGGGGCGAGGGTGACGTCGAGCAGTTCGAGCGTCACCTTGTCGGGCAGCATGAAGACGTAGGAGTGCACCGTGGCGCCGTGGCCGGGCACCCGCAGGTAGCGATAACCCTTGGGCATCCTGACGCGATAGCGACCCTCGGAACCGTAGACATCTTCCCACACGACCTGTTGCGCCTGCACAGGCGTGACGCCCGCGACCAGCGCAAGGCTGGCGGCGCGCGCGATGTTGGCCGTGAAGAACCGTCGACGTTGCATGATGTCACCTCCGCACCCACACCTTGCTCTTCCGTGCAGCGTCTGCAAGCGGGGCACTGCTCACTTTGGGCAGTCGTCTCGTTGATGGATGAGGCCGCGCCGCTAGTGTCCCGGCCATGTCAATGAACACAACAGCACGTTGCGGACTGGCCCTGCTCTTCGCGGCGCCCCTCGTCGCCGCCGGCAGCACCGCCCGTTCGGAGGGCATGCCTGCACCCGGCTGGAACATGTACAGCAACCCGGCCAACATCACCCAGGTCATCGGCTTCTCGACGGTCCAGTACCCTGTCGGATCGACGCCGGTCGATCCCAACATGGGGCCGAACAACGGCGCCAGGATCAACGCGAACATCGCGGGCTTTGCCCAGACGCGCGCCACCATGGACACCGGTTCGACCGGCATCGTCGTCGGCTCCAATCACTTCAATCCGGCCGGGCTCACGCCGGTCGGGACGGGCAGCCAGAATTACAGCAGCAGCGGCGTCGGCTATACCGGCACCTATTACAACGTGGCGGTCGATTTCTACGATGCCGCCGGCACCACGAAGGTCGCGACGAGCAAGGTCCCCGTCCTGTACATCGGCGACCAGGATCCTGACCTCTTCTACATGGGCGTCGGCTTCGACCGGACCAACGCCGATCCCGGCAATCCGGCCCCGGTGGCGCCCAGCCACAATCCGCTGCTCAACCTGACCTGGGTGAAGACCGGCTCGGTGGACCAGGTGCGCAAGGGCTATGTCATCCGCAACGGCGAGCTGATCCTCGGCATCCCCAACGGCGATACGAGCCCAAACGACAAATTCACCTTCGTGAAGCTCGCGAAGAACCAGGCCGGCACCGATTGGGCGACCACGGGCATGACCGTCTCGGTGACGCCCGCGGGGGGCGGCGCCGGCAGCGGCCCAACCCCGGGCACGATCCTGCAGGATACCGGCATCGGCTACATGTTCCTGACACCGCTGCCCGGCTCGGGGATGAGCACGACGCAATGGGCCGAGACCGGAACGCAGGTCGACATCACCTTTCCCGGCGACTTCGCCTCGTACGGTTTCTCCGCCGTGCATTACAAATCTCCGGCCCACGGAAAGCCGGGCAACTGTCCGTCCACCCTGGACCCGGCGACCACGCCCTGCAGCGTGCGCCCCGACACGGTCAGCCCCGGCACCTACGTCAATACCGGACGCGAGTTCTTCGCGGGCTTCGACTATCTCTATGACGCCGCCAACGGCTATGTCGGCTACTACTGGACCGGCAACACGACGGGCGGCAGTTCGACGCCGGGCGTCGCGCTGGGCGGCACGGTGCCGCTGTTCGACGGCTTCGAGTCGAGCCTGCGCACCTTCCTGATGGGCCCGACGGTGCTGCAGCAGACCGGGACGGGCACCTTCTCGGGTGAGATTTTCGGCACGGGCGGCCTCACCATCTCCGGCGGCCGGGTCAACCTCACCGCTGCCAACAGCTACTTCGGCGGCACGACCGTCACCGGCGGCGGCATCCTCGCCATCGATTCCGATTCGCGGCTGGGCGACGCATCGGGCGGGCTCATGCTGGCGGGCGGCACGCTGCTCGCCACCGGCTCGTTCACGACGCCGCGCGCCCTCACGATGGGCCTGGGGGGCGGCATCGTGGACAGCAACGGGTTCGACCTCGTCTTCGGGGCGCCGGTGTCGGGACCGGGCAGCCTGACCAAGAGGGGTCTGGGCGTCCTCACTCTCTCGGGCGCCAACAGCTACACGGGCGGCACGATCGTCGACGAGGGAATCCTGCGCCTCGCGCCCGGCGCGTCGCTGTCGCCCCTGGGCGGCCTCACCGTCACGGGCGGTCTCTTCGATCTCAACGGCAACGACGTCGCCGTCGGCCTGCTTCAGGGAAGCGGCGGCACCATCGCCCTGGGTGCCAACACGCTCACCGTCAACCAGTCGGCCTACACGGTTCTGGGCACCCTCCTCACCGGCACGGGCGGACTCTCGCTCGAGGGCCCGGGCACGCTGGACCTGCGGGGGGTCAATACCTATACCGGCCCGACCACCGTCTCGAACAGCCGGCTGGCGGTGAACGGCAGCATCACCAGCGACGTGACGGTCGGCGCGGCGGGCAGCCTGGGTGGCATCGGCACGATCTTCGGCAGCGTGAGCAATGCCGGCGCGCTGGCGCCCGGCAATTCGATCGGCACGCTGACCGTCGCGGGCGACCTCGCCCAGGCCCCGGGCAGCACCTATCAGGTCGAGCTCGACAACCAGGGGCAGGCCGACCGCGTGAACGTCGGCGGCACCGCCCAGTTGGGCGGCACCGTGAACTTCATCGCCGCCCCTGGCTCCTACGCCGCGCAGCAGACCTACACGATCCTGAACGCGGCGGGCGGGATCGCCGGCGCCTTCGCCGGTGCGATGGGCAACTATGCCTTCCTGTTTCCGTCGCTGAGCTACGACGCCAACAACGTCTACCTCACCATCGCGCGCAGCTTCGCGCGGGGCGCGCAGACGCCGAACCAGGCGGCGGTCGGCGCGGTGCTCGATGCCAATGCAACGACCGCCAACGGCTCGTTCGGCAACGCCATCGCCACCCTCACCACCCTGTCGCCCACCGCGGGCACGGCCGCGCTCAATGCTCTGAGCGGCCAGAACTATTCCGGCTTCTCCTCGGTCGGCGTGGCGGGGGCGCAGCTCTTCATGAGCAACTTCGCGGGCCAGGCCGGCGGCTCCACCGGCGGCGTCAACCGCGTGGCGCTCGCCGAGGCCTGCGACGTGGCCTGCGACAGCGTCACACCGGCGCTGTGGGGTGCCTGGGGCGGTGCGGCCGGCGGCCTCGGTACCATCGTCGGCACGACGAACGCGGGCACCCTCACCTACAATCTCGGCGGCTTCGCCGCGGGGCTCGACCGCAAGCTGGCGCCCGACTTCCTGCTCGGCGTCACCGTGGGCTACAGCGGCGGCACGCAATGGGTCCAGGGCTTCCAGGGCCAGGGCACGACCAGCACGGTGCAGGCCGGCCTCTACGGCAGCTACGCGCGCGGCCCGGTCTACGTCGACGGACTCGCGGCCTACGCCTATTCCGACAACCAGATGACCCGGCAGATCGCGATCCCCGGCATAGCGGCGGTGAACGCGCAGGGTCGCACCGGCGTCAACCAGCTGTTCGGCCAGGTCGAGGCCGGCTACCGGTTCGACATCGGCGGGCGCGCCGGTGCCTTCGTGACGCCCTTCGCGCGCCTGCAGGCCGCCACGGCGACGCAAGCCGCCTTCACCGAGACCGGCGCCGGCTCGCTCGGCCTCAGCGTCGCCGCACAGACCACCAACTCGCTGCGCACCGTGTTCGGCGCGCAGCTCGGCGGCGCGATGGACCTCGGCTGGCGCGAGAAACTGGCGATGCAGTTGCGGCTGGGCTGGGGCCACGAGTTCGCCGACACCGCGCGGCCCGTCACCGCCTCGTTCATCGGCGCCCCCGCCTCGCCCTTCACGACCTTTGGCGCCTCGCCGCAGCGCGACAGTGTCGTTCTGGGCCTCGCCGCCGCCACCGCCATCGCCGAGGCCACCTCGGCCTATCTCCGCTACGAGGGCGACGTCTCCTCCCAGAACGCGGGCCACGCCCTGACGGCCGGCGTGCGCCTGACGTGGTGATCGCGACGGCGGATCACGAGCCCGCTCCGCGGCGGCGGCCTTCTGCCAGCCGGTACTGCCGCTGGAAGAAGGCCGAGTGCAGGCCGCCCTCGGGCGGGCGGGCGGAGATGTGCTGGGTGACCTGGGCGTCGTCCGAGGCGTTGCCCGCGACCATCAGCATGACGTGGTTCACCGGGATGGTCTTGAGCGTGCCGCGCTTCAGCAGCGCCTCGAACACCTGCTCGGGCTCACCTTCGGGAGCGGGAGTCCAGTAGCGCAGCGCCTTCAGCATGCCCTGCGTCGCGGCATCCAGCGCCCGGTAGTCGCCGTCGACATAGTGCGTGCCCAGCGTCTCGATCCGCGCGATGCAGATCGGCTCGCCGCCGGCTGCCGGATCCTCCAGGCTGTGGTCGGTGTGCAGCCCGTGCGGCTCGGGAAAGACGAACCTTCCGTAGGCGTAGTGCTCCTTGCGATAGCGCGCCGGCGGGACGAGCAGTTCCATCATCGCGTCGACGTCTTCGTTGTAGAGCCGCACCCAGGGGGCCATGGGATCGCCCGCGCCCCCCTCGGTGCCCGCCGCCACGCGCGCCTCCCAGCGTTCGTCGACGTTCACCGTCACGACCTCGTCGAACCTGCGGGCGCATTCGAAGATCTCCTTCGCCGCCTCGTCGCGGAAGCGGGCGATCGCCAGCGGCAGCTGCGTATGCGCCTCGCGATCGTTGAAGTCCGCCCGCAGGCGTTCGAGCACCGACCAGTGCGCCTCGGAGAAAGGCACCGGCTCCAGCAGCCTGAGCCGGGACGGCAAGGTCGTCCAGGCCTCGCGAAGGGACGTCGTCATCGCGGCAGTCTAGCACCCGGGAGGTGCCGCAGCGAACGCCAGGCGATCAAACCTGCCGGCGGCTTCCCTAGGCGAACAGGAAGTCCGCGTCCGACAGGCTCACCGTCTGCACGCCGATCAGCGTGATGGCACTGGTGGTGCCGCCGCTCGTGTAGAACAGCGTCGTCGAGTTGTAGCCGAGGCCGAGAGGATCCCATTCGTGGGTCGCGAAGTCCGAGAAGGAGTCGATCGCCGCGACCGCGGTGAAGTCCAGCGTCTCGCCGTTGAAGTCGAAGGAATGGATCGTGTCGGAGCCCCAGACGGTGTCGGTGTAGACGTAGCGATCGAAGCCCGTCTCGCCGATCAGCGTGTCGTTGCCGGCACCGCCGGTCAGGACGTCGTCTCCGGCGCCGCCGGCGATGTAGTCGTCGGCCGAACCCGCCGTCAACACGTCGTTGCCGCCCCAGCCATAAAGGAAGGTGTTCACGGTGTTGCCGGCGCCATTGAGATTGTCGTCGCCCGGCACCGAGCCCTGCACCCATTCGATCGACGACGCCGTGAGGTCGAGCGTCACGCCCGTGTCCGACCAGACGAACAGCGAGTCGAAGCCGGCCCCGCCGTCGATCACACTGTCGTCGCCCAGCTCGATCAGCGAATCGTCGCCGCCGTCTCCCCGCAGGATATCCGAACCGCCGTTGCCCAGCATGAGATCGGCGCCATCGCCGCCGGCCAGCGTATCGGTGCCGTCGCCGCCATCGAGATAATCGCCGAAGGCCGAGCCGGTGAGCGTGTCGTCGCCGCCCATGCCGTAGATATAGACCGCGCCGGTCTGGCTCGCCGCGTCGAACGTGTCGTTGCCGGCACTGCCCTGGACCCATTCGATCGACGCCGCGCCCATGTCCAGCGTCACCGGCGCGGCGGTCTGTACGAACACCGAGTCGAACCCCGCGCCGCCATCGATGGCGGTATCGGCACCGTCGATCAGCAAGTAGTCGGCGTCCCCGCCGGCCGACAGCGCGTCGGCGCCGAGGCCCCCCGCCAGCACGTCGCTGCCCGCGCCGCCCTCGAGCAGGTCATCACCGGCGTCTCCGTAAAGGGAATCGTCGCCATCATTGCCGAGAAGCCTGTTGGCGGACCCGTTTCCGTAGATCTCATCGCCGAAGGCCGAGCCAGCGACATTCTCGATGCCGATGAGCTGGTCGAGGTCGGAGAAACCGTCCTGTGCCGTTCCTGCGGCGAGATCGACGCGGATCGAACCGGGTGAAGTGCTGTAGTCGGCTGTGTCCACACCGGTGCCGCCATCGAGGACGTCGTTCCCGGCGCCGCCGCGGATCGTGTCGTTACCCTTCAGGCCGAGGAGATCGTTCGCCAGGTCGTTGCCGGTCAGGACGTTGTCCAAGTCATTGCCGGTGCCGTTGAGGCCGGCCGTGCCCATCAACCGGAGCTGCTCGAAGTTGGCGCCGAGCGTCCAGCCCACCCACGCCTCGACCGTGTCCGTGCCCTGGTTCTTCGCCTCGGTCACGACATCGCCGGCGGAGTCGACGACATAGGTGTCGTCGCCCAGCCCGCCCGTCATCGTGTCCGCACCGGCCTTGCCATCCAGCACGTTGTCGCCGTCGTTCCCGGTCAGGATGTTGTTGAGCTCGTTGCCCGTACCAGCGACGTGGCCCAGCCCGGTCAGCGTGAGTCTTTCGAGATTGGCGCCCAGCGTCCAGATGACCGACGAGAGCACCGTGTCCACGCCACCGTCAGCCAGCTCGCTCACCACATCGCCTGTATTGTCGACGATGTACTTGTCGTTGCCGGCGCCACCCTCCATCGTGTCGGCGCCCGCAGCGCCATCCAGCATGTTGTTTGCGGCATTGCCGGTCAGCACGTTTTCGAGATCGTTGCCTGTGCCGTGGATCGATTTCCTGCCGTTCAGAACCAGGTTCTCGACGTTGGCGGCGAGAGTGTAGTCGACCGATGCGTAGACCTTGTCGTTGCCCTCGCCCGCCTCCTCGACGACCTGATCGTCGGGAGTGTCGACGTAATAGGTGTCATCACCGCCCAGGCCCGCCATATAGTCATCGAGCCCCCGGCCATCGAGCACGTTGTTGGCCGAGTTGCCTTCGAGCGTATCCTGATTTGAGCCACCGATCGCATTCTCGATGACGACGTCTTTCGGGATCGAGTAGCCGCCGTGAACGGTGATGCCATTGTCCTGCACGTAGGACCAGACGCCCATCCCGTATGGCACGGTGGTCGACAGGTAAATCGATGCGATGAGCGACGATCCGGCATTGGAGATCGTGTCGATGCCTCCCGTGTCCCAGATAGACGACCAGTACGTACCCAATCCGTCGGTCGTCGGGAGATAGTAGGTATCGTTGCCGGATGCGTAGGTCGTGTTGGCGCCGTAGATCGTCTGAATGGCGGCGATATCGAAAGCCATGGGACCGTATTGAAGGCCGTACTGGAGGCTGTAGGGGTCGGAGTAGAAGTCCGGGTCGAAGTACGGAAACCCGTCATTGTAGGTCATCGTCGTATAGAAACCCGAGTTCCCCCCGGACGCGCCGTCCCAGGGCCAGGTGACTCCCGGGAACGTCGTCGCGTCCGGAGCGCTTCCGCCATCGTGCGGGTGAGCAAGCCCCAGCAGATGGCCGATCTCGTGGACCATGGTGACGAAAGTGAACGATCCCGGGGTGAAGGCGTCACCGGACCACGCCAAATCCTGGGCGTTGTACAGGGTGTTGAGGACCTCGGTATCGTTGTAGCCGGGGATTTCGCTCCATCCGAGGATGTCGCGTCCGCCGGCTTGAGACTGCGTTCCGGCCCAGAACAGGGCATCCGCCTCGGAGGCCTGCACCTTGACGAAGTCGATATTCGCCACGCTTTCCCAAAGCGCCAGCGCACTGTCGAGCGCCGCGAGAGCTTCCACCGACCAGCCGATCGTATCTGCGCCCTCGAACTCACCGTTGGCAGCGGCATAGGAGATCGTGACCTTGCCGCCATCTTCATCGATCCACCTGCCGCCCCAGACCAGACTGTCGATGTATTCGTCTGCGCCGTCGGTCGGCGTGCCGTCGATGAGGATGGTCGTGGCTGTGCCGGGCATGGGTAAGTCCTACGCGACGAAAGCGATGCGGGTATGGGTGAGGCCGAGGACCGGGGTGGTGGCGAGACGGCGGATGGCGAACGTCGCACGACGGATCGGCCGGCTGTCCGGTCCGCCGCCGCAAGTCGCCTGAACGAAGCCCGCCCGAAACGCCACGCTGCCCCCAAGGCCGGTCAGACCCTGTCCGAGTCTGGGATTCCGACATTGCGTCGGCAGCGAACTGCTCCCCAACAGCGTGCCGACGTTCGACACATATCGCGGTGTGGATTTTCCTGCAATCTGAGAGTGCATCCAAGGTCACGTTTCGCACATGGCGAAAGTAGCGGCGTGATGTGCAGGGATGCACATTGACAGGATTCGCCCCGCGATCACGCTCGCACGCAGCGTGCGGGGAGGGGATCCTGACGGCCACCGTCTATTTCGCCCGGGCTGGCACCTCGTGCCGCCCTCCGAGGACTGCCGCGTGAGGTCACGGAGCCCTCACAGCCTGGAAGGAGCGGCCGGCGAACTCTAGACGATCAGAAAGTCCGTATGATCGAGCACGCCATTGAGCGAGTCGATCGTCACGAACTTGACCGCGTCCACCCCGCCTGTGCCATCCGCGTCGTAGTAGAGCGACTTCGACACCGCGTCGAACAGGATGCGGTCGTCGGCCTGGGTGGCCACCGCCCCGAGGCTGAATGCCTCCGCCGCCAGACGGCCCGGTCCGAGGGCCTCGAAGACGTCGGGGCCGAGCTGGATCGTGTCGCCCGCGTGATCGAAGGCCACGATGCGATCGACATTGTGGGGGCCGAGCGCGGTGCTGAAGCGGAACGTGTCGCCGCCGCCGCCCCCGGCCAGCACGTCGGCGCCGAGTCCGCCGTCGAGCACGTTGTGGCCGGCGTTGCCGGTCAGGGCGTTGGCCAGGTCGTTACCCGTGGCGATGGAGGCCCGACCGACGAGCGTCAGGCTCTCGACGTTGGCCGCGAGCGTATGGCTGATCCAGGAAAGCACCAGGTCAGTGCCGCCGTTCGCCAGCTCGGTAACGACGTCGCCGGCATTGTCCACTTCGTAGGTGTCGTCGCCGTCGCCGCCCGCCATCGCATCGGCGCCCCGGCCGCCCTGGAGGACGTTGTTGGCGCCGTTTCCGACAAGGGTGTTGGCTCCGCCATTGCCAACGCCATCGATCGAGCCGATGCCGGTCAGGACCAGCTCCTCGACCTCGGCCGACAGGGTGTAGCTCACCGACGACAGGACCGTGTCGTAGCCGTTGCCGGCCTTCTCGACCACCCGGTCGCCGACTGCATCGACGACGTAGGTATCGTCTCCGGCGCCGCCGTACATCGTGTCGTTGCCCAGCCCGCCGTCGAGGCGGTTTGCGCCGACGGTCCCCGCCAGCATGTTCTTGAGGTCGTTGCCGGTGCCGTTGATCGAGCCGTCGCCGGTCAGGACCAGGTTCTCGACATTGGCGCCCAGCGTGTAGGATATGGCCGACCGCACCTCGTCGGTGCCGCCGCCGGCCGCCTCGACCACCAGATCCCCTTCATCGTCCACGGCGTAGGTGTCGCTGCCCGCGCCGCCTTCCATTCTGTCGGCGCCGGCGCCGCCATCGATCATGTTGCTGGCTGCATTGCCCAGGATGACGTTGGCGCCGCCATTGCCGCTGCCGTCGAGGGCGGCCCTGCCCGTCAGCACAAGCGTCTCGAGATTGTCCCGCAACCTGTAGGTCACCGACGCCCGGACCATGTCGGTGCCCTGATCTGCCGCCTCCGTGATCCTGTCGCCGGCATCGTCCACGATATAGGTATCGTCGCCCAGCCCGCCCGCCATGGTGTCGGCAGCAGCGCCGCCGTCGAGCGTGTTGTTCGCGGCATTGCCCGTCAGGACGTTGGCCAGCCCGTTGCCCGTGCCGTTGATGCCGACCAACCCGGTCAGCGTCAGCCTCTCGATGTTGGCGCCCAGCGTCCAGGTGATCGACGAGGACACCGAATCGATGCCGCCGTCCGCCCCTTCCGTCACCACGTCGCCGGCATTGTCGACGACATAGGTGTCGTTGCCCAGCCCGCCCGCCATGGTGTCGGCACCGGCGGCGCCGTCGAGCGCGTTGTTGCCGGCGTTGCCCGTCAGGACGTTGGCCAGCCCGTTGCCGGTACCGCCTGTATTGGCCGCACCGGTCAATGTCAGCCGTTCGAGTTCCGCGCCGAGAACCCAGGTGACCGACGAAAGCACGGTGTCGGTGCCGCCGTTCGCCGCCTCCACCACGACGTCGTAGAGACTGTCGACGACATAGGTGTCGTCACCCGCCCCACCCGTCATCGTGTCGACGCCGGCGCCGCCATCCAGCACGTTGGCGCCGCCATTGCCGCTCAGCAGGTTCTTGAGGTCGTTGCCGGTGCCGTTGATCGAGCCGTTGCCGGTCAGGACCAGGTTCTCGACATTGGCGCCCAGCGTGTGGGATAGGGCCGACCGCACCTCGTCGATGCCGTCGCCGGCCGCCTCGACCACCAGATCCCCTTCATCGTCCACGACGTAGGTGTCGCTGCCCGCGCCGCCTTCCATTCTGTCGGCGCCGGCGCCGCCGTCGATCATGTTGCTGGCTGCATTGCCCAGGATCACGTTGGCGCCGCCATTGCCGCTGCCGTCGAGGGCGGCCCTGCCCGTCAGCACAAGCGTCTCGAGATTGTCCCGCAACCTGTAGGTCACCGACGCCCGGACCAGGTCGGCGCCCTGATCTGCCGCCTCCGTGATCCTGTCGCCGGCATCGTCCACGATATAGGTATCGTCGCCCAGCCCGCCCGCCAGGGCGTCGGCACCGGCGCCGCCGTCGAGCGTGTTGTTCGCGGCATTGCCCGTCAGGACGTTGGCCAGCCCATTGCCGGTGCCGTTGGTGCCGACCAACCCGGTCAGCGTCAGCCTCTCG
>JAESFK010000276.1_pt1 | contig 32468 bp, 29 predicted proteins | sample 9269391 | NCBI WGS metagenome assembly JAESFK01 (sample SAMN14506231, study PRJNA617097) | algae metagenome | isolation source: Drouetiella hepatica UHER 2000/2452 and co-occurring heterotrophs from... | place: Slovakia: Slovak Paradise National Park, Hrabusice, Kosice Region | collected 2000-01-01
GTTCGAGCGTCACCGTGCCCGATGCCGCCAGCGCCGCCCGCGCCTTGCGGAACGCCGCGAGCTTTGCCGCCTCGCCGACGAGGATCTCCGGCTGGACAGGCCAATTCGATGCCGCCTGCGCGACTTCCTCGCGCAGATGCGGCACCGCCGGCAGCACAAAACGCGCGCCCGGCTCTGCCGCCGCGACCCGCGCGACCGCCTCGCCGAAAACCGGCATCAGATGGCGGATCTCCGAACGGCGACTGCCGGGCAGGATCAGGACTACGGGAGCAGCAGCATCCGCCCGGATCCCCGCCTCCGCGCCGTCGGGCCTGAGCTCGGACAGGCGCTCGATCAGCGGATGACCGACATAGACCGTCCTGGGCCCATGCAGCCGCTCCAGCGCCGCCGGCTCGAAAGGCAGCAACGCCAGGATGCGGTCGATATGCGGCGCCATCCGGCGGGCCCGGCCGGAACGCCAGGCCCAGACGCTCGGACACACCCAATGGGCGGTCGGAATCGATGGCGCCCCCGCGCGAACCTTTTTCGCGACACGCAGGCAGAAATCCGGCGCATCGACCGTCAGCAACAGATCGGGCGCGAATGCGGTCACGCCACGGGCAGCGTCATTCATGCGACGCAGCAGCAGGGGCAGGCGCGCGACCACGGGGCCAAACCCCATCACGGCGATATCGGCTTGCGGAAAGAGCGGCACGAGCCCGGCTGCAATCAGCCCCTCGCCGCCGACGCCGCTGATGACGAGCTCACGGTCACCGAGCCGCTGCCTGAGGCTTTCGAGGAAGCGCAGCGCCAGTGCATCGCCCGAGGCCTCGCCGGCAATCAATGCGAGGCGGAAGGGCCGGCTCACGAGGCGACGCCCTCGACGAACAGGCCGGACTGGTCGGCGAGCTTCGCGAGGCCGGCGGCATCGCCAACCAGAACACGCCCGGCCCTCAGGCCAATGCCCGAGAGGCCGGCAGCCGCAACGTTGCGCAGGGTCTCGGCGCCGATCGCCGGCATGTCGACCCGCAGGTCCTGGCCGTCCTTGGGGGCCTTCACCAGAACGCCATCGCCCTTGGCAAAGCGAAGCCGCCCCGCGGCGACAAGATCAGCGACGCGGCGGATCATGGCGTCGGTACCTTCGGCAGCCTCGATCGCGATCACGCGATGATCGGCCAGGATCGCAGCCTGCCCGACATCGAAGGGGGACAGCGCCGCCAGAAGCTGGAAGCCGCGCGTCACGAGCTCCCTCTGCGGCACCGTTGCCACCTTGCGGCCGAGCGAGCCGAGCGGCGCGGTGATCTGCGGCGCGACATCGGCCGGGCCGTGGACCGTAAAGCCCTGCCCCTCGAAGAATGTGACGACGCCGCGCAGGAGATGGTCGTCACCGCCGCGAAAGGCGCGGGCGAAATGAGGCAGATACTTCAACGTCGAGGCTTCGGGGCGCAAGGCGCCGAAACTCGGTCGCGGCAGGCTGCCGATCAGGACGAGATCGGCGATATCGCGCCGGCGCAGATCCTCCAGCAGCCGGCCGAGCTGGCCGAGACGGTAGCTCTGGAGGTCGGCCTGGCCGAAGGCGGTTGGGTCCGCCGCGCCCTCAAGGGCAGCGATGAAGATGGACCGGCCGCCGCGGGCCACAAGGCTGGCCAGATGCGGCGGAAAGTCCCCGGCGCCTGCGATGATGGCGAGAGGTCCGCGCATCGCGGCCGACGCTGCCAGATCAGCGCTCACCGATCCGGCGCGTTGACGTCATGGGGCACGCAGATCGCACGCTCGCCGCCGACCCGGATGAAGTCGAGGATCTCGTGGATCAGCGGATGCGCCGCGAACTCGCTGGCGACGTCCTCGACGCGCTCCGACAAGGTGCCTTCATCGGCAAAAAGCAGACGATAGGCGCGGCGCAGCTCATGGATCTGCTCGCGTGAAAATTCGCGGCGCCGCAGGCCGACGAGATTGAGCCCGGCCAGATGGGCCGGGTTATCACGGACGAGACCGAACGGGATCACATCGTTCAGCACGCCAGCGCCACCGCCGATGAAGGCATGATCGCCGACGCGGATGAATTGCTGCAGGCCTGTGCCACCACCGACGATCACGAAATTGCCGACGGTGACATGGCCGGCGCACATGACGTTGTTGGAGAAGATAACGCTGTTGCCGATATGGCTGTCATGCCCGACATGCGAGTTCGCCAGAAAGAAGCAGCGGTCGCCGATCGTGGTTTTCATGCCCCCGCCTTCAGTGCCGGGGTTCATCGTCACGCCTTCGCGGATCTTGCAATCGGCGCCGATTGTCAGCGTCGAAGGCTCGCCACGATATTTCACGTCCTGGGGCGGATGGCCGATCGAGGCGAAGGGATAGATGCTCGTCCTGGCGCCGACCGTGGTGCGGCCGGCAATCGCGACGTGGCTGATCAACTCGACGCCGTCAGCCAGCACGACATCCGGTCCAACGGTGCAGAACGGGCCGATCTTGACGCCCTCGCCGATGCGCGCGGCGGGATCGATGACCGACATGGGATGGATGCTGGAACTCATGGCTGGGCACTCAAGGGGAACGACCTGGCACTCACGGAAAACGCCGTCCTGCTCTTGCGGATGGTCATTGGGATCAGATGACCATCGCGGAAAGGTCGGCCTCGGCGACGAGCACGCCGTCGACGCGGGCCTCGCCGCGGTAGAACCAGATGTTGCGCTTGCGCGCTACCTTGGTCAGGTGGAAACGCAGCGTGTCGCCAGGTCCGACGGGCTTGCGGAACTTGGCCTTGTCGATCGTGGTGAACAGCACGCTGTGGACAGCAGCATCGTCGCTGCCGCGCGCGCTGACGACGAGCACGCCGGCCGTCTGCGCCATCGCCTCGATCATCAGCACGCCCGGGAAGACTGGCCTGTCGGGAAAATGCCCGGTGAACTGAGGCTCGTTGATGGTGACGTTCTTGATGCCGATTCCCGATTCGTCACCGTTCATCTCGATGACGCGGTCGACAAGGAGAAAGGGGTAGCGGTGCGGAATGCAGGCCATGATCTTCTGGATGTCGGCCACACCCAGCGTCGTCGTCGCCTCGGTCATCGTTTCGTCTCTCCCGTGCGGGCCGTCCGTGCGGCCGCATCATCAATCCGTTTCTAGCCGCGTGACGGCAGGAGGCCAACACCCAGGCTGGCCGCCGGTGCGCCCACGCCCGCCTCGTGAGTAGAGACAGGCGCTGCGGGCAGGCGCGGTCGCCTCAGCCTTCGGTGCGGCCCTTGCCGCGATTGGCCACCAGCGATTTCAGCAGCGCGGTCTCGCGTGCCCAGCTCAGCGCGGGCTGAGCCGGCGTACCACCATAGCGCGCGCCGCGGGGAATATCGCCGGCGACGCCGCTCTGTGCTGCCACCTGCGCACCCATGCCGACGGTCAGGTGGCCGGCCAGGCCGACCTGGCCGCCCAGCACGACGAAATCCTCAAGCGTCGTCGAGCCGGCAATGCCGACCTGCGAGACGATGACGCAATGGCGCCCCACGACGACATTGTGCCCGATCTGGACGAGGTTATCGATCTTGGTGCCCTCACCTATCACCGTGTCACGGCTGGCACCGCGGTCGATGCAGGTGTTGGCGCCGATCTCGACATCGTCCTGCACGATGACGCGCCCGATCTGAGGCACCTTCATGTGGCCGCGCGGGCTCATAGCGAAGCCGAACCCGTCCTGCCCGATGCGAACGCCGGGATGGATGATGACGCGGTTGCCGATCAGCGCAGCCTGCACAGTGGAGCCAGCCCCGATCGCGCAGTTGCGGCCAATGCGGACCTGCGGACCGATGACAGCGTGCGATGCGATCACGGTCCCCGAGCCGATCTCGGCCCCCGGACCGATGACAGCGCCCGGATCGACCGTGACGCCGGCCTCCAGAACGGCCGTGGCATGAACGAAGGCGCCGGGCGCCACGCCCTGCGAGCCGAAGACCGAGCCGGGCTTCAGGGCGGACGGGAAGAACCGAGCCAGCACCTTGGCGAAGGCGTGATAGGGCGCCGGAGACACCAGAGCCGTCGTGCCGGCCGGCACGCGCTCGGCGAAACGCGACGAGACCAGGCACAAACCCGCGCCCGTCGCGGCGAGCGCGTCGGTGTATTTCGGGTTGTCCATATAGGCAATGTCGGCCGGGCCGGCATTCTCGAGCGCCGCGGCGCCGGTGATCGGACGCGTCGGATCGACGCCTTCAGGCAGCGTCGCGCCCGAAATAGCAGCGACCTCGCCGAAGTTGAGCGAGGTCGCGATGGGGAAGAATTGCGGGTCTGACATCAGGACAATCCGGAGCGGGGCGCTGGTCGCGCCCCGCCTCGTCAGAAGCGGGTACCGCCGGAGAAGCGGAAGGCCTGGGTCCGGTCGCCGCCATACTTGGCGGTCACGCCGTTGAAGGTACCAACCTGGCCGTCATCCTTCGACAGGGCGTAGGCATAGTCGAAGCGGATCGGGCCAAGCGGCGACTGCCAAAGCAAGCTGACGCCGACCGACGAGCGGATGACGTTCTTGTCACGCACGCAGGCGATGTTGCTCTGATACTGCGACGTCGCCGCAACGTTGAACTGACGCGCCGACGAACCGGCCGGGCAGCCCGCGAAGGCCGTGGCATTGCCGCCGTCGTAGTTGAACAGCGTTCCGGCATCGGCGAAGACCGCGCCACGCAGACCGAGGTCGCGCGGCAGGCCCCAGATCGGGAACTGCACTTCGAGCGAACCACCGAAATAGGTGGTGCCGCCGAGCGCGTTGGTCGTCGGATCGTTCGACACGTCACGCGGCCCGATGCCCGACGGTGCGAAACCACGCACCAGGCTCGGCCCCAGGAAGTAGTGGTCGATCATGCGAAGCTCGCCGCTGGTCGCCTGGACGTGACCGCCCTGGAGACGCGCGAAGCCGACGACGTCGTCGAAGATTTCCTTGTAGTAGCGCGCATCGGCCGAGACGCGCAGGAACTTCGAGTCGCCACCGACACCGGCGAATTCCGGCTTCAGCTCGGCCATGAAGCCGTTACGCGGGCTCTGAACGTTGTCGAGCGAGTTATAGTTGAAGCCCAGGCCCACCAGCGAGGTCAGCGTCGTACCCTGCGCTTCCTTGACCGCAATCGATGCCTCGCCATTGGTCAAGCAGTTGATGGTGGGGCTCGCGGCGATCGCACCGGCGGTACCGGGGGTGACCCCGATCAGCGGCACCGAGCAGTCGTTGTACGGACGGTCGGCATCGTTCCGGATCTCGATTTCCGTGCTGTAGATCGAGTAGCGCGGCGTGATCGACAGCTCTTCCGTGATCGGGAAGGTCAGGCGAACCGTGCCGCCCGTGACGCGGCTCTCGAAGCGGCCGGTGTTGTAGTTGTCGCTGAACTTCGAGAACAGGTCGAAGCCGGCGGCGATGCGGCGGCCGAGGAAATAGGGCTCGGTGAAGGAGAAGTCGACGCCCTGGGTGCGCTGGCCGAGCGTACCCGCGATGCGGACGAACTGACCGCGGCCGAGGAAGTTCGATTCCGACAGCGAGACCTCGCCGATGACGCCGTCCGAGGTCGAGTAACCGCCGGCGATCGAGAACGAACCGGTAGCCTTGTCCTCGACGTCGATGTTGACCACCACGCGATCGGGCGCGGAGCCCGGCTCGTTGGTGATGCGAACCTTGTTGAAGAAGCCGAGGTTGTTCAGGCGACGCTCGGCGCGATCGACCATGACCTTGTTGTAGGCATCGCCTTCGCCGAGATCGAGCTCGCGGCGAACGACATAGTCGCGGGTGCGGGTGTTGCCGCGCACGTTGATGCGCTCGACATAGACCCGCGGCCCCTCGTCGACGACATAGGTGATGCCGATCAGGCGGCCAGCCGAATCCCGGTCGCCGCGCGGGCGGACCTGGGCGAACGGATGGCCCCGTCGCGAAACCTCGGTCGTCAGGTTGACGAGCGACTTCTCGACGGCTTCGGCGTTGTAGGTATCGCCGGCCGAGGTGACGACATAACCCTGCAGCGTGGCAGAATCGAGCTCGCGCAGGGCCGAGTCAACCGCGACATTGCCGACCTTGTACTGCGGACCTTCCGAGACGGCGACATCGATCACCCAACCGCCGGCGGCCTCGTCGAAGCGGGCGGTGTTGTTGACGACCTGGAAGTCGGCATAGCCGTTCTTCAGATAGAACCGACGGACCAGCTCGAGGTCGGAGGTGATCCGGTCCGGATCATAGACGTCGGAGGTCTTGATGAAGCTGAGGAAATTCGATTCGGTCGAGCTCATCAGGCCGCGCAGGCGACCATCGGAATAGACCTGGTTGCCTTCGAAGTTGATCGACTTGATGCCGGTCTTGCCGCTCTCGTTGACGGTGAAGACCACGTCCGCGCGGCCGTTCGGCAGAGGCGCGATGCGGCCGCTGACCGACGACAGGCCGTAGCCGGCGCGGCGATAGACTTCCCTGAGACGCACAACGTCGGCGTCGATCAAGGCCTGGCTCATCGGGCCACCGGCCTTCGACTGAACCTGCTGGAGCAGCACGTCGCTCTTCAGGCGACGGTTGCCCTCGAAGGCGACGCGATTGATCGTGTCGTTCTCCTGGACGGAGATGACCGTCTGCGAGCCACGACGGCTCACCTGGACATTGGTGAAGAGGCCGGTGGCGAGAAGATTCTGACGAATCTCCTGCGGGCCACCCTGGCCTGCGGCGTAGGAGCGGATCGTCTCCGCATCGACGCGCCTGTTGCCCTGGACAATCACGGCCTGCGCGAACACCACGCCACCGCTAACGGCCAACATGAAGGCCGAAAGTCCGACTGATCGAGAGAGCCGCGCTCTGAAGGTCCGGCTCTTTTGGGTCGACGTCATCGGGTCGCCTATTCCATTTTCTCAGGTCACCACCCCAGTCATGGGGGCCACAACCTCACGAGGTGCGGCAAGGGGACATTGCAGTGCATTCGCTTCTACAAAGTTTCCCGCAGGGTGCAAACCGGCATTGTCGTTAACAAAAGATTTTTAGCCCCCTCGTTGCCATGAGGCCACGCGGCGTGCCGTGATTTTGCCGCAAACTGGGGCGGATTGGGGCGATTGACCGCATCCAGCCAAATGCCGGCAGCAGCGCTTGCCTGACAATTCGATAGCGGAAAGGCTAAAAAATCCGGCAATCCGTTAACGAGCACGCCCGGCCGCGCAAGCCGGCGCCTGCGGATTCGAACGGTGCCGCAGACGACCAGTCACGACAGCGCCCGTCACGGCACACCGCTCCAGATCACCGCTAGAGCAGCGAGCGGACGTGAACGATGTCGTTCCAGGTGACGAACAGCATCAGCATCAGCACCAGGCCGAGGCCGACCCGGAAGCCGATCTCCTGCGCACGCTCGCTCAACGGCCGGCCGCGCAGCGCCTCGACGGCGTAGAACAGCAAGTGCCCGCCATCCAGCATGGGAACCGGGAACAGGTTCATCAGGCCGATCGAGACCGACAGGATCGCTGCAAGGTTGATCAAACCGAGCAGGCCGCCATTCGACGCGACCAGCCCGGACACCTGCGCGATTCGGATCGGGCCGGAGAGCTGATCGACCGATTCCCGGCCGGTCACCAGCTTCGCGAGATAGTCATAGGTGCGCTCGACGACGTACCAGGTCTCGCTCACACCCACCCTGGCGGATTCGAGCAGACCGAAATGCTGCGTCTTCCAATCGCTCGCCTGGCGCGAGGCCTGCACGCCCAGCACGCCAATGCGCTGCTTGCCCAGTGGCGTGCTCTGTTCGACGAGGGCCGGCGTGACCGGCAGCGTCACGGTCCCGCTCGCCCGTTCGACGACGATCGAGAGCGTCTCGTTTGGCTTGACCGAGATCGCCCGCTGCATATCGGCGAAGCTGCCAATCGGGTGTCCGTCGATCGACAGCACGAGATCGCCCGCCAGAAGCCCGCCCCGTTCGGCCGCGCTGCCGACGACGACCTGGTCGACGCGGGGGATCAGGACCTGCTTGCCGAAGACGTAGACGGTCGCGCCAAAGATGAGAAACGCGAGCAGGAAATTGGCGATGGGCCCGGCGGCGACGATGGCAGCGCGCTCGCCGATGGACTGGGCCGGAAACGAGCGCTCGCGCTGGAGCGCGGTCATGCCCTGGAGTTCGGCGGAATCGGTGCCGGCGGAAGCGGCATCGGCGTCGCCGGAGAATTTGACGTAGCCGCCAAGCGGGATCGCCGCGAAGCGCCAGCGCGTGCCATGCCTGTCGTTGAAGCCGAAAAGCTCGCGGCCGAAGCCGATCGAGAACACCTTCACATCGACGCCGCACCAGCGGCCGACGAGGAAATGGCCGAGTTCATGCACGAACACGACCACCGTCAGGACGAAGAGGAAAGGCACGAGGTAGCCGAGCGCGAACGAGCCGGCGTTCCAGAGTGTCGCCACGAAGTCCATCAATATCTCCCGATCCGTCCCCCTTAGGTGACAGCGAAGGGCGCCCGCTACAAGAGCGCGCGGGCGCGGTTTCTCGCCTCATGGTCAATGGCGAGCGCGGCGGCGACGTCTACGGGCGCCGAAAGGTCCGAGGCAGCCCCGGCACAGACGGCCTCGACCAGCGTCGCGATGCCGGGAAAGGCGATGCGCCCTTCGAGATAGGCGGCGACGGCGACCTCGTTGGCCGCGTTGAGGATGGCCGGCATGGCGCCGCCCGCAGCCAGCGCCGCCATGGCGAGACCGAGTGCCGGGAAGCGCGCGAGGTCGGGCCGCTCGAAGCTCAGCGGCGCGGTCAACGCGAGATCGAGGAAGCGCGCGGGCGGCGCGTCGAGCCTGCCGTCGATGCCGAGACAATGGGCGGCCGCGACGCGCATGTCCGGCAGGGCCATGCCAGCGCTGACCGAGCCGTCGCGGAAGGTGACGAGGCCATGGACGAGCTGCTGGGGATGGACCAGCACCTCGAGCTGGCCGGGCTCCAGTCCGAACAGGAAGCAGGCCTCGATCAGCTCCAGCCCCTTGTTCATCATGCTGGCCGAGTCGATCGAGATCTTGGCGCCCATCGCGTAATTGGGATGGGCCAGCGCCTGCTCGGGCCGGGCCGCGGCGATCTGCGCGGCGCTCCAGGTTCGGAAGGGGCCGCCCGATGCGGTCAGCGTCATGCTGCGGATGGCGGAAATCGGCTCGGCGCCGAGCACCTGGAACAGGGCATTATGCTCGGAATCGAGCGGCAGGATGCGCGCGCCGACCGCCCCCGCGCGCGCCATCACGGCGGCACCGGCGCAGACGAGGCTCTCCTTGTTGGCGAGCGCGACGACGCGGCCGGGCGTCAGCGCGGCGAAGGTCGCTTCCAGCCCGGCTGCGCCGGAGATCGCGCTGACGACGATATCGCTGTCCATCGCCACCGCGTCGAGCACCGCCGAGCGGCCTGCCCCGCAGGCGATGCCGCTGCCGGCCAAGGCGTCGGCCAGCGCTGGCCCCGCGCCGGCATCGGCAAGGGCGGCGAAGCGGGCGCCGGTCTCGACCGCGACCCGTGCCAGCGAGACGGCATCGCGGCCGGCCACGACCGCACCGATCCGCAGCCGCTCAGGATTCTCGGCCACGATCTCACGCGTCGATTTGCCGATGGAGCCGGTCGCTCCCAGAAGCGTGACGGTGCGGAGCATGCGCGGATCAGAGTTCGAGACGGGTGAGGAACAGAACCAAGCCGGCGAAGACGAGGACCGCCCAGTAACCGTCGAGGCGATCGAGGAAGCCGCCATGGCCAGGAATGAGATGGCTCGAATCCTTGGCGCCGAAGCGGCGCTTCAGTGACGATTCGAAGAGATCGCCGATCTGGCTGAACACCGAGGCTGCCAGCGAGCCCAGGATGACGAGCGCCGGCCCCATGATATGCGCCGCCGCAGGCGTCAGCGCCCAGACGGCATAGCCGCCAAGCGTGCCGGCGATCGTCCCGCCCAGCGCCCCGGACCAGGTCTTGCCCGGGCTGACGCTCGGCATCAGCTTCGGCCCGCCGAACCTGCGGCCGGTGAAATAGGCCGCGATGTCGGTGAACCAGACGACCGCGAAGCTCCAGATGATGATGGCGAGGCCAAGTTCGGGCAGCGAGCGCAGCGCCGGCGCGATCAACGCAAAGGCCAGCGCATAGGCGACCCCGCAGAGTTCGAGCGCGAACCGGCCCTTGACCAGCGGCGTCAGCACCGCGCCGATCAGCGCGGCGGCGGCCGCCACGCCCGCCAGCGCCGGTTGGCTCGCCGAGGAGAAGCCGAGCAGGAAGCCGGACAGGACGACCGCGACCGCAGCGGCGGCGGCATGGTTCCGGCTGGCCATCGAAAGCCATTCATAGGCGACGAGGCCGGCGACCAGCACCCAGACGATTCGAAACGGCCAGCCGCCCCAGGCGGTGACGATCAGGACGACGGCCGCGAGCACCAATGCCGAGAGGATCCGGAGTCGCAGCTCGCTATGACCGGCTTTGGGCCCACCGGGGGCGGGCTCGGTCACGCCGCGCCTACATTGCGATCGGCGGGCTCCGACACGCCGCCGAAGCGTCGCTCCCGGCGTGCATATTCGGCGAGCGCGGCCTCGAAGGCCGCACGATCGAAATCGGGCCACAGCACCGGCGTGAAGATGAATTCGGCATAGGCGGCCTGCCAGAGCAGGAAGTTCGATATCCGCGTCTCGCCGGAGGTCCGGATCACCAGTTCGGGATCCGGCAGGTCGGATGTATCGAGGCGCGAGGCGAGCATCGCCTCGTCGATCGCAGCGGCGTCAATCCGCCCCGACGCCGCCTCGGCGGCAAGCTGCCGCGCCGCCCGGACGATCTCATCGCGTGCGCCGTAGTTGAAAGCGACGACGAGTGTCATCCCTGTGTTGTCGCGGGTCACCGTCTCGGCATGTTCGACCAGCCGGCGCAGATCGGGCGCAAGGTCGTCGCGCCCGCCGATGACGCGCACACGCACACCTGCCGCATGCAGTTCGCCGAGGTCCTTCTCGACGAAACGCTTGAGCAGGCCGAGCAGGAAGGAGACCTCGGTCGCCGGCCTGCGCCAGTTCTCGGTCGAGAAGCTGTAGAGGGTCAGGATCTTGACGCCGAGTTCGCCCGCATTCTTGACCGCACCGCGCAACGCTTCGAGCCCGCGCCTGTGGCCTTCCTGGCGCGGCAGCCCGCGCAACTGTGCCCAGCGGCCATTGCCATCCATGATGATGGCGACATGGGCGGGATGGGCGGCTTGCCCCGGGCGCTGGCCTGCTGACATTCTCGGTATGCCTCGTTCGGCCTGGTGCCGGGTGACCTTGGCGCGCAGTAAGCCGGCGCGGGTGACGCGCCGACAGCGTCAGACGCTCAGGATTTCCTTTTCCTTGGTCGCCAGCGCCTGGTCGATCTCGGCGATATGCTGGTCCGTCGCCTTCTGGACGAGGTCGGACTGGCGGGTGACGTCGTCCTTGGTGAAGGCGCCGTCCTTCTCGACCTTCTTGATGATGTCGATGGCATCGCGGCGGACATGGCGCACGGAGATCTTCGACTCCTCGGCATATTTATGCGCGACCTTGACCATCTCCTTGCGGCGCTGCTCGTTCAGCTCCGGAATGCGGATGCGCAGGACCTGGCCTTCCGTTTGCGGATTCAGGCCGAGATCGGATTCGCGGATCGCCTTCTCAACCGCATTGACCATGCTGCGGTCCCAGACCTGCACGCTGAGCAGGCGTGCCTCGGGCACGCTGACCGTCGCGAGCTGAGCCAATGGCTGGCGTGCGCCATAGGCCTCGACCTGGATCGGGTCGAGCATATTGGCCGAGGCGCGGCCCGAACGCAGGGAAGCCAGGTCGCCCTTGAAGGATTGGAGCGCGCCCTGCATGCGGCGCTTCACATCGGCGAGATCGAACGTCGTCTGGGCCATCGTCCTCAAGACCTTGAACTGGTGCATCGCGCAAAATGCGAAAACCCGGCTTTCCGCCAGCTACGATGCGACATCGGTGTTGCATTGCCGGGTGTTTTGGAACCGGGCGCGACCATGGCGGGGGGGCCCGCCATGGTCAAGAAAATCATATATCGCAAGGCGCTTACGGCGTCACATAGGTCGCCCTGCCCTCGCCGCGCAGCACGGCCGCCAGCGCGCCTGCCTCCGCGATCGAGAACACAACGATGGTCAGCCCGGCGTCGCGCGCCAGCGCGAAGGCAGCCGTGTCCATGACCTTGAGGTCGCGCGTGATCGCCTCGGCATGGGTCAGCGTGTCATAGCGGGTGGCGCTGGGATCTTTCTTGGGGTCGGCGGAGTAGACGCCGTCGACCTGCGTCGCCTTGAGCAGATGGCTGCAGCCGAGCTCGGCGGCACGCAGGGCCGCGCCGGTATCGGTGGTGAAATAGGGATTTCCGGTGCCGCCGCCGAGGACCACGACCTTGCCGTTGGTCATGTGGTCGAGGGCGCGCTTGCGAGCATAGCTCTCGCAGAGCGAGGGCATCGGCACGGCCGACATGGCGCGCGCGGGGGCGCCGGCGCTCTCGATCGCATGCTCCAGCGCCAGTGCGTTCATCACGGTGCCGAGCATACCGATCGAATCGGCGCTGGTGCGGTCGAGACCCTTGTTCAGGCCCTGGACGCCGCGAAAGAAGTTGCCGCCGCCGACCACGATCCCGATTTCAACGCCCTCACGCGAGGCATTGGCGATATCGGCCGCCAGGGCCGTCAGGGTGCCGCCGTCGAGGCCGGATCCCGCTTGTCCGGCAAGGGCTTCGCCGGAGAGCTTAACGAGAACGCGATTGGGTCTCATCAGATCGTCTCCGTTTTGCAGTTCATGATCGCATCATCCTGCACCGAAACGGAAACAACCGGTTCGGGGGGATACGTCGAGAGCGACAGCGATTCGCAGCCGCTCCCTTCCTACAAAAAAGGCCGCGCAGAGCGCGGCCTTTTCTTTCATGGTCCGGACGAAGCGGATCAGCCCGTCGTGCCGCCGGCGGCGGCGACTTCGGCGGCGAAGTCCGTCTCTTCCTTCTCGATCCCCTCGCCGAGCGCGTAGCGGGCGAAGCCCGTCAGCGCGACGGGCGCGCCGACCTTGCCCTCGATCTCCTTGAGTACCTGGCCGACCGACTTCGAGCCGTCATGGATATAGGCCTGCTCGAGCAGGCAGTATTCCTTGGCGTAGCTCTTCAGGCCGCTCTCGGTGATCTTCTCGAGCACATGGGCGGGCTTGCCGGCGTTCTTCTCGGCCAGGATCGCCTTCTCACGCGCCAGCAGCTCGGGATCGATCGAAGCGAGATCGAGCGCGACCGGGTTCGTGGCGGCGACGTGCATGGCCAGCTGGCGGCCCAGCGCAGCCAGCTCATCGACCTTGCCGGTCGATTCGAGCGCGACGATGACGCCGATCTTGCCGAGGCCGTCGGCGACCGCGCCATGGACATAGGAGCCGATCACGCCGGCCGAAACCTTGAGCGCGGCGACGCGGCGCAGCGTCATGTTCTCGCCGATGGTGGCGATGGCGTTGGCGACCGCCTCCTGGACGGTGCCGCCGCCCGGATAGTGATGGGCGAGCACGGCTGCCGCGTCGCCGCCACGCTCCAGCGCGACGTTGGCGATGCCATGGGCGAGCGCCTGGAATTCGAGGTTGCGGGCGACGAAGTCGGTCTCGGAGTTGAGCTCGATCACGACACCGCTATGGCCGGAGATCGCCACGGCGACGAGGCCTTCGGCGGCAACGCGGCCGGCCTTCTTGGCGGCCTTGGCGAGGCCCTTCGTGCGCAGCCAGTCGATTGCGGCCTCGATGTCGCCGTCAACGGCCGAGAGCGCGGTCTTGCAGTCCATCATGCCCGCGCCGGTCTTGTCGCGGAGTTCCTTCACCATGCCGGCGGTGATCGCAGCCATCTTTGTCGTCCTTGTCTGTCGTGCGGCGCCAGATACCGGCCAGCCGCGTTAATCAGGCCGGCCACCCCCTATGGGGAAACGCCGACGCTCCGTTTCCGGTCGTCGGCGCTGGTCGGCGTCAATCAAATCTCTACCGGAATGCGACGCGCCGATGACGCGCCGCCTCCCGTCATCGTCAGGCGTCGGCGAGCTCGCGCGACTGGGCGACCCAGCCTTCGCGCTCGATGCGGCCGGCGAGCTTCAGGTCCTGATCGACCTTGGTGACGTCGGCGGGCGACATCGCGGCGAACTGCCAGAAGTGGAACAGGCCACCGTCATTGAGCTTCTGAACCAGCTCGGGCCCCATGCCCGAGAGCTTCATCAGATCGTCCGGCGCGCCGCGCGGCGCGGTCAGCAGCTCGAAGGCCACGCCGGCATCGGCAGCGGCCGGCTCGGCGATGACTTCCTCGACGATCGGGGCCTCGGCGGCGCCGATATCGATGCCATGGTCGCCCGAGGCGCGCGAGATGCCGTCGATGGCCGAGCGCGCGACGAGGTCGCAATAGAGCTGGATGGCGCGGCCGGCGTCGTCATTGGCCGGAACCGGGAAGGTGATGCCATCCGGATCCGAGTTCGAATCGATGATCGCGGCGACCGGGATGCCGAGGCGCTGGGCCTCCTTGATCGCGAGCGCTTCCTTGTTGGTGTCGATCACGAAGATCATGTCCGGCACGCCGCCCATGTCCTTGATGCCGCCGAGCGCCTTCTCGAGCTTGTCGCGCTCGCGAGCAAGCATCAGGCGCTCCTTCTTGGTCAGACCGGTGCCGCCGCCGTTCAGCAGCTCGTCGACCTTGCGCAGGCGCTGGATCGAGGCCGAGATGGTCTTCCAGTTGGTCAGCATGCCGCCGAGCCAACGCGAGTTGACATAATACTGGGCCGAACGCTTGGCGGCATCGGCGATCGAGTCCTGCGCCTGGCGCTTGGTGCCGACGAAGAGGACGCGGCCGCCACGGGCGACGGTGTCCGACACGGCCTGCAGGGCGCGCGAGAGCATCGGCACCGACTGCGACAGGTCGAGGATGTGGATGTTGTTGCGCGTGCCGAAGATGTAGGGCGACATCTTCGGGTTCCAGCGATGCGACTGGTGGCCGAAATGGGCACCGGCCTCGAGGAGCTGGCGCATGGAGAAATCTGGCAGAGCCATGGTCTGTATCGTCCTTCCGGTTGAGCCTCTGGGGTGCGAATGAACGAGGCATAAGCTGCCAAGTCACCGGAACGCCTCGGAGATGAGGCGATGCTCCCCATGTGGGATGGGCTGCGCCATACAGGGGATGGCGCGGGAATGCAAGCCGCGCAGGCGGGTCTCAGCGCCGGCGCGGCACTCTCGGCTTCGGCAAGGCGTGCGCCCAGGCAACATCAAGCGCCTGGGCGAGGCCAGCTTCATCGAGCTTCGACAAGTCGGCACTGGTCCAACCCTGTCGGCCCCAGCCACCCGGGACGGGCGCGAAGGCTTCGGACGCCATCATGCAAATGAACTCCTGCTCGTCCGGCTGGAACTTGAAGTTCGCGCTGTGGCCATCGGCCGCAAGCGTCACGTAAATGCGCGCGACCTTGAACGCCATGCGGTCGAAATGCGGCGCTTCCTCGGTTCCGGCAAGCGCCAAAGCGAGGCGGCGCAGATCATCACCCGTCGCCATCGCACCTCTCCCGGGCCTCATCGCCGACGGCCGGCCATTGTTGCGTTGCCTCAGCCTGCACCGGCCGCTCCAGATAAGTCGACAGCGCGATATAGCTGCGCGTGCCCTTCACCCCGGGGGCGGCATAGATCTGCGCCAGCAATTGCTCGAGCGCATGGGGGCTCTCGGTTCGAACCTTCAGGATCATACCTGAAACGCCGGCGACCGAATGCATCTCCTCGACCTCGGGAAATTCGGCGAGACGCATCATCCGCTCGCCCTTGCCCCAGCCGGCTGCCTCGACATGCACGAAGGCGAGCAGCGGCTTGCCGATCGCCGTCCCGTCGAGGCGCACGCTGTTTCCCGTGATCACCCGCTCGCGGCGCAGGCGCTTGACCCGCTCATGCACGGCAGGAGCCGACAGGCCGACGATCTCGCCGAGCGCCGCATAGCTCGTCCCGGCATCGGCGACGAGCGCGCCTAAGATTCTTCGGTCGAAGACGTCGAGTGGCGGCTTCGCGTAAGGACCGCGCCGAATGCTGTCTGTCTTTTCGACCATGAGGGCATTTCGCCTTGTGACGGCGGCGCGTTCGGCTTTTCCTCACCTTGGCCATATCACGTTCCGACGAGGAAGGCTCGCCTCCGCCATGCAGATGATCGCACATGATCCCACCGACGGCGTCTATCCGGCGACACCAGACTATGTTCACGCGATGGAGGTGCGCTCTCCGGCACGGCTGCTTTTCATCAGCGGCACGATGGGCCTCGACGCAGCCGGTCAACCCGGCAAAACGCTGGACGAGCAGCTCGCGCTGATCTGGACGAATCTGCGCAGGATCCTGCGGGAGGCCGGGATGACGACAGACAATATCGTGCGGCTGACGAGCTATCTGCGTGACCCAGCCCATGCGGAAGCCAATCAGGAGGCGCGGATGGCGGCGCTCGGCCGGCATGTCGTGCCGACCACGGCGATCGTGGTCCAGACTTTGCGCGACGACTGGCTGGTCGAGATCGAGATCGTCGCCGCCGCCTGATCAGCCTGGCAGATCGGCGACCGTCACCCGCTGCACGCCGAGCGCCGCCATATCCGCCCACGCCTTGGCAAGCGAGCCGTCCAGGTCGATCGCTCGGCAGGCTTCCTCGACGACCAGCGTCTCCAGCCCGGCCCGGACCGCATCCTGCGCCGTCCAGCTCACGCAAAAATCGGTCGCGAGGCCGACCACGATGGCCCGCGTCACGCCGCGCTCCCTGAGGTAGCCGCCAAGGCCCGTCGGCGTCCTGCCATCGGCCTCGACGAAGCCGGAATAGCTGTCGATCTGCGGCCGGTAGCCCTTGCGGATGATGGCCTGGGCCGTGGGCAGATCGAGATCAGCGCGGAACTCGGCGCCCTTCGTGCCCTGGATGCAATGGTCCGGCCAGAGCACCTGCGGGCCATAGGGCATCTGGATCGTCTCGAAGGGCTTCCTGCCGGGATGGCTCGTGGCGAAGGAGGAATGGCCGGCGGGGTGCCAATCCTGCGTCAGGACGATGTTGGCGAAGCGCTTGCCGAGCGCGTTGATCACCGCGACAACCTCGTCGCCTCGGGTGACAGCGAGGCTGCCGCCCGGACAAAAGTCATTCTGCACATCGGCGACGATGAGGGCGGTGCGCTCGTCAATCATCGGCATCTCCAAGGCTTGAGCGCTACCTCCTGGTCGCTACCTCCCGGCCGCACGCGTCATCCGCGTCATGCCCTTGCGGGCGGCGAACATGCGGCCATAGACATCTCCGGCGAGGTCGGGCCGGTAGCAGCGCTGTTCGAGCAGCGGGTCCCAGATATGCTCGACGGTGTCGATCAGGTCGAAATCGGCATTCAGGCGGGCTGCGAGCTGATCGCGGTTCTTGCGGTTCTGGTACTCCAGCAGCACCAGCGAGGTCTTCGACAGGTCGATGCTGTCGAGCACGTCGCCCTCCCCGCCCTCGATGTCGATCTTGACGATGTCCGCCGAAGGCAGGCTCGCCGGATCGACGACCGCGACCTCGTAGCGCTCGACCATGGCGCCATCCACGAAGGTGTCGCCCGCATAGGATGCAAGGCCGGATTCGCCATCCCCGGCGAAACGGCTGACGAAGCTCGCCGTCTTCGCGCCGCCGGGGAACAGAGCGGCGTTGACGGGGACGATGTCGCGACGCTGATGCGTGTTGCGCTTGAGCAGCTCGAAGGTGCCGGGATGCGGCTCATAGGAGGTGACCAGGCTGCCCGGCCAGCGCGCCGTCGCCCAGAGCGCGAACGAGCCGACATTGGCGCCGATGTCGAGGATGTCGAGACCGACGCCATCGAACCCCGTCTCGTATTCGCCTTCCAGGACGTCCTTGATGGCCCAGTACATGGCCTCCGGGACGGCAAGGCTCATCGGGATATGTGCGACGTAGTGCTTCACTGCTGCCCCCCGGCATTCATGTCAGGTCCTGTACGTCACGACCTGACGCTTCGACAGGACATGACGTCCCTTTCGTCAGAATGCACTGCCAGCCGCTTCGCACAAGGCCGGAGCGCGCACCGTCAAGGCAGCTCTTGGTCAACGCAGCTCGACGCTGACGACGCCGGGCGCAGCCCTGACCGCGTTCGCGATCTGCTGGTTGACCGGGTAGCGTCCGGGCAGCTCGATCTCGACCTCCTGGGCGCCGTCGTTCAGGATCATCACGAGCGCGATCTTGCCTTCCGCCCTGATGCCGTCGCCGCGCGGGCGAACGCGCTCGGCAATCGAGGCCAGCGCCTTGTCGTCGCGCAGATAGACCAGCAGATCCTGCTTCTGGCGCGCCGCGAGATCGTCGAGCACCTCGGCGTCCTCGATGCGCGGGCGCACATCATCGCCGTCGAGCACGGCAGAGAGCCGCAGCACCAGTGCCCTGCCCGGCTCAAGCAGATCGCGATAGCGCTGCAAGGCTTCCGAGAACAGGATCGCCTCGAACTGGCCGCTGGGGTCGGACAGGTTGACGATGCCCATCTTGGAGCCGGATTTCGTGCGCCGCTCCGATTTGTCGATGACCGACACCGCGACCTTGGCGACGCCGGTGCCGTTGGCGCGCACCGTCTGCGCGAAATCGGCGAAGCGCTGCACGCGCAGTCGCTTCAGCACGTGCTCGTAATCGTCGAGCGGATGGCCAGAGAGGAAGAAGCCGACGGCGTCGTGCTCGCGCTTGAGCCGTTCGGCCGGTGCCCAGGGCTCGACCGGAGGAATGCGGAAGGCCTCCTGCATGCCGCCGCCGCCGAACAGTTCCGACTGTCCGCCGAGTGCCGCATCGCGCGTGCGGTTCGACAAGGCCAGCATGCCGTCGACCGCAGCCATGGCGCGGGCGCGCTCGGGTTCGAGCGCGTCCATGGCACCAGCCGCGATCAGCGCCTCGATGGTGCGCCGGTTGACCAGCTTGGTGTCGATCCGCCGGGCGAAATCGGCGAGGTCCTTGAAGGCTCCGCCCGCGCGACGCGCGGTGACGATCGATTCGACCGCGGCGGTGCCGACGCCCTTGATCGCGCCCAGCGCATAGTGGATCGCGCCCTCATGGACGTCGAACTCGACACCGGACCGGTTGATCGCAGGCGGCAGCACCTTGATGCCGAGGCGCTCGGCATCGCGGCGGAACTCCGAGAGCTTGTCGGTGTTGCCCATGTCGAGCGTCATCGACGCCGCCAGGAACTCGACCGGATAATTCGCCTTCAGGAAGGCGGTCTGGAAGGCGACGACGGCATAGGCCGCCGCATGGCTCTTGTTGAAGCCGTAGTCAGCGAACTTCGCCAGCAGGTCGAAGATCTCGGAGGCGACGTCCTTCTTGATGCCGGCATCGACCGCGCCTTTGACGAAGCGATCGCGCTGGGCGTCCATCTCCGCCTTGATCTTCTTGCCCATGGCGCGGCGCAGCAGGTCGGCCTCGCCGAGCGAATAGCCCGACAGCGCCTGCGCCACCTGCATCACCTGCTCCTGGTAGACGATGATGCCGTGCGTCTCGGAGAGGAATGGCTCCATCCCGGCGTGCAGATAGGTCGGCTCCTCCAGCCCGAGCTTGCGGCGGCAATAGGTCGGGATGTTGTCCATCGGGCCCGGCCGGTAGAGCGCGACGAGCGCGATCAGATCCTCGATCCGGTCGGCCTTCATCTCGACGAGGGCCTTGCGCATGCCCGCGCTTTCAACCTGGAACACGCCGACCGTCTCGCCGCGGGCCAGCATCGCGTAGGTCGGCGGATCGTCGAACGGCAGGCTCGCCAGGTCGATCGCGATATTGCGCTGGGCAATGAGCTTCACCGCCGTGGTCAGGGTGGTCAGCGTCTTGAGGCCGAGGAAGTCGAACTTCACCAGGCCGGCCTGCTCGACCCATTTCATGTTGAACTGGGTGACGCGCATGCCGGTGCGCGGATCGACCGAGAGCGCGACGAGCTGCTCGAGCGGCCGGTCGCCGATGACGACGCCGGCAGCGTGGGTCGAGGCGTGGCGGTGCAGGCCCTCGAGCTTCTGGCCGATCTCGAGCAGGCGCGCGACGACGGGCTCCTCCTCGGCGGCGGCCTGCAGCTTCGGTTCGCCCTCGATCGCATCCTTCAGCGAGATTGGCTTGGCCGGATTCTGCGGAACCAGCTTGGTCAGGCGGTCGACCTGGCCATAGGGCATCTCCAGCACGCGGCCGACGTCGCGCAGCACGCCGCGCGCCAGCAGCGTTCCGAAGGTGATGATCTGCGCGACACGCTCCTCGCCATAGCGATGCTTGACGTAGTCGATCACCTCTTCACGGCGGTTCTGGCAGAAGTCGATGTCGAAGTCCGGCATCGAGACGCGGTCGGGATTGAGGAAGCGCTCGAACAGCAGGCCGAAGCGCAGCGGATCGACGTCGGTGATCGTCAGCGCATAGGCGACGAGCGAGCCCGCACCCGAACCACGGCCCGGACCGACGGGAATGTCGTGGTCCTTGGCCCATTTGATGAAGTCCGCGACGATCAGGAAGTAGCCGGGGAACTTCATGCGCGTGATGATCGAGAGCTCGAAATCGAGCCGCTTTTCATAGTCCTCGACCGAAAACCCCGTGGCGGGTCCGTGCTTGGCCAGCCGGGCCGCGAGACCGGCCTTCGCCTGCGTCTCCAGCTCCTCGGCCTCGTCGCGGCCTTCCTCGCCGAAGCGCGGCAGGATGGGATTGCGCTTGCCGACGCGCCAGGTGCAGCGCATCGCGATCTCGACGGTCGCCGCCAACGCCTCCGGCAGATCGGCGAAACGCCGCTTCATCTCGGCGCGGCTCGCGAAGTGGTGCTCGGCCGTGACGCGCCGGCGCTCGCCATCGGAAACGAGCCGGCCGGCGGCCACCGCCAGCAGCGCATCATGGGCATCGTAGTCGGCGGGCTTGGCGAAGAAGGGCTCGTTGGTGGCGACGATGGCCATGTCCGCCTCAAAGGCGAGCCGCAACAGATGCGCCTCTACAACCGCGTCGCCATCACCGCCATGGCGCTGGACCTCGACATAGAGCCGGTCGCCAAAGATGCGCGCGAGCGCCGTCAGCCGGGTCTTCGCCTGTGGCAACTGGCCATTGCGCAAGGCAAGGTCGATCGGCCCGCCATGGCCGCCGGTCAGTGCGATCAGGCCCTCGTGATGGGAGGCGAGACGCTCGAGGTTAGAGACAGGCTGGCCCGAGCCGCCGCTCGCCAGCGCCGCCTCGGTGACGAGCTTCATCAGGTTGCCGTAGCCCGCCTCGTTCATCGCGAGCAGGACGAGATGGGGCAGCACTTGCTGGATCGGTTTGCGCCCGCCCTCGGCCTCATCGGCGAAATCGACCGAGAGCTGGACGCCGGCGATCGGCTGGACCCCGGACCCGACCAGCTTCTCGGAGAATTCGAGCGCGCCGAACAGGTTGTTGGTGTCGGTCAGCGCCAGCGCGGGCTGGCCATCGGCCGCAGCCATCTTGGCGATCGTACCGATCGTCATGGCGCCTTCGAGCAGCGAATAGCTCGAATGAACATGGAGATGGACGAAGCCGACCTCGGAGAGGATGCGCGTATCGCTCGGTTCGCGTGCCATCGTCCGCCCTGCGCTGCTCATGTCGCGACTCAAACGTCGCCGCAAAGGCCGTTATGGAGCGCCGCAGCCTCCGGCGCCACGCTGCCGATTGTCGCCTCTGTGGACGGTCAGATCTTGGGGCGATCAGATGTTCGGGCCGGACAGGAGCGCGGCCCAGACCCAGACCATGCCGAGGAACAGCCCGAGCGATGCAATCTCCGCGATCCCGACAGCCAATTTACGCGCTACGGTCATGACGACCTCCTCGTGTTTCTGATATGTCCAAATTAATTCATGTTTTGTTCTCGTCAATGCCTATGCGTCAATTGCGACGCACGCATATCAACAGCGGTTAACAACAGATGAATCGGCGTGCCCCGTGAGCAGGGCGCGCTGCTTGCTAAAGCGGCACCACATGCCCGTCGCGGATCGTGACCTGGCGGTCCATCCGGCGCGCGAGATCGAGGTTGTGGGTCGCGATCAGCGCCGCAAGCCCTGAGGCCCGCGCCAGCGCAACCAACGTCGAGAAGACGTGCAACGACGTGTGCGGATCGAGATTGCCGGTCGGTTCGTCTGCCAGCAGCAGCCGCGGCGTGTTGGCGACCGCGCGGCCGATGGCGACGCGCTGCTGCTCGCCGCCGGAGAGCTCGCCTGGAAGATGGTCGAGCCGCTCTCCGAGCCCCAGGAAGGTCAGGAGTTCGGCTGCCCTCTCCTCGGCCAGCCCCTTGGCGAGGCCGCGGATGCGCTGCGGCAGCACGACATTCTCCAGCGCCGTGAATTCCGGCAGCAGGTGATGGAACTGGTAGACGAAGCCGATCTCGGTCCGGCGCAGGCGGGTGCGGCCCTTGTCGTCGAGCTTCGTCGTCGGCAGGCCTCCGATGAAGACCTCGCCGCCATCCGGCTTTTCCAGCAGGCCCGCGACATGGAGCAGGGTCGACTTGCCTGTGCCGGATGGGGCAACGAGCGCGACGAGCTCGCCCGGCCAGAGCGCGAAATCCGCCTTGCGCAGGATCTCGAGCGGCGCGTCGCTCTGAGGATAATGACGCTCGACCTGAGAGAGGAAGAGCGTCGGCGTCTCGCGTGGGGTTACACCGGACATGTGCCTCACCCCATCCTGAGAGCCTGGACGGGGTCGAGCCGCGCCGCCTTCCAGGCCGGGTAGAGGGTTGCCAGCAACGACAGGACCAGCGCCATCATGACGACGCTCGTCACCTCGCTCCAGTCGATGACGGAGGGGATGTCGCTGAGGAAACGCACGGTCGGGTCCCAGAGATTGGCGCCGGTGATCCAGTTCAGTGCCGCCATGATCACCTTGATGTTCTTGGCGAAGACGACGCCCAGCGCGAGGCCGGCCAGCGTGCCGAAGACGCCGATCGCCGCGCCCGTGATCAGGAAGACGCGCAGCACCGTGCCGCGGGTCGCCCCCATCGTCCGCATGATGGCGATATCCTCGGTCTTGTCCTTCACCAGCATGATCAGGCCGGAGACGATGTTCAGCGCCGCCACCAGAACGATCAGGGTCAGGATGATGAACATGACGTTGCGCTCGACTTCCAGCGCATTGAAGAAGCTACGGTTGCGCTGGCGCCAGTCGGAGAGCACGAGCGGGCGCGGCGCGTCGGCCTCGATCGCGTCGCGCACGACCTGCGTCCGGTCGGGATTGTCGACGAAGATCTCGATGACGTTCACGTCGCCTTCGCGGTTGAAATAGGCCTGCGCCTCGGTCAGCGGCATGAAGACGAAGGAGGCGTCGAACTCGGTCATGCCGATCTCGAAGATCGCCTGGATCGGGTAGGCCTTGATGCGCGGCGCCGTGCCAAACGGGGTCGAGGCCCCCTTCGGCGAGATGATGTTGATCGAATCGCCGGCCTGAAGGCCGAGCGAATCCGCCAGGCGCTTGCCGACCGCGACCCCGCCCGCCGTATCGAAACCGTCGAGCGTGCCGCGCCGGACATTGCCGCCGACAAAGGGAATCGCCTTGATGTCGGCCTCGCGGATACCGCGCACAAGAACGCCGCCATTGCCGGTCTGCGAGGAGGCCAACGCCTGCCCTTCGACCAGCGGGATGGCGAGCTTGATGCCGGGAATAGCCTTCAGGCGCATGGAAACGACATCGTAGTCGTCCAGCGGGCGATCGATCGGCGTCGCGAAGATGTGGCCGTTCACGCCGACGATCTTCTCCAGCAGTTCCTTGCGGAAGCCGTTCATCACCGACATCACGATGATCAGCGTGGCGACGCCGAGCAGGATGCCGAGAAACGAGAAGCCGGCGATGACCGAGACGAAGCCCTCGCGCCGACGGGTGCGCAGATAGCGCCCGGCCAGCAGCCATTCGAAGCCGGCGAAGGGGCGCGTCCCCGTCGGGGTTTCGCCTTGGGTCTGCGTCCCTGTCGCGATGCTCACGCCGCCTTGCCCTTGAACCGGTCGAGCGCGGCCTCGAGCGAGACCTGTTCGCGCTCGCCACTGGTGCGGCGCTTGATCTCGACCTTGCCCTCGGCCAGTCCCTTTGGGCCGACAATGATCTGCCAGGGCACGCCGATCAGGTCGGCCGTCGCGAACTTGCCGCCGGGGCGTTCGTTGGTGTCGTCGTAGAGCGCGTCATAACCCTTCGCCAGCAGCGCCTTGTAGAGCTGCTCGCAGGCGCCGTCGGTCGCAGCGTCGCCAGCCTTGAGGTTGAGCACGGCGACGTCGAAGGGCGCGATCTCGTCGGGCCAGACGATGCCGGCATCGTCATGGCCGGCCTCGATGAGCGCGGCGACGAGGCGGCTCGGGCCGATGCCGTAGGAGCCCATGTGGACAGGCAGGTTCTGGCCATCGGGACCCTGAACGGTCGCGCCCATCGGCTCGGAATACTTCGTGCCGAAATAGAAGATATGGCCGACCTCGATGCCGCGGGCCGAGAGCTGGCTACCGGCGGGAATCGCCTCGTAGGCCGCCTTGTCGTGCATCTCCTCGGTCGCCGCGTAGAGGCTCGTCCACTTGTCAACGATGCCCTTCAGCCCCTCGACGCTGTCGAAATCGGTGTCGGCCGCCGGCGTCTCGAAATCGAGATAATCCTTGTGGCAGAAGACCTCGCTCTCGCCGGTGGAGGCCAGCACGATGAACTCGTGGCTGAGATCACCGCCGATCGGGCCGGTGTCGGCGCGCATCGGGATCGCCTTGAGGCCAAGCCGCGCGAAGGTGCGCAGATAGGCCGTGAACATGCGGTTGTAGGCGTGGCGGGCGGCATCCTGGTCGACGTCGAAGGAATAGGCGTCCTTCATCAGGAACTCGCGGCCACGCATGACGCCGAAGCGGGGGCGGACCTCGTCGCGGAACTTCCACTGGATATGATAGAGATTCAGCGGCAAGTCCTTGTAGGACTTCACATAGGACCGGAAGATGTCGGTGACCATCTCCTCATTGGTCGGACCGTACAGCATGTCGCGGTCGTGCCGATCCTTGATGCGCAGCATCTCCTTGCCATAGGCGTCGTAGCGGCCGCTCTCGCGCCAGAGATCGGCGGACTGGATCGTCGGCATCAGGATTTCGACCGCGCCCGAACGATCCTGCTCCTCGCGCACCACGGCGCTGATCTTGTTGAGGACGCGCAGGCCGAGCGGCAGCCAGGAATAGATCCCGGCCGATTGCTGGCGGATCATGCCGGCGCGCAGCATCAGCCGGTGCGAGACGATCTCGGCTTCCTTGGGCGTGTCGCGCAGGATCGGCAGGAAGTAGCGGGAGAGGCGCATCGGACAAACTCGAATGGGGGGCGATGCGCGCCGGACGGCGCACCGAGTCACTTCGACCCAGAAACACCATCGCTCTGCGCAAAATGCAAACCAAAATCCGCAGGATGTGATCGAAGCCGGGGCAGAACCACGGGCGCCGCCTCAGCGCTGCGCGAAACGCTCCCTCAGCGCCAGCAGCACCGCAGCGGGAACGAAAGGTGCGACATCGCCCCCCATCGCGGCGATCTGCCGGACGAGCGTCGCGGTGATATGGCGCACCGTCCCCGAGGCCGGCAGGAAGACCGTCTGGATGTCGGGTGCCATGACGCCGTTCATGCCGGCCATCTGCATCTCGTAGTCGAGATCAGAGCCGTCGCGCAGGCCACGGACGATGATGGTCGCCCCTGCCCGGCGCGCGGCATCGACGGCGAGATCGTCGAAGGTCACGACGTCGAGCGTGGCGCCTGTGGCTGCCAGCAAGGGCGTCGCGACCTCGCGCAGGAGTTCCGCACGCCGCTCGGCGCTCAAAAGCGGCGTCTTGCCGGGATGGACACCGATGGCGAGCACGAGGCGGTCGCAGAGCCTGGCGGCGCTGGCGATGACGTCGGCATGGCCGTTCGTGACGGGGTCGAAGGAGCCAGTGTAGAAGGCGGTGCGTGTCATGGATCAAGCGTTAAACGCTGGCCCGTCGCGCGACAAGCGAGGCCGGCGCCGGGGCCATGCTCAGGCGGCGCGGATCTCCACGATGAAGTCGGCAACGACACCCAGCCGCTCGCGAACGGCCTCGTCGGCCCAGACCGGGTTCACCCGATAGCCCGGCAGCCCCACCGCAAGCACGGCAGGCAGGCAGGTCACCGGAAGCATGGCAGCAGGAAGCCTGAACTCTCAGGCTCGGCAGGTTCCGGAGCGCCGGATTGGCGGCAGCCTGGGCTGCGCGCCGAATAGAAGCTGCCGAGGGTACATGTGGTCGAAGGTTTCAGATCAGGACAAAGGCACCAGGGCCAGGAGCGCAACGACACTGCCGGCCGCGACCGACAGGAACACCAGAATCGAGGCCGCAACCGAACGCCGGCGCCGGCCGAATGCATTCAAATCGAAAAGCATCATCCCCCCACCGAATCAGGAAGTCTTGTCTTACCCTGCGTGATGGCGCGGCAGGGCCGCGAAATGGCGAGATCGTGGCGAAAGCGTGGCCCGCATCTCCGGCGGTTTTCGTGATTGCCTTCACCCCCGCTTCACGCCAAAACCCCGGTCATGCTCACCATCAACGACATCACCTACCGTCTCGGCGAGAGATTGCTGCTCGACCACGCCAGCGCCTCGCTGCCGGACGGCTCTCGCGTCGGCCTCGTCGGACGCAACGGCACCGGCAAGACCACCCTGTTCCGGATGATCACCGGCGACCTCTCGCCGGAGGGCGGCAACATCAGCCTGCCCAAGGGCCGGCGCATCGGCGGCGTTGCCCAGGAAGCGCCGGGCGGGCCTGAGTCGCTGATCGAGGTCGTGCTCGCCGCCGACACCGAGCGCGCCGCGCTCATTACGGAATCGGAGACCGCGACCGATCCGCACCGCATCGCGGAGATCGAGACGCGGCTGGCCGACATCAATGCCCACTCCGCGCCAGCGCGCGCCGCAACCGTGCTGCACGGCCTCGGCTTCAATGAGGAGGCCCAGCAGCGGCCCTGCTCCGATTTTTCCGGCGGCTGGCGCATGCGCGTCGCGCTGGCAGCCGTGCTGTTCTCCGAGCCCGACCTGCTGCTGCTCGACGAGCCGACCAACTATCTCGATCTCGAAGGCACGCTCTGGCTCTACGACTATCTGGAGCGCTATCCGCACACCGTGCTCGTCGTCAGCCATGATCGCGAACTGCTCGACACCTGCGTCGACCACATCCTGCATCTCGACCAGGGCAAGCTTACGATCTATCGCGGCGGCTACACCTCCTTCGCCAAGCAGCGCGCCGAGAAGCAGATGCAGCTCTCCAAGGCCAAGGAGAAGCAGGACGCCGAGCGCAAGCATCTCCAGGCCTTCGTCGACCGCTTCAAGGCCAAGGCCTCGAAGGCGCGCCAGGCGCAGTCGCGCGTCAAGCGCCTGGAAAAGATGGAATCGATCGCCAGCATCGTCGACCGGGACGTGCAGCCCTTCAGCCTGCCCGGCCCCGAGCGGCCGCTGGCACCGCCGATGATCGTCCTCAACGACGCCAGCGCGGGCTATGGCGAGCGCAAGGTGCTCTCGAAGCTCAACCTGACCCTGCTGCCGGACGACCGCATCGCCCTGCTCGGCTCGAACGGCAACGGCAAGTCGACCTTCTGCAAGCTGATCGGCGGCAGGCTCCCGCCGCTGTCGGGAGAGATGCGCAGCTCATCAAAGCTGGAAACCGCCTATTTCGCCCAGCACCAGCTCGACGAGCTGCGCATGGAGGACACGCCGGTCGCACATCTGCGCGACCTGATGCCCGACGCGCCCGAGGCCAAGGTCCGCTCCAAGGCGGCGCAGATCGGGTTTCCGGCGAGCAAGGCCGAGACGCCGGTCAAGAATCTCTCGGGCGGCGAGAAGGCGCGGCTGATGCTCGGTCTCGCGGCATTCGGCGGCCCTCACCTGCTCATCCTCGACGAGCCGACGAACCATCTCGACATCGACAGCCGCACCGCGCTGGTCAACGCGATCAACGACTATCCCGGCGCCGTCATCCTCGTCAGCCATGACCGCTTCCTGATCGAATCCTGCGCCGACCGGCTCTGGATCGTCGGCGACGGCACGGTGAAGAATTTCGACGGCGACATGGAGGACTACCGCAGCCTCGTGCTCGGCACCGCCAAGGCGGCCAAGCGCGAGAAGGCGGCGCCCGAGGCGGCTGCGACCAATGGCAAGGCCGAGGAGCGCAAGGGCGCGGCCGTCAAGCGTGCGGCGCAGGGGCCGCTGCGGCAGAAGCTCAACCTCGCAGAGGCCAAGATCGCCAAGCTGACCGGCCTGATCGAGAAGGTCGACGGCGTGCTCGGCAATGGCTCGGCCTTCGCCCGCGATCCCGAGAAGGCGCGGACGCTGTCGAAGCAGCGTGCGGAGCTGGCGGAGGCGCTCACGGCCGCCGAGGAAGAATGGCTGGGGCTGAGCGAGGAACTGGAAAGCGCCTGAAGCGCCATCGGGGACACGACAGGGCTGGGATCGATCCGGCATTCGGTGGCAAAGACCACCAAGTACGCCGCAAGCGACTGATCCAATGCGGAGCCTGGCTTTTGCAATCGGCGCCTGATGCTTCAGATCGACCTTACGCTTGGGAGCAACGCCGACGGCGCGATGTCATTCGATGACCTCGTCGGCAAGCGCAATCAAGGAAACAGGCACGGTAAGACCAACCTGCCGTGCGGTCTTGAGATTGATCACCAGTTCGAACTGGGTTGGCCGTTCGATTGGCAGATCGGAAGGCTTGGCGCCCTTGAGGATGCGAGCCGTATAATAAGCCAGCCGCTTGAAGCTCTCGGAGAGGCGGGGACCATAGGTCAGAAGGCCGCCGCTCTGGGCAAAGGTGCTCCAGCCGGAGATGGCCGGGATCCTGTGCCGCGACGCATACCCGGCGACCTGCTCCCGGCTCTGCAGCATGACGCTGTCAGGCAGGATCACCAAGGCATCCGGCACGTCCTGGTCAAGGCTTGCCAGAAAGGCGCTGACCTCCTGGACATTGCGGGTTGGAACCCACCGCATCTCCATCCCAAGTTGCCGAGCCGTTTCCTGATTGGCTGCAACCTCAAGGTCAACGCCCGGATGGACCGGGTCTCCCATGAGGACGACCCTCTTAACCCGCGGCGCGGCCGCCCGCAGAATATCCAACCGCTTCGCATTCAATTCGATGGTCATGAAGCTGACGCCCGTGAGGTTACCGCGCGGGCGGGCCATGCTGTCGGCGAGTCCCGCTGCGACGGGGTCGCCGCTGAACCCGTAGACCACAGGAATCCGGGTTACCCTTCGGAGACCGAAGATGGCCGCGCCCTGGGCGATGATCACGTCCGGCTTGAGGCCAGCAACCGCGTCGACGACGGCTGGCAGTCGTTCCGGATCCCCATCAGCCGAGCGGGCGATGACTTCGATATTGCGACCCTCGACATAGCCTTCGGCGGCCAGGCCGCTCCGGAAAGCATCAAGATAGCTCGCCACTTGCGCCAGCGGGAATACGGACACCCAGGCAATCCGCGCCGGCTTGCCCGGTGCTGGTTGCGCATGAACAGAACCGTGCCCCAGAACAAGGCTGGCCAGCAGGATAGAACCGAAAATGAGACGCCATCCTGGCTTCATCGGCCCCTCCATTTGATTCTGCTGGCGCCCTGCCCAGTCAGGTCTCAGCCCTGAGCGGCGGACGTTGTCTCGGACGCGGCCCTCGTTGCCTACGCTTTGACCTAGCGCGACAGCGCCAAGGCTTTTGCGATGCCGTTGGGTAAGCTGTGATCGTCCTCGGCCTGCTCTTTGACTGGATCGGCTATAGCACGGCTCGCCATCCGCTGCCCGCGATCACGCTCGGTAGCGCTACAGCCGACGATTTGGCCTCGTCTAGGTCCGGCTTCGATCAGCTAGGTGCGCAACGCGGCAACAGCGGTCAAAGGCTGCTGTTCGCGACCATGGCGGGCTGGATCGGTGTCATTTTTGGTGCCTTGTCGGTGACGACGCTTCTCGCATTTGTCTAGCATCATACGTCCACAACGGGTGGATTCCGGAAGTTCGCCTCTGCTTCCTTGATGCGGAAGCCGAGCCCCACTGCGGCCATTGGCTAGCCGCTGCCAGCCGAGCGCGCGAATCGTTCCTGCCTTGAGTTCGTTCATGACCGAGCGTAAGACTGCGTCGATAGCCGATGCTACATTCGTTCTGGAAGACTTGCGAACGCCAAGGTTAGCGACAGTCTGAAGTAACACGGCTACTTGGCCGGGGCGGCCCGGCTGTGGCTGCAATCCCTTTGGCGCGCCGAAGAGATCGTGATTGGCCTAGCAACCGGATGGACGCCGATGCGGACTCGATTGCTTCTCGGCGCCGCCAGCATTCTCTGCGGCCTCCACGTTGGCTCGCTGGCTCGCGCTCAAAGTGCTGGTGACTTGGCCAAGGCCGCGCAAAATCCAATTGCAAGCATGATCAGCCTGCCAATTCAGAACAACCTGAACTTTGGCGTCGGGTCGCATTCCTGGCAAGTCAGGACGCAAATTCAGTTCTTGTTCCCGAAATAGCGGGGGCCAAGGGCCGCCCCTGGATCGCTTCCGAAAATCGATCTTTGTAAGGAAGGGGCCAGCCGTGGAAGCAATGAATAGCGGGCTTTCTGCCTTATCGAGGCCGATCGCCGCATCATCGTGCACTGCAAGGCGAACCCTGGAAAGACCGTCATCAAGGCAATCGATTTTGTTCTGAAGCAGAAGAAGAAGGGGCGATAGGCGACACGCAGCCCTGCCCATCACCTCATTGTCCGCCGCTGGGGTCCGGCCGCCCTGCATGCGGGTCCGATCGAGATGCCGACAGACCATGCCGAGTTAGGAAGCTTCATACGCGAAACAGCTGCATCAATAACGGGAGGGAAACGCAATGACCGATTTCAGACCGCAGCGACGACTGAACGATTGCGGCGCGCTGCTACGCGACGCGGTCAGCGACTGGCGCAGGCGTTCGTGCGCCACCCTCATCGGCGCGACGGCGCTGATGTCACTTGCGCTGTGCGAGCCGGCGCGTGCCCAGGCACCGACGCCCCAGCAACCGCAGCGACCGAACATCGTCGTGATCATGGGCGATGATATCGGCATCTGGAACATCGGCGCCTATCACCGCGGCATGATGGCGGGGCGCACGCCGAACCTCGACAAGCTCGCCGCTGAGGGCATGCTGTTCACCGACTACTACGCCGAGGCGAGCTGCACGGCCGGCCGCGCCAACTTCATTACTGGCGAGTTGCCGATCCGTACCGGCATGACGACGGTTGGGCAGGCTGGCGCACCCACCGGCCTGCCGCCGCAAGCAGTGACGATCGCCACCGCGCTCAAAGGAATGGGTTACGCCACCGGCCAGTTCGGCAAGAACCACCTCGGCGACAAGAACGAGTTTCTGCCGACGGTGAACGGGTTCGACGAGTTCTTCGGCTATCTCTACCACCTCGATGCGATGGAAGACCCCTGCCATCCAAACTATCCGCAGGATCTCAGGTCGCAGGTCGGCCCGCGCAACATGGTCCACTCTTTGGCGACCACCGCCGACGACGCCACCGTCGATCCGCGCTGGGGCAAGGTCGGCAAGCAGACGATCCGCGATGCGGGTGAGTTGTGCCCGAAGCGCATGGAAACGGTGGACGACGAAATCCGCGACCTTTCCTTCAAGTTCCTCGACAAGGCCAAGGCCGACAACAAGCCGTTCTTCCTCTGGCTCAATCCGACCCGCATGCACATCGTCACGCATCTGTCGCCGAAGTACCAGGCGATGCGTAACTCCAAGAACAGCTGGTCCATCCACGAGGCCGGCATGGCGCAGCTCGACGACGACGTCGGTCTGGTGATGCAGAAGCTCAAGGATATGGGCGTGGACGACAACACCATCGTCGTGTTCACCACCGACAACGGCACCGAGGTCTTCACTTGGCCCGACGGCGGACAGACGCCATTTGCGCAGAGCAAGGGCACCGTCATGGAAGGTGGGTTCCGCGCTCCAGCGATGATCCGCTGGCCGGGTCGGGTGCCGGCAGGCAAGGTCGAGAATGGAATTATCTCGGGGCTCGACTGGTTCCCGACTTTCTTGGCCGCGGTCGGTAACCCGAACATCGTGGATGAACTGAAGAAGGGTAAGCAAATCGGCGATCGTAACTACAAGGTCCACCTGGATGGCTACAACCAGATGGACATGATCACCGGTAAGGGCCCGTCAAATCGTCAGGAGATCTTCTACTTCGGCGAAAGCGAACTCGGTGCCGTGCGCTTCGGTGACTACAAGTATCGCTTCATCGACCAGCCCGGTGGCTGGCTGGGCGACAAGACCAAGGCGGACGTGCCTTACCTGACCAACCTTCGCCTCGATCCATTCGAGCGCACGGGATGGCCGGAAAATGGCACGAAGTCTGGCTCGCAGAATTACTTTTCGTGGTTCCAGTACGAGTTCTGGCGCTTCGTGTTTGTCCAGCAGCAGGTTGAGAAGCTGGCGATGACAGCCGTCGAGTTTCCGCCGATGCAGAGGGGCGCAAGCTTCAATCTCGATGCGGTGAAAGCCAAGATCGAGGCCGCCAGATCGGCCATGGCCAAATAGGCCGCCACGTTCGACACGGCTGCGGCGGACGGCAAGCCATCCGCCGCTCCTGGGCGCCAGGCCCCCAAGCGATATGCTGG
>JAESFK010000277.1_pt1 | contig 32447 bp, 27 predicted proteins | sample 9269391 | NCBI WGS metagenome assembly JAESFK01 (sample SAMN14506231, study PRJNA617097) | algae metagenome | isolation source: Drouetiella hepatica UHER 2000/2452 and co-occurring heterotrophs from... | place: Slovakia: Slovak Paradise National Park, Hrabusice, Kosice Region | collected 2000-01-01
CGCGACCAGATCGACGAGGCGGCCGGCGAGGCAGGCGCGACGATCCAGCCGGCGATCGAGATCGAATCCTACAGCCAGATCAAGCGGTTGGTGGAGCAGGGCTTCGGCTACAGCATCCTGCCGCGCATGGCCGTTGCGGCGCAGGAGAAGGCCGGCGTCTTCCAGACCTGGCCGCTCGCTCGCCCTTCGCTCTATCGCAAGGTCTATCTGGCCTATTCGACGGAGCGGCCGATGCCGGCGGCGGCGCGCGCGATTGGACAGCTGTCCTGGGATATCCTGCGCGGTCTCGTCACGGACGAGACCTGGACCGCGACGCTGGGCGAGGATGGCGGGCCGCCGCATCTCTACGGCTAGGACCGATACTCACGCTCGCAGCCAACGTCCCCTTTGGCGTGCTTTGTCGCATATGGGCTAGAAACCGTCGCATTCCGGCATCTCCCTGTGGAGCCGGACCGGAACTCTAGCGGCAAGATCAAAAGGGGACATCTCAGCCATGAAACGTCTTGCCATTCTCGCGCTCGCCTGTGCCGCGACGCTCGCCGCCCTGCCGGCCCTCGCGCAGGATTCCCTCGCCAAGATCAAGGAGAAGGGTGTCCTCTCCGTCGGCGTCAAGAACGACTACAAGCCCTGGGGCTTCCTCGAGCCGTCGGGCAAGATCGTCGGGCTCGAGATCGACCTCGCCCAGGCGATCGCCGACAAGATCGGCGTCAAGCTCGAGATGCTGCCGGTGATCGCGGCCAACCGCATGGAGTTCCTGAAGCAGGGCCGGATCGACATGATCCTTGCGACGATGGGCGACACGGCCGAGCGCCGCAAGATCGTCGGCATGGTCGAGCCGAACTACTATGCCGGCGCCACCAATGTGCTGGCTCCCAAGAGCGCCGGCCTGAAGAAGTGGGACGATCTCAAGGGCCGCAAGGTCTGCGCCGTGCAGGGTGCCTACTACAACCGCCGCGTCACCCAGATGTATGCGCCCGAGCTCGTGGTGTTTCCGTCCGTGCCGGATGCCCTGAACGCGTTGCAGGGCAACAACTGCGTCGCCTTCCTGTTCGATGACACGCTGATCGTCTCGACGCTCTCGGGCGGCGACGCCAAATGGGCGAATTACGAGATGCCGCTGGTCTCCGAGGATCCCCAGCTCTGGGCCATCGGCATCCGGCTGGAGGACATGGACGGTCCCTTCGGCAAGCTCGTCAAGGAGATGTCCGTCGACTGGCACAAGAGCGGCAAGCTGCTCGAACTCGAGACGAAATGGGGCATCAAGCAGAGCCCCTACCTGATCGAGACCAACAAGAAGCTGAAGGCGGCGTCGTAATTCGAACGCGCTCGGCCAGTGCCGCACCCTCGACGTCATCCCGGGCTTGACCCGGGATCCATCGGAGAGCTCCGCGCCCTCCGATGGATCCCGGATCTCCGCTTCGCTGCGTCCGGGATGACGGCGCGGCTAGCCGAGCCGGTGAGTACCATGCGATGATCGCCGCCTTCTTCGAGCGCCTGAACGAGACGCAGGGGCTGAACTTCTCGGTCTTCTACGACGCGTTCGACGGCTCCCGCTTCCTCACCGGCCTGTGGACGACGAGCTATATCTGCGTCGTCTCGATCCTCGCGTCGCTGGCACTGGGCCTGCTTGGCGTCTGGGTGGCAGGCAGCGGCTCGCGTCTCGGCCGGCTCCTTGTGCGCGGCTATGTGCAGTTCTTCCGCAACACGCCACCGCTGGTGCAGCTCTCGTTCTTCTATTTCGCCGTCGGCGGGTTGTTGCCGCGGGTGTCGGACGGCTTCGGCGGACAGTCGCCGCTGGTTTCCGGCACGGGCTGGGCGATCATCGCGTTCTCGCTCTTCGCAGGGGCCTTCAACGTCGAGATCTTCCGGGCCGGCATCGAGGCGGTGCCTTCGACCACGGTCGAGGCGGCGGAATCGCTCGGCTACACCCGGCTGCAGCTCTACATCCATGTCGTGTTGCCGCTCGCCTTCCGCATCTGCCTGCCGGCGCTGAACAACAACCTGGTCAATCTCGTGAAGACGACGACGCTCGCCTACGCCATTGGCGTGCCGGAACTACTCTACGCGGCCTCGCAGATCTGGTCGGAGAGCTTCAACGTCCGCGAGATGATGAACGTGCTTCTGGTGACCTATGTCCTGCTTGTCGGCGTGCTCGTCTTCGTGATGGGGCGCTGGGAGAAGGCGATGCGGATCCCGGGGTACTCCGCATGAGAACGGGTGCGACAGACCTTCCCGTATTGCTGCCCTATCGCGCGCCGGCCGCGATCGCGCCGTCCGGCCTGGCCGCGCCCGCGCTGTTGGGCGGCGGAACGCTTGCCGCCTTCGCCATCCTGTTTGGAGCGTCGCTGGCCCTGGCGCAGGTGACGGCCCGCCCGGCCGGCGAGAGTGCGGTCACCGTGCTGCTGCGCTGGGCACCGCTGATCTTCCAGGGCTTCCTGTTCAACATCCTGATCAGCTTCCTGTCGATGGCGCTCGGCACGGTGGTCGGCGTGCTGGTCGGCATCGCGCAGGTCTCGCTCGTTGCGCCGCTGCGCAAGAGCGCCTGGGGGCTGACCCAGTTCTTCCGCAATGCGCCCTGGCTGGTGCTGCTGTTCTACGCGATGTTCCTGCTGCCCTTTGAGTTCAGAATCTTCGGCCTGACGATCGCCTTTCCGGCCTGGGTCAAGGCGATCATCGGGCTGGCGCTCCCCGTTGCCGCCAATGTCTCGGAGATCGTGCGCGGCGGCATCCGCTCGATTCCCTCGGGCCAGTGGGAATCGGCCGAAGCGCTGGCCTTCACCCGGCGCCAAACGATGTGGATGATCATCCTGCCCCAGGCGTTCAAGCGCATGATCCCGCCCTGGATGAACCTCTATGCCATCCTGACCATGGCGACGACGCTGATCTCGGTTGTCGGCATCCAGGACGGGCTGACCATCACCCGCGCCGCGCTCGTCGCCGAGAGCCGGCCGGAACTGATGATCCCTATGTATCTGCTGCTGCTCCTGATGTTCTTCGCCTATTGCTACCCGATCGCACGGGCAACGCTGGCGCTGGAGCGCCGCTTCAACGTGAAGGCCTAGATCATGGCAAGCCGGCATCAACTGGGCGAGCCCGTCGTCGTGGTCGAGGGGGTCGAGAAATCCTTCGGCGCCTTCGCCGTGCTCAAGGATGTCAGCCTGACCGTGCGGCGCGGCGAGACCGTCTGCATCATCGGACCCTCCGGTTCCGGCAAGTCGACGCTGCTTCGCTGCATCAACGGGCTCGTGCCGATCAGCAAGGGCTCGATCACGGTGGCAGGCCGCGAGGTCAACGACCGCCAGCTCGACAAGCTGTCCTTGCGCCGCGACGTCGGCATCGTCTTCCAGCAATACAACCTGTTCCCGCACAAGACCGCGTTGCAGAACGTGATGATGGCACCGGTCCATGTGCTCAAGCAGGACAAGGTCGCCGTCGAGGAGAGAGCGCGCAAGCTGCTCGCCAAGGTCGGGCTCTCCGACAAGCTCGCGAGCTACCCCGGCGAATTGTCGGGCGGCCAGCAGCAGCGGGTCGCCATCGCGCGTTCGCTGGCGATGAACCCCAAGGTCATGCTGTTCGACGAGGTCACCGCCGCGCTCGACCCGGAGACCAAGAAGGAGGTTCTGGTGACGATCCAGGATCTCGCTGCCGAGGGCATGACCTGCATCCTCGTGACCCATGAGATGGGCTTTGCCCGCGAGGTCGCCGACCATGTCTATTTCACCGATGGCGGGCTGATCGTCGAGCACGCGCCGCCGGCCGAGCTCTTCGGCACCCCGTGCGAGGAACGGACCAAGGCCTTCCTCGACAAGGTGCTCTGACGAGGCGCGCTGGGTCGCATTCGGCCCGGCTCATTCTGGGGAACGAAACGCGCATGGCTTCGACCGTCCCGCCCGATCCGAAATCCGTTGCCGGCAAGGCCCTGCAGGTCGAGGAGCGCACGCAGCTTCTCGTGATCGGTGCCGGCCCGGCCGGGCTCGCGGCGGCGATCGAGGCAGCCGGGCAGGGCCTTTCGGTCGTTCTGGTCGACGAGAACCCGGTCTCCTTCAAGACGATGGGAGATGAGGTGCCGCTGCATTACGGGCAGGGCATGTCGGGGCTCGCGCGCAATCGCAACGCCATGCTGGAGGCCTTCATCGCCTCCGAGCCGCAAATCGAGATCGCTTTTGAGGCCGGCGTCGATGTCCGTCTCGGCACGGCCTGCTGGGGGCTCTACGCCAATGGCCCTTCGGTGAGCTGGCTGCCGGGCCTCGTCGCCGGGCTGAACGACGAGGACCGCTCCTGGATGCTCCAGGCCGACCATGTCGTGGTCGCCGCCGGCCGTCGCGACATGGGGCTCGGCTTCCCCGGTTGGGACAAGCCCGGCGTGATGGGAGCGACCGCTGCCGTCGCTCTCGCGACGCGCTACGGCGCGCTGGCGCCACGCCGGGTAGTGGTGCTGGGTTCCTCGACCGAAGCTCTGACGGCGGCGGTGTCGCTGCGCGAAGCCGGCGTCGAGATCGCCGCCATCGTCGAGCAGGCGGCCGAGCCGCCGGCCCCGCCCGATCTTCTCGCCAGGCTGTGCAAGGGCGGTACGGAAATCCTGACTGGCCATGTCGTGCGCGAGGCCCTTGGCCGCGAGGGAGTCGAGGCGGCTCGCGTCAGCGCGCTCGACGCTGCTGGCCGCGCGACCGGTGCGGAGCGCGAGTTCGCCTGTGACGGTATAGTGCTCTCGGTCGGGGCGACGCCGGTCGTCGACCTGCTCGACGCACTCGGCTGCAAGGTCGCGTTCCAGGCCGAGCGCGGCGGCTATGCGCCGCTCGTCGATGCCGACCAGCGCACCAGCCTTCGCCCTGTCTTCGCGGTCGGGGACTGCGCCGGCATCTGGCCGTCGAAGTCGACCGACCGGGCGGTCGCCGAGACCGAGGGCCAGCGTGCCGTCGCTGCGATCATCCGCGATCTGGCGCTCGACGATGGTCGGGCCGTGCCCGAGGCCGTCGCGCCCGACGCCGCGACCCATGACATCGGCGCCTATCGCCTGGCCTGGGTGCGCGCCAGCGTTATCGAGGCCAAGGCCGAATTCCATGTCTGCCAATGCGAGGAGGTGACGGCGCGCGAGATCCTCGAGGTTCGTCCGCCGCGCTATCTCGACTGGCAGAACGAGCGCCGCAACGACCGCTCGCTGTCGGCGCTGCTCGGTGAGGGACCGCCCAACCCCGACCAGATCAAGCGCCTGACCCGGGCCGGCATGGGGCCCTGCCAGGGCCGCCGCTGCCGCGAGCAGGTCGCGGCGCTGCTGGCGCTGGGCGCGGCGATGCCGTTGTCGTCGATCCCGCTGGCCGGTTATCGCGCGCCGGTCCGGCCGCTGCCGCTCTCGGTCGCGAGCCAGATCCCGGAACCGCCGGAGCAGGCCGAGCACTGGGACACCTGGTTCGGCATGCACGCGCAATGGCGCCCGTTCTGGGACGTGCCGGAGTTCTACACGGTCGCGAGCAACGACGCGACCGGACCCGTGGCGAGCGAGTGAGGCGATCATGAGCGAGATCAAGGGAGCGTCCGTCGTCATCGTCGGTGGCGGCGTCACCGGCCTCAGCGCAGCCTGGTGGCTGGCGCGCGAGGGCGTCGACGTCCTCGTCATCGAGAAGGGCATGATCGGCGGGGAGGCCTCGGGCCGCAATGGCGGCGGCTGCTCGCACCATCATTCGCCGCTCTTCCTCGAGGAGCAGCGGCTCTGGCCGCAGATGGACGAACTGCTCGGCTATCCCACCGAGTTCAGCGGTAGCCGAATCCGTCTGGCATCGAGCGAACAGCAGATGGCGCTCTATGGCCGGGCCTTGTCGAATGCGAAGCGGCAGGGCTTCGAATCCGAGATCCTTGATACCAAGCAGATCAAGGAGTTCGTGCCTCTCGCCGGCGAGAACATGGTCGGCGGCTATTTCTACAAGTTCGGCGGCCACGCCAATCCGCACCGCACCCTGCAGGCCTACGCCTGGGCGATGCAGGACCATGGCGGGCGCGTGATGCAGCATTGCGCTGTTACGGGCTTCCAGATGGTGGGCGGCAAGGTGACGGGCGTCGAGACCGAGCGCGGCCTCGTGCCTTGCGACCATCTCGTCCTTGCCGCCGGCCCCCAGACCGGGCGGCTGTCGGCCATGCTCGGGCAGGAGGTGCCGGTGGCTTCCGCCCGCTGCGAGATGGTCGTGACCGAGCCCCTGCCGCTGATGCCCTATGGCGGCGTCGACGGGAACGGTCTCTACGGACGCCAGACGCTGCGCGGCAACCTCGCCTATGGCGGCGGCCCGCATGAATGGCTCGACATCGCCGGAAACGAGGCTCCGGCCAAGCCGACGACGCCGCTGATGGGCCATATCGGCCGCCGGCTGGCGGAACTGTTGCCCAAGGCGGCCCATGCCCGGATCATCCGCTCCTGGGCCGGTGTGATCGAGAACACGCCCGATGGCCGGCCGGTGATCGACCGTCTCGCCTCGCAGGAGAATGTCGTGGTGGCGACGCTGTCGAGCGTCGGCTTCGGCCTCTCGCCGGCGAGTGGCCACGCGATCCGCGACCTGGTGATCGACGGCGCTTGCTCCTTTGCCGACATCTCCTCCTTCAAGCTGTCGCGCTTCGCGAAGCTGGAGCCGAACTGGCGCGAATTGCAGGGCTGGCAGGCATTGGCCGCGGCAGAGGCGAACGCGGCTTGAACCCGGAGCCGGGCTCCGTTCCACTCTCCCGGCCACGAACCGGTCAGGCGAGCTTGGCCGTCCCCTCCATCCGCAGCCGCCCATCGGCGCCCTCGGTCCAGGTCCGGATGCTGCCATCCTCCTGCCGCCGGGCCTTCACGAGGAAAGCGGCGCCCGCGATCAACGGGCTGACGCCGCGATAATCCAGCTTGAGGGTCGAGCAACCAGCCAGCGTCGCGGCGATGTTGAGCATCAGGGTCGCCTGGATCGGGCCATGCACGACGAGCCCATCATACCCCTCCTGGCCGGTGACATAGGGCAGGTCGTAATGGATGCGGTGGCCGTTGAAGGTCAGCGCCGAGTAGCGGAACAGCAGCACCGGGCCAGCCTCGACCTCCCAAATCAGATCGGCCGGCTGGGGCTCCGCCGCTGTCGGGGCGGGCGCAGCGGCGGGAAGACCGGAGGCTTCGCGATAGACGATGTTGTGGCGCTCGCGCAGCGCCAGTCCGCGCGGCGTCGAAATCTCATGATCGACGGCGACGAAGCAGAGCGGGCCGGTACGGCCGTCCTTGGCGCTGACATCGCCGATGCGCGAGCGGCGCGTGACGAGATCGCCCTCGCGCAACGGCGCCAGCGTCTCGATCGAGCCGCCCGCCCACATCCGGCGCGGCAGAGGGACAGGCGGCAGGAACGCACCCTTGGCCGGGTGGCCATCCGCGCCGAGCGCGCTCATTGGCGCGATCGGCGGCGCGAGGCACCAGTGCAAGGCCAGCGGAGCGTCGCCGGCAGGGCAGGGGGCGAGATGTGGCGCGAACGTGGCGGCGTAGCTCGCGATCAGACGCGGCGTGACGAGGTCCGAGGCTTCCTCGGTCCTGCCGATCCAGGCTCTGAGATGGTCGATGTCCATGGTGCGCCCTTTCACTATCAGGCGCGGGGAACCCTCTCCCGTAGGGAGAGGGCAGGGTGAGGGGTCGGCCGGATGACCAGCTATCGTCGAGATTGCAGCGGTTGACTTACGGCTACCGCGTCAAACGGCCGACACCTCACCCCTGCCCCTCTCCTTATAGGAGAGGGGTTCCCGGCGCCTTTGCTTCAAACGGGTTTCAATACGATCTCGGCATGCCGAGCACATGCTCCGCCAGATAGGACAGGATCAGGTTCGTCGAGATCGGCGCGACCTGATAGAGCCGCGTCTCGCGGAACTTGCGCTCGATGTCGTACTCCTCGGCAAAGCCGAAGCCGCCATGGGTCTGCACACAAGCATTGGCGGCCTCGAAGGACGCGTCCGCCGCCAGCATCTTGGCCATGTTGGCCTCGGCGCCGGGGTTCGCGCCGGCCTCGTAGAGGCGGATCGCTTCGCGCACCATCAACTCGGCCGCGCGCATGTTGGCGTAGGCCTTGGCGATCGGGAACTGGATGCCCTGGTTCTGGCCGATCGGCCGGCCGAAGACCTGGCGCTCCTTGGCATAGGCCGCGGCTTTCTCGATGAACCATTTGGCGTCGCCGACGCATTCGGCCGCGATCAGGATGCGCTCGGCATTCATGCCTGAGAGGATGTAGCGGAAGCCCTTGCCCTCCTCGCCGACGAGGTTCTCGGCAGGAACCTTCACATTGTCGAAGAAGACCTCGGTGGTGGCGTGGTTCATCATCGTGCGGATCGGGCGGATCGTCAGCCCGGCCTGCAGCGCCTCGCGCATGTCGAGGATGAACACGGACAATCCATCCGTGCGCTTGGCGACCTGGTCGCGCGGGGTGGTGCGCGCGAGCAGAAGCATCAGGTCGGACTGGGCGGCGCGGCTGGTCCAGATCTTCTGGCCGTTGACGACGTAGTGGTCGCCCTCGCGCCGCGCGGTCGTGCGCAGTGCCGTGGTGTCGGTTCCGCTGGTCGGCTCGGTCACGCCGAATGCCTGTAGGCGCAATTCGCCGGCCGCGATGCCGGGCAGATAGCGCTGCTTCTGCTCGGGGGAGCCGTGGCGTAGCACCGTGCCCATGACATACATCTGCGCGTGGCAGGCTGCGCCGTTGCAGCCCTGGCGCTGGATCTCCTCCATGATGACGGCGGCGGCCAAGAGCGACAGGCCGGCGCCGCCGTACTCTTCCGGGATCAACGCCGAGAGGAAGCCGCTTTCGGTCAGCGCCGCGACGAACTCGGTCGGGTAGGCCATCTCGCGGTCGAGCCTGCGCCAGTATTCGCCGGGGAAACCGGCGCAGAGCTTGGCGACGGCGTCGCGGATTTCGGCATGGTCTGAAGCGTGCTGCATGAGCCTTGTCTGTCTTTTTCCGGTTTAGCGGCTGGCGCTGAATTCAGCCCGGATCGTTTCGTCATGCTGGCCGAGCCCCGGCACGGGCCGCATCCGCACCCGCTCGCCATCGACGATCGCGGGTGGGGCGAGAACCTCGACCGGGCCGGAAGGCGTCGCGACGGGCAGGGCGGTCGCGGCCGGGTGGGCGATCAGATCGCCCACATTCGAGACGGTGCCATAGGCGATCGCGTAGCGGTCAAGCGCGGCGGCGACCTCGGCGAAGGGCCGCGTCGCGAGCAGGGCCTGCACTTCGGCATCCACGACATCGCGCTGCCGCACCCGCAGCACATTGGTCGCGAAGCGCGGGTCATCGGCCAGCACGGCGCTGCCGAGAACCTCGCGCGTCAGGATCTGCCATTCGCGCTCGCTCTGGATCGAGATCAGCAGATTGCCATCGGCGGTGGCGAAGACCCCGTACGGTGCGATCGAGGGATGGGCGAGACCGAGCCGCGGCGGCTCGATGCCGCCATAGCGCCTCGTCAGATAGGGCACGTTCATCAGGTCGCCCAGCGTATCGAACAGCGAGAGCTGGATGGCCGAGCCCTGGCCGGTCCGGGCGCGTCGCAACAACGCCTCCAGGATCGCGGCATAGGCCGCCTGTCCGGTCGCGATGTCGGCGATCGAGACGCCGATGCGCGAGGGGCCGGAGGCTTCCGTGCCGGTGATGGCGGCGAGCCCCGATTCAGCCTGCACCAGCAGGTCATAGGCCTTGCGGCTGTGGTGCGGCGTGCCGGGCGCGTAGCCCGAGACGTCGCAGGTGATCAGCCTTGGGTAGCGCGCACGCAGCTCGGCTGCGCCGAGGCCCAGCCGCGTCGTGGCGCCGGGCGCGAGGTTCTGGATGAAGATGTCGGCCTTTGCGAGCATGGCCTCGACCATGGCGCGGTCGTCCGCCTGCTTGAGATCGACGCGGCAGGATTCCTTGCCCCGGTTCAGCCAGACGAAATAGGAGGACAGGCCCTTCGCATAGTCGTCATAGCCGCGCGCGAAATCGCCTTCCGCCCGTTCCAGCTTGATCACACGCGCGCCAGCATCGGCCAGCTTGCAGGTCGCGGTCGGGACCGCCACGGCCTGCTCGAGCGCAACCACCAGAATTCCCTCGAGGGCGTCAGTCATCGTTCCTGCGTTCCGTCAGCAATCGTGCCAGACGGGGCGTCGAACGAGGGGCGAAGTCAAATAGGGTTTTGCGATGAGGGGCATAGCGAAATCCTCGCTGCTCCCGCGATCTCCATAGGTAATCGCTATGGCCCTCATCGTTTTATCCTACTTGTCCTGATGGACCGCCCATGCACCCCTCTGCCTCCAGGCAGCGTGCCGCCCAAGAGCGCGCTCCAGAGGAATTTCAGGGAGAGGCACGATGGCAATGAAGGCATCCGCTGCGGTCGCATTGGCGTTGGGGGCGCTGCTGGCGCTGCCGGCGTCAGCGCAGGACAAGCCGAAGGAACTCGTGGTCGGGATCGCGACCTTCCTGTCCGGGCCGGCCTCGGTCTTCGGCGTGCCGGGCAAGAATGCGGCCGACCTGTTCTTCGAGGAGATCAACGCCAAGGGCGGCATCCTCGGCGTGCCGGTGAAGCCCGTTTATGTGGACGAGGGCGCCGGCACCAACCAGCTGATTTCCGAGTATCGCCGCGTCGTGCAGGACCAGGGCGCGCAGGTGATGTTCGGCGCGATCTCGTCGGGCTCCTGCAATGCGCTGGCTCCCGTCGCCGAAGACCTCAAGGTCGTCAACGTGATGTGGGATTGCGGCACGCAGACCATCTTCGAGGAGGGCAAGTGGAAATACTCGGTTCGTACCCAGGGTCATGCCGGCGCCGAGATGATGGCGACGCTGCTCTACCTGATGAAAACCAAGCCCGATTTCAAGACGATCGCGGTGGTCAACCAGGACTATGCTTGGGGCCGTGAATCTTGGGCGCTGCTGCAGGCCGGCCTCAAGGCGCTGAAGCCCGACGTCAAGGTCGTGGCCGAGCTCTTCCCGAAATTCGGCGCACCCGATTTCTCGACCGAGATCACCCGCCTCTCGGCGCTGCGGCCCGATGTGGTGATCTCGACCTCATGGGGCGGCGACCTCGACACCTTCGTCCAGCAGGCGGCGGCGCGCGGGCTCCTGAAGCAGTCGACCTTCGTGCTGCCGCTGGCGGAAAGCTCGATGGAGCGGCTCGGCAACGTGATGCCCGAAGGCGTCATCATCGGCTCGCGCGGCGACCACTACTTCCTGCACCCGAAATACAAGAACACGCCGGAAATGCAGGGCTTCGTGAAGAAGTACAAGGACAAGACCGGGGTCTATCCGATCTATCCGACCTTCCACATGAACCAGGCCGTAACCGGGCTGGTGAAGGCCTATGAGAAGGCGGGCGCCGCTGCGGGCGGCAAGTGGCCGACCAAGGAGCAGGTCATCGCTGCCTTCGAGGGGCTGGAGTTCAAGTCGCTGACCGGGACGATCACCATCCGCTCCGACCATCAGGGGCTCGAAGACCAGATGCTCGGCACCACCAAGCGCGTGCCGGAATTCCCCTTCGCGGTCTACGACAAGATCGCGCTCTACCCGGGCGAGCTGGTGACGACGCCGGTCGGCGAGAAGTCGCTCGACTGGTTCGCCAAGGTGAAGCCGGAACTGGTCAACGACAAGTCGATCGAGACGTTCGACTACACGAAGTAGCGCGCTGGAACCTCGGCCTAACCCCTCCTCCTTGTGGGGAGGGGAAGGGGTGGGGGGTCGCAAAGCCGGAACGATCGAAGTCTTCGTTGAGCGCTGTCGCTGCTGCCGTCGCGTCCAGTTCTTCGTCCGCTTGCCAAGCGGAGCCACCCCCACCCCTAACCCCTCCCCACAAGGGGGAGGGGAACTCGGTTGCGGACCTTTAAATGCCTCCTGAAATGCTCTTCCTCGCCGCGCTCGACGGCATCGCCTATGGCTCGCTGATCTTCCTGGTCGCGGTCGGGCTGTCGCTGATCTTCGGCGTGCTCGGCGTGCTCAACGTCGCCCATGGCTCGTTCTACGCGATCGGCGCCTATGTTGCGGCGAGCGCAGTGCTCGCGGCGGCGGGCATGGGCTTGCCGACCTGGCTCGCCTTTCCGCTGTTCCTGATCTCCGCCATTCTGGTAGGCGTCGTGGTCGGCGGTGCCGTCGAGGCACTGTTGCTGCGGCGAATCTACGGCAAGGAGGAGGTGCTGCAGCTCCTCGTCACATTCGCCGTCTTCATGATCCTGGAGGATGCGCAGAAGGTGATCTTCGGCGTGCGGCCGCTCTTCGCCAACGCGCCGATGAACTGGCTCGGCACCGTCGAGGTCTTCGGCATCTACTACACCAATTACCAGCTCATCCTGATCCCGCTGGTGGCGCTGGCCGTGCTCGTGGGTCTCAGGCTGTTCCTTCGGCGGACCTCGTTTGGCCGCGCCATCGTCGCCGTGACGCAGGACCGCGAGGCGGCGATGGCGATGGGGATCAACGCGACCAACATCTACCTCTTCACCTTCATGATCGGGGCATCGCTGGCGGCGCTTGGTGGCGCGCTCTCCTCGGCCACCACCTCGCTGACGCCCGGCATCGGCTCGGGCATGATCGTGCTGTCCTTCGCGGTCGCGGCGACGGCGGGGCTCGGGCGTATCGAAGGCGCGGCGGTCGCTGCGCTGATGATCGGGCTCGGACGCTCGGCGGCGGTCTATTTCGCGCCCGAGTTCGACGTGCTGATCCCCTATCTGATCATGGTCGCGGTGCTGCTGATCAAGCCCGAGGGGCTGTTCACCACGCTGCAGACGAGGAAGGTCTGATGTCGCGCCAGATTGTCATCGGCGCGGGCCTCTTGATCGCGCTCGTCGTCTTTCCGCTGACCTCGCCGTGGTCGACCGTCATCCTCACGGTCGCGCTCTGCGAGGGGCTGGCGGCGCTCGGCATCCTCGTGCTGCTGCGGGCCGGGCAGGTCTCCTTCGGCCACGGGCTGTTCTTCGCCTTCTCGGCCTATGTCGTCGCCTTCATGGCGGCCGCGAAATTCGGCCATGAGGTGCTGCTGCTGGTGCCGATCGCCACCGCCGCCTCCGGGCTGGTCGCGGCGCTGGTCGGGCTCTTCATCGTGCGCTACCGGGCGATCTTCTTCGGCATGCTCAACCTCGCCATCTCGATGGTGTTCTTCTCGCTGCTGGAGAAGCTGTTCTCGATCACGGGCGGCGCCGACGGCAAGCGCGTGCCTCGCCCGACGCTGGCCGGCATGACACTGGAGCGCGAGGCCTTCGAGTTCTGGATGTTCTACATCACGCTAGCGCTGGCCGTCATCGCGGCACTCGGCGTGGCGCGCTACCTCGTCTCGCCCGGCGGCAAGGCGCTGGAGGCGATCAAGTCGAACGAGACGCGGCTCGAATATCTCGGCGTCTCCAGCCGCAAGGTGCTCTATGGCGCTTATCTGCTGTCGGGCCTGCTGGCGGGGCTGGGTGGGGCGGTGATCGCGCTGGTTTCCGGCCATGTCACGCCGGAGCTGGCTTATTGGGTGCGCTCGGGCGAGTTCGTCTTCATCGCGATCCTGGGCGGGGTCGGCGGCGTCGCCGGTCCCTTCCTTGGAGCGCTGATGTTCCAGATCATCCGCGGCTATGCCGCGGTCTACGCGCCCGAGACCTGGCATGCGGTGCTCGGTGTGATGCTGCTCGTGATCATCTTCTTCGCGCCGAGCGGGCTCTACGGCCTGATCATCGGCCGCAAGCGCGCGGCTCCGCCGAGGGAGGGCGCGCGATGAGCGAGTTCATCCTAGAAGCCCGCGACCTCGAATTGCGCTTCGGCGGCGTCCAGGCCGCCAATGGTGCGAGCCTGACGGTGCGCGCCAATGAGCGCATCGCCATCATCGGCCCCAACGGCGCCGGCAAGACCACCTTCATCAACCTCTGCACCGGCTACCTGAAACCGCAATCGGGCCGGGTGATGTTCGCCGGACAGGATGTGACGGCGCTGTCGCCTCGCGCGATCACCCGGCGCGGCATCGGCCGCTCCTTCCAGATCCCGCAGCTCTTCACTGACAACACCGTGATGGAGAACCTGCTGCTGGCGCTGAGCGCGCGCGAGGGCACCTGGTCGCCCTTCCAGCGGCTCGACCGCCATCCCAAGCGCGACGAGATGGTCGCTCTGCTCGACAGTGTCGGCCTGCGCGAGACCGCCGAGCGGCCGGTCCGGGAACTGCCGGAGGGCATGCGCAAGCTGATCGACATCGCGGTCGCGCTGGCGCTCGATCCGAAGCTGATCTTCATGGACGAGCCGACCTCGGGAGTTTCCAGCCATGAGAAGTTCCAGGTCATGGACACCCTGACGCGCGCGCTCGATGCCCGCGCCACCACCGCGATCTTCGTCGAGCACGACATGGACGTCGTCGCCCGCTACGCCAGCCGCGTCGCTGTCTGGTCGGGCGGGCGGATTGCGCTGGAGGGCACGCCCGACGAGATCCTGAACCATCCGGAGGTCCGCGAGACCGTGATCGGGGTGGGAGTCTGACCATGCTGGAGATCAAGGGACTTTCAGCAGTGATCGAAGGCGTGCAGGTGCTGCGCAAGGTCGATTTCACCCTGACTGAGGGCGCGACCGTCGCCCTGATCGGCCGCAATGGCGCCGGCAAGACCAGCCTGCTGCGCGCCATCATGGGCTTCATGACCGTGACGGAGGGTACGATCGCCTTCGACGGCCGGCCGATCCTGACAATGCCGCCGCATGAGCGGCCGCGCCTCGGCATCGGTTACGCGCCCGAGGACCGCCGCCTGTTCTCGAGCTTCTCGATCGAGGAGAACATCCGCCTGCCGGCCGAGGTGATGAAGGTGCCGGCGGCCGAGATCATCAGGCGGCTCGATGCCATCTACCAGGTGCTGCCCGAGCTTGCCGATCTGCGCCACCGCGCGGCGGCGGGGCTCTCGGGCGGGCAGGGCAAGATGGCGGCGCTGGCGCGGGCGCTGATGGTCGGCACCCGCATCATCCTGCTCGACGAGCCGTTCCAGGGGCTCGCGCCGGTTCTGGCCCAGCGCTATGCGGCTGCCCTGCGTGCGCTGCGCGACAGCCATCCCGATATCGCGTTGCTCATCACCGAATCCAACCCCAGTCTGCTGCGCAGCTTCGCCGAGCGCGCCTATGCGATCGAGCGCGGCGAGGTTACGGAAGTGGCCGGCGGCCTGGCGTCGAGTTCGCTCGAGGCCGCGGGGCTGCATTAGTTCGTAGACGTGGTTCTCGAGACAGAAACCACCAGTCGTCGCATTCGGAGAATTCCTATGACCCAGCACTTCATCAACGGCCGCCATGTCGCGGGCCGCAGCGGCGAGACCATGGCCGTGCTGGCGCCCGCAACCGGCGAGGAGTTCACTCGTATCGCCTGCGGCACGGCCGAGGACATCGACGATGCGGTGAAGGCCGCGCGCGCCGCCTATGAGGGCGCCTGGGGCAAGCTGACGGCGGCTGAGCGCGGCCGGCTGATCTCCAAGCTCGGCCTCAAGGTTCTCGATCACTTCGACGAGCTCGCCCGCATCGAGGCGGAGGACACCGGCAAGCCGATGGCACAGGCCCGCGCAGACATCGATGCGACGGCGCGCTACTTCGAATTCTACGGCGGTGCGGCCGACAAGGTGCACGGCCACATCATCCCGTTCCTGAACGGCTACAACGTCAACGTCATCCACGAGCCGCATGGCGTCACCGGCCACATCCTGCCGTGGAACTATCCGGCGCAGATGTTCGGCCGTTCGCTGACGGCGGCGCTCGCCATGGGCAACGCGGTCGTGCTGAAACCGGCCGAGGAAGCCTGCCAGACGGCGCTACGCCTCGCGGTGCTGGCCTCGGAGGTCGGCTTCCCTGATGGCGCGATCAATATCGTCACTGGCCGCGGGCACGAGGCGGGGGCCGCGCTCTCGGCCCATCACGGCGTCGACTTCATGTCCTTCACCGGCTCGCCCGAGGTCGGCAAGATGGTGCAGCATGCCTGCGCCGAGCATCTGATCCCCTGCACGCTCGAACTCGGCGGCAAGTCGCCCCAGATCGTCTTCGACGACGCCGATTTCGACGCGGCGGTGCCGATCGTCTGCAAGGCGATCGTGCAGAACACCGGGCAGACCTGCTCGGCCGGCAGCCGCGTTCTGGTGCAGGAGCGCGTCTATGACGACTTCATGGGTGCGGTCGCCAAAGAGTTCACCAAGCTGCGCGCCGGCACGCCGGAGATGGATCTCGACTGTGGCCCGGTGATCAATGCCAAGCAGCGCGGGCGCGTGCAGAGTTTCATCGACAATACGCGTGAGGCCGGCATTCCGGTGATCGCCGAGGGGCAGATCGCGCAGGGCGTGCCGAATGGCGGCTTCTACGTGACGCCGACGCTGTTCGGGAAGGTGCCGCGCGGCAACCGGCTGGAGCAGGAGGAGGTGTTCGGCCCGGTGCTCGCCGCCTTCCCCTTCACCGACGAGGCCGATGCGATCAAGCTGGCCAATTCGACCGATTACGGCCTCGTCGCCGCCGTCTGGACGAAGGATGGCGGCCGCCAGCAGCGCGTCGCCAAGAAGGTCCGGGCCGGGCAGGTCTTCATCAACGGCTATGGCGCCGGCGGTGGCATCGAATTGCCCTTCGGCGGCACCGGCAAGAGCGGCCATGGCCGCGAGAAGGGCTTCGCCGCGCTGGAGGAGTTCGCCGTCACCAAGACGATCGTGCACAAGCACGGCTGATCGGATGTCATTCCGGGGCAGCGCGCAGCGCTGAACCCGGAACCCACGACTGGGTCGGACGCCTGCCGGTGTGATGACGGGCTCACCCGGTCGTGGGTTCCGGGTTCGCGCCTGCGGCGCGCCCCGGAATGACAGGGCCTTACATCATGATGACGTGGCGGATGGTGCGGCCCTCGTTCAGCGCGTCGAAGCCCTCGTTGATGCCGTCGAGCCCGCTCTGGCTGGTCATCAGCTTGTCCACCGGCAGCTTGCCGCGCAGGTAGAGCTCGACGAAGCGCGGGATGTCGCGCACCGGGATGCAGGAGCCGACATAGGAGCCCTTCAGCGTCCGCTCCTCGCCGACCAGGCGCACGGGGGAAAGCGAGAGCGTGTGGGTCGGATTGGCGAGGCCGGCCGTGGTGGTTGTGCCGCCGCGCCTTGTGATCTGGTAGGCGAGGTCGAGCGCCTTGACCGAGCCCGCCATCTCCAGCCCGTGATCGACACCACCCTTCGTCGCCGCGCGGATCGCCTCGACGACGTCGGAAGCGCCGGCATTGAAGGTGTCCGTCGCCCCCAGTTCGCGGGCGATGGCGAGCTTCTCCTCCGAGAGATCGACCGCGATGACGCGCGCGGCGCCGCAGGCGGCCGCGCCCAGCAGAGCGCTTAGGCCCACGCCGCCAAGGCCGACGACCGCAACCGTCTCGCCGGCCCGGACCTTGGCGGTGTTCACGGCAGCGCCGACGCCGGTCAGCACCGCGCAGCCGAACAGGGCCGCGATCTCATGGGGAATGTCCGCCTCGAGCTTCACCAGCGAATGGCGTGAGATCACCGCGTATTCCGCAAAGGCGGAGACGCCGACATGGTGATGGACCGGCTTTCCGCCGACCGAGAGTCGCCGCCCGCCGCCGAGCAACTCGCCGACGCCGTTGGCGGCGTTGCCGGGCTCGCACAGGGCTGGCCGCCCCTCGCTGCAGGGCGAGCAATGCCCGCAGGAGGGCACGAAGACCATGATGACTCGGTCGCCCCGCTTCAGGTCGTGAACGCCCTGGCCGGGCTCCACCACCTCGCCCGCTGCCTCGTGGCCGAGCACCATCGGAACAGGGCGTGGCCGGTTCCCGTCGATCACCGAGAGGTCGGAATGGCAGAGGCCTGCAGCCCTGACCCGGACCAGGACCTCGCCCGGCCCCGGCGGCGCGAGCTCGACCTCCTCGATCGAAAGCGGCCTACTCTTCGCAAAGGGCGCGGAAACCGGGCTGGCGTTCAGGACTGCGGCGCGGATTTTCATGCAGGCATTTCCTCGACGGGCTTCTCGGATGGGCTTCTTTTCGGATGGCTTCCTGGCGCCATCGGGCCGCAAAAGCCGTGGGCTGTCAAAGGCCGAATCGTGATCCGCCCCATGACCCCGAAGCATCCGAGCCATGGGCTACGCCGCCCATAGGATTTCCGTCTGAGCGGGATCGCCAAAACGAATTGGCCGCGAGCGTTGCGCCCCGCCAAAGATGTCAGCCTCCAGAAAAGGCGAGGAAATATCATGAGACTCAAGGGCAAGACGGCACTGATCACCGGCGCGGCACAGGGGTTCGGACTCGGCATTGCCGAAACCTTCGTGCGCGAGGGGGCGCGTATCGCCGTGCTCGACATCAACGGCGACAAGGCCAGGCAGGCGGCCGCGGCGATCGGCCATGGCGCCCTTGCCGTCGCCTGTGACGTCGCGAAGGCCAGCAGCGTCGACGAGGCAGCCAGGACGGTGATCGCGACCTTCGGAAAGCTCGACATCGTCGTGAACAATGCCGGGATCAGCCATCGCAACCAGCCGATGCTCGATGTCAGCGAAGACGAGTTCGACCGGGTCTTCGCCGTCAATGTGAAGTCGATCTACCTGATGGCGAAGGCTGTGGTGCCGCATTTCCGCGAGCATGGCGGCGGCGTCATCCTGAACATCGGCTCGACCGCGGGGCTTCGTCCGCGCCCCGGTCTGACCTGGTACAATGGCTCGAAGGGCGCGGCGAACCTGTTGTCCCAGTCGATGGCGGTGGAGCTGGCGCCGGATCGCATCCGGGTCAATGCGATTGCGCCCGTCGCTGGCGAGACCCCGCTGCTGGCGACTTTTATGGGCGAGGACACGCCCGAGAAGCGCAAGGCCTTCACAGCGACGATCCCCTGGGGGCGCTTCTCGACGCCGCAGGACATCGCCAATGCCGCGCTGTTCCTCTGTTCGGACGAGTCGGAGATGGTCAACGGCACCGTGCTCGCGGTCGATGGCGGCCGCTGCGTCTGAGGCCTCATCGCCGGCGGCATCGGTCTTCGGGACCGAGCCGCCGGCGGATCACGGCGCCAGTACGGCGGAGGGGAAGACGCGGCTGCTCCGGGTCAGTTGCCAGTAGCGGCCGCCGCCGAGCTCGCCAGAATGGCCTCGACGACTTCCTGGACCTCCAGCGCCTCGTCGAGAGTCGCCAGATGGTGCGGTTCGCCGCGCGCCAGTTTGACGACGCCTTCGAGTTGCCGCTTCAGCGCCAGCGGGCGCGCCTCTTCTTGAGGCAAGGCGCCGGGGTCGCGCTGCCAGCTCCCGTCCGGCAGACGGCGCTCGGCGATCGACCAGTCGCAGAGCCTGACCGCGCCCCGGTCGCCCTCCAGCAGCCAGATGTTGTGGTCGTCCTTTGGCGTGGTGCCGACGCCGCCGGTTAGCGAAACGGCGATGTCGCCCGCCTTCAGGCGCGCCTCGATCGCGCGCTCGGATCGGCCGGGTTCGGGGAAGGACGCCGCCGCGACGAGCCCATGCAGCGGGCCGACCAGCCGGCGGGTCAAGAACAGGAAATGCGAGACGACCTCGCGCGTGAAGCCGCCCTGCGCGGTGCGGTCGAGCCAGCCGGCGGCGTCGGCCTGCCAGGGGCGTGGCCAGGTCGCGAAGCCGACCTCGATCGTAACCTTCGCGACCGTGCCGACCTCGCCCTTCGCGACCCAGTCGCGCAGGCTGGCCACCGCCGGCGAGGAGGCGAAGGGGAAGTTGACTGCACCCCTGCCACCGGCCTGCGCGACGAAGGCACGGGCATCGGTGACGTCGACCGCCAGCGGCTTTTCGCAGAAAACGGATTTGCCAGCTGCGAGCGCTGCCCGCGCATGCGCCAGGTGCGAGGCCGGTGGCGAGGCGATGTAGACGCAGTCGCTAGCGGCGATCAGCGCGGCGGCGTCGGGCTGATGCGGCACGGCGGGCAGGGCGGCGGCGATGCGTGCCAGCGCTTGCTGGGACGGGTCCCAGATGCCGGCGACGCGGAGTATCTCCGGGGGCTGGTCGAGGATCGCACGCAGCAGCCGCTCGCCCATGATGCCCGCGCCGATGATGCCGATGGAGAGAGGGGCGGGCATGGTTTGGGCTTTCTGGAATCGCTGGCGCGGGAGGCTCCTCTCTGCCGCCATGCGCAGCCGCAGTCCAGTCGTCGGCGCGCTTTCCCTTGCCTGCGCGGAAGAACCCGGCTTTGGCATTGGGCACCCGGCGCGAAAGAGTTCGATCGGAACCGAACGAAAACGTCCGTCCCGGGTTGATGCAGACCGAAGCCCTGACGGTTGAGCATGCCTCTGTTCGAGATCCTTGTCGTCTGCGTGGCCGCCATCGCGATTGCCGGCCTGGCCGGCCTGTTGTCCTACGGCAGCCTTGCGCGACGCGCGATGGGCGCAAATTCTGCGGCGCTCCCCGTCGCGACGGACGACACACTCCTCGATCGCGAGGTCGTCGCGCTTCTGAAAGATCGGCCAGGTTCGACCGGCCTGTTGCTCTTGTCGGACAACCTCCAGGCCTTCGAGATGCGCGTCCAGCTGGCGCGCTCGGCGGAGCGCAGCCTCGACCTGCAGTACTACTACTGGCTCGGCGATCTGACGGGCAATCTGCTCGCCAGGGAGGTCGTTGTCGCAGCCGATCGCGGCGTTCGCGTCCGCCTGCTCATCGACGACATCAATACGCGCGGCAACGACTCGGACTACCTCGCGCTGGACAGCCATCCCAACATCGAAATCCGCCTGTTCAATCCCAGCCGAAATCGGGCCAACGGCATCAGGCGCGGCCTCGAACTCGCGCTTCGCGCGTTCAGGACGACGCGGCGCATGCACAACAAGGCATGGATCGCGGATGGGCGGGTGGCGATCGTCGGCGGCAGAAATGTCGGCGACGCCTATTTCGATGCGGCACGTGCCACGAATTTCCACGATATGGATCTGCTCTTCATCGGCGAAGGCCTGTCCGCCGCGCAGACCATCTTCGACGACTTCTGGAACAGCCCGGTTGCCATTCCGATCAATGCGCTGAGCCGTCCCGTCGCGCGCACGCTGCCGATCACGCGTGTCGGCCCGCGGCCACGCCGGCTCGATGCGGAGCCCTATCTGCAACGCCTCAGCAAGATAAGCCGGTCGATCGACGTTCCGGCGTTCGTCGACCAGCTGCATTGGTCCGATGACGTCGAGGTTCTCTCCGATCCTCCCGAAAAAGCCTGGGCTGTCCGCAAAAAAAGCTGGCTCGTCGCCCGGATCTACCGGGTGATCAAGAAGGCCCGTCAGGAACTCAAGATCGTCTCTCCATATTTTATCCCCGGGAAGAAGGGGGTCGATGTCCTGAGCCGCCTCACGGCCGGTGGTACGGCCGTGACGGTCCTGACGAACTCCCTCGCTGCTACCGATGTCGTGGCCGTGCATGGCGCTTACGCGTCCTATCGAAAGCCGCTGCTGCGAAACGGAGTGGAGCTGTTCGAGCTGCGGCCCGACATGATCCCCGACAAGGCATCGCTGTTCGGCTCGAAGGGGGCGAGCCTTCACACCAAGGCTTTCACGGTCGATGATCGGATCGGCTTTATCGGCTCCTTCAATTTCGACCCGCGCTCAGCCTCGCTCAACACCGAGATGGGCGTCCTGTTTTCACAGCCCGAGCTGGTCGACAGGATGAATGCGATCATTCGCAAGCAGACCGCATCGACGAGCGCCTTTCGCGTCACGCTGATCGATGATCGCCTCGCCTGGAATGCTGGCGCCGACCCGACAGGCGAGGCCACGTCCACAGAGCCGTCGGCCAACGTCGGGCGCCGCCTGGCGGCTGCGATCGTTGGCCTGCTTCCAATCGAGTCCCAACTCTAGGCGCGCTGCGAAAAATGCGGCAGGCGCTCGCTCCGCCCTGCTGCCTTCGAAGCGTGGCGAAGCCCTTGTGCGCCGGTTCATTTTCGCGCCATGCTTGCGCAAAGAGAGAACAGCAGATCATGTGCCGGCTTAGCATGGCATTTGGTGCGGCAAGCCGGATAACGCATGGTTTCTGTTGAGCTGAGAGCCGTTTCGAAAACCTGGGGCGGCGCTGCGGCGGTCGACGAGGTCAGTTTCACCGTGGAGGGCGGCAAACTCGTCGCGCTGCTGGGGCCATCGGGCTGCGGCAAGTCGACGACGCTGCGCCTGATTGCCGGACTGGAGGACACCAGCCGCGGTGCGATCATGATCGGCGGGCGCGATGTCACCCACGCCCAGCCATCGAAGCGCGGCATCGCGATGGTGTTCCAGAACTACGCGCTGTTTCCGCATTTGTCGGTCGCGGAGAACATTGCCTTCGGGCTGCAGGTGCGAAAGGTGCCACGGGCGGAGCGCGACGCGCGGCTGGCGCGGGCCGCAGATATTCTCGGGCTGGGCGGGTTGCTCGATCGCAAGCCCTCGCAGCTCTCGGGCGGCCAGCAGCAACGCGTCGCGCTCGGGCGTGCGATCGTTGCCGAGGCTCCCGTCTGCCTGATGGACGAGCCGCTTTCGAACCTGGATGCGCAGCTTCGCGTCGAGATGCGCCGCGAGATTCGGGAACTCCAGCAGCGGTTGGGGATCACCATGGTCTATGTCACGCATGACCAGGTCGAGGCGATGACCATGGCCGACCAGGTCGTGTTGATGCGCAATGGCCGGATCGAGCAGGATGCGCCGCCCGACGAGATCTACGAGAATCCGGCGAGCATCTTCGTTGCGCGCTTCGTGGGAACGCCGCCGATGAATGTCGTGCCGCTGGCAGCCATTGTGGCGTCAGGTGGTGCGGGGCAGTTGACGCCGCCGCAGGGGCTCGACCCGGACAAGCTTGCCGTCGGCATCCGCCCCGAGATGACAGAACTTGGCGACAGCGGCATCGCGGCCGATGTCGTCGCGGTGGAATATCTCGGGGCCGATACGCTGGTCGAAACCCGCATCGACGGGCATGGCTTCATCGTCCGGCGCCCGGGCAAGGTGCGGACGAAGCCGGGCGAAAAAGTCCACATCACATTGTCACAATCGGCACTGCACTGGTTCGACCAGGCGTCCGAGCGCAAAGTGGTTCGGGGTTAGGACCTGCTCACAAGGGTCGGGCGCGAGCCATCTCACAGGGGAGGAACACGGAAATGGACAGGCGTGAAGTGTTGGGCGGCGCTGCGGCGCTCGCGGGGTCTCTGGCCCTGCCGGGCCTCGCCCGCGCGCAGCAGGCGACGGAGATTTCCTTCTTCTACCCGGTTGCTGTCGGCGGGCCGATCACCAAGCTGATCGACGCCTATGCCGCCGGCTTCGAGAAGGACAACCCCTCGATCAAGGTCAAGCCGATCTATGCCGGCACTTATCAGGAGACCATCGTCAAGGCGCTGACCGCGCACAAGAGCGGTACCCCGCCGGTGCTCTCGGTGCTGCTCTCGACCGACATGTTCACACTGATCGACGAGGAGGCTGTCGTGCCCTTCGACGGCTTCATCAAGAGCGACGACGACAAGAAGTGGCTCGGCTCCTTCTTCCCCAGCTTCATGGAAAACAGCCAGACGGGCGGCAAGACCTGGGGCATTCCGTTCCAGCGCTCGACGGTGGTGCTCTACTGGAACAAGGAGCTTTTCAAGGAGGCCGGGCTTGACCCTGAGACGCCGCCGAAGAACTGGGCCGAGCAGGTCGAATTCGCGCAGAAGCTGACCAAGCGCGACGCTGCGGGCAATGTCACGCAATGGGGCATCCAGATCCCGTCCTCGGGCTTCCCCTACTGGCTGTTCCAGGGCCTCTCGACGCAGGCCGGCGCGATCCTCGCCAACGCCGCCGGCGACAAGACCGACTTCGCCAATCCGGGTGTCGTCGAGGCGCTGCAGTACTGGGTCGACCTCGCGCAGAAGCACAAGGTGCACCCGACCGGCATCGTCGAATGGGGCACCACGCCGAAGGACTTCTTCGAGAAGAAGGTCGCGATGATGTGGACCACCACCGGCAACCTGACCAATGTCCGCGCCAACGCCAAGTTCCCCTTCGGCGTCGGGCTGTTGCCGGCCGGCAAGCGCTTCGGCAGCCCGACGGGTGGCGGCAACTTCTACCTGTCCAAGAAGGCGACGCCTGCCGAACAGGAAGCTGCCGTCAAGTTCGTGCGCTGGATCACGACGCCGGAGCGGGCGGCGCAGTGGAGCATCGAAACCGGCTATGTGGCGGTGACGCCGGCCTCCTACGAGACCGAGGCGATGAAGAAATACGTCGCCGACTTCCCGCAGGCGCTGGTCGCGCGCGACCAGCTGCCCCACGCCGTGGCCGAGCTCTCGACCCATGAGAACCAGCGCGTCACCAAGGCGCTGAACGATGGTCTGCAGGCGGTTCTGACCGGTACCAAGGCGCCGCAGAGGGCGATGGAGGACGCGCAGGCCGAGGCCGAGCGCATCCTCAAGCCGTATCGCTGAGGTCAAGACGTCTTGGCCAGGATCTCTCGGCGATGAACAACCGCGCGACCGCCACGGTCCATGGCTGGCTGCTGCTGCTGCCGGCCATGGCATGCCTTGCGCTCTTCACGCATTGGCCGGCGGTCGCGAGCTTCATCGACAGTTTCTATTCGACGCCCAAGGCGCGCCGCCCGGCGCGCTTCATCGGCCTCGACAACTATGAGCAACTGCTCGCCGACCCGATCTTCTGGAAGGCGATGTCGAACAACCTCTGGTTCGCGCTCGGCACGATCCCGACCTCGATCGCGCTTGCGCTGCTGATGGCGGTCTGGGTCAACGACAGAATCGTCGGGCGCACCTGGGTGCGGATGGCCTTCTTCACGCCGACGATCCTGCCGATGATCGCGGTGGCAAATATCTGGCTGTTCTTCTTCACGCCGCAATACGGGCTGCTGGAGCAGATCATCGGCTTCTTCGGCGGGCGCAGCACAAATTGGCTCGGCTCCCAGGACACGGCGCTGTCCGCCATCACCATCGTGGCGATCTGGAAGGAAGCCGGCTTCTTCATGATCTTCTACCTCGCGGCGCTGCAGGCGCTGCCGCCGAGCCTAGGTGAGGCGGCCGCGATCGAGGGCGCCTCGCGCTGGACCTACTTCCGGCGGATCCAGTTCCCGCTGCTGATGCCGACGACGCTGTTCGTGCTGATCAACGCCGTGATCAACGCCTTCCGCATGGTCGATCATATCTTCGTCATGACGCGGGGCGGGCCGGACAACGCGACCACGCTCTTGCTGTTCTACATCTATCAGGTCGGCTTCAGCTTCTGGGACACGGCCTATGCGGCAACGCTGACCTGCGTGCTGCTGGCGCTGCTCGCGCTCGTCGCCTTCGTCCAGTACGGCATCCTCGAGCGCAGGACGCATTATCGATGAGCGCTCCCGCCGGACCGCCGCTCGCTGTCGCGACGCGCGCCGACCCCTATGCCCCCAAAGGCCTGGCGCTGACGCTGGAGTCGACCGGGGCGATCCTGCTCGCCCTGATCTGGGTCATGCCGCTGGCCTATGCCGTCTGGGCTGCGATCCACCCTGCCGAGTTCACGACGCGCTTCGTGCTGACCGCACCATTGACCCTGGACAACTTCACCCGCGCCTGGGCGGCGGCACCGTTCGCGCGCTATTTCCTGAATACCTTCGTGCTGGTAACGATGATTCTCGCCTGCCAGCTCGTGCTGGGCACGCTCGCGGCCTACGCCCTGGCGCGCCAGGATTTCTGGGGCCGCGATGTCGCCTTCGCGCTGATCCTGGCGCAGTTGATGATCATGCCGGATGCGCTGATCGTCGAGAACTATCGCACGCTCGCTCGGGTCAATCTGGTCGACACGATCACTGCGATCGCGCTGCCCTATATCGCCTCGGCCTTCGGCATCTTCCTGCTGCGCCAGACCTTCAAGACCGTGCCCAAGGAACTCGACGATGCCGCCCGCGTCGAGGGCGCCAGCCCGTTGCAGGTCTTGATGAAGGTCTATGTCCCGCTCGCGAAGCCGACCTACATCGCCTATGGGCTGGTTTCGGTCAGCTACCACTGGAACAACTTTCTGTGGCCGCTGCTCGTGACGAACTCGGTCGAATCCCGGCCGCTGACCGTCGGCCTCCAGGTCTTCTCGTCGAGCGACCAGGGCATCGACTGGGCCGTGATCTGCGCCGCGACGCTGATGACCTCGGCGCCGCTGCTCGTCGGCTTCCTGCTGTTCCAGCGCCAGTTCGTGCAGAGTTTTATGCGCGCCGGGATCAAGTGAGCAGGGCGGCCGTACCGATGAAGCTGATCTGATGAAATTGATCACCTGGAACATCCAGTGGGCGCGGGGGACGGACAACGTCGTCGATCCGCGCCGGATCATCGCGCATGCCCGCGCAATGGCCGATTTCGACGTGCTCTGCCTGCAAGAGGTCGCGGCCAATTTCCCCGATCTCGACGGCAACGACGCCACCGACCAGTTCGCGCTGTTCGCGGAGCTGCTGCCTGGCTTCACCGCGATCGAGGGCATCGGCGTCGATGTCGATGACGGCGGGGGTGGGCGCAAGCGCTTCGGCAACCTGATCCTCAGCCGCTATCGCGTGGCGCAGGCGCTGCGTCATCTCCTGCCCTGGGAGGCGGCCGCGACGCGCAACATGCCGCGCGTGCTGGTCGAGGCGGTTGCCGAGACCCCGCTGGGGCCGGTCCGCCTGATGACGACGCACCTGGAATACTCCTCGCCTGTGCTGCGCGCGGCCCAGGTCGAGGGCATCCGCGAGGCGCATCGTATGGCGGCCGCCCGCGTGCGAACGCCGCGTGCAGCCGGCCCGCACACTTATGCGCCGACGCCGAACACGGCGAGCGCGATCCTGACCGGCGATTTCAACATGCGCCCGGACGATCCGTCGCTGGCTCGCCTGATGGCGCCCTTCACTGATGAGACGCCGCCGCTGCTCGATCTCTGGCCGGTGCTGATGGGAGCGACGCCGCCTCCGCCGACCGCCTTCATCGTCGACCAGACCTATGGGCCGCCCGGCTGTCTCGACTATGTGCTGGCGACGCCCGATCTGGCCGCTCGCGCCCGCAGCATGGTCTGCGATGTCGAGACGCGTGCCTCCGACCATCAGCCGATCCTGGTCGAATTCGATGTCGGCTGAGCGCGGGCGCACGACCGTACGATGATCTTCACGCGACAGGACCATGACCGGCTCGCAGGCATTCTCGCCGAGGCCGCGCGCCGCGAGGTGATGCCGCGTTTCCGCAGGCTGGCGCAGGGGGATGTCCGCGAGAAGGCCGCGCCCGGCGATCTCGTCACGGAAGCCGACGAGGCCGCCGAACGCTTCATCTGCGCCGAGCTGGAGCGGGCGTTTCCCGGTGCGGTCCTGGTTGGCGAGGAGGCGACGACGCGCGATCCGACGCTGCTCGACAGATTGGCGGATGCCGACCTCGCCTTCGTGATCGATCCGATCGACGGCACGCTGAACTACGCATCCGACCTGCCGCTCTTTGCGGTGATGGCAGCTGCCATCGTCAGGGGAGAGACGGTGGCGGCCGTGATCCATGACCCCGTTGTCGACGACAGCGCACTCGCCCTGCGTGGCGAAGGCTCCTGGCTGCGAGGGCGCGGCGGCGAGGTTCGCGACCTGCGCGTCGGCAAAGCGGCGGCGCCGTCGGCCATGAGCGGCATGGTGAGCTGGCAGTACTTTCCCGAGCCACTGCGCCAGGCGATACCCGGACGGTTCCCGGCCTTCGCCAATGTCTCGTCGCTGCGCTGCTGCGGGCAGGAATACCGGCTCGCTGCCGGAGGGCATTGCGATTTCCTGTTCTACGGCGTCCTGAATCCCTGGGACCATGCGTCGGGCGCCCTGCTTTTCAGCGAGGCCGGCGGGCATGCCCGCATGCTCGACGGCAGCGCCTATCGCACGGGGCGGCCCTCCACCGGCTTGCTCTGCGCGCCTGACGCCGAGAGCTGGCGGCAGATCAGGGCCATCCTGGCCCCCTGATCGGTTCACAGGCCGCGGCGCTGCCGCAGATATCCGGGATGTCCGCTTCGGATTCCGCCCCGAAGAATCGAGGTCATCCTGCCGGCTGATCTCGGCTTCGACCCCGTCGAACGCCGGCCGAGGCAAGCGCTCTAGAATGCGGAACTCGGACGGAGGGGACTTGCGCTCGAGGACATGGCGTTTGCTGGGTAGGTCGATAACAATCACGGTCGGATCGGAGGTGCGCTGGTTCCAGGCCCTCGTGAGGATGTGACGGAAAGCTCAGCGCGTCGTTGGGTGCTTACAACGAGAAGTGGTTGCAAGAACCGCTAACCATGACGTTTCGGCGGCGCTTCAGCTGCTGTTTTTGCGCTAGCTGGTCGCCAAGCTATTGGCTGATAGTTCCACCTCTCGTCACCCGGCGACGGTGTGAGGATCGGTGGGGCGGGGTGTCTAGCCAGATGTCGGATCGCAGTGGGGCCAATCGCCGTGAATGACACAGGTGACGGGCGGCAGACGATCTTGTCGGGCGTGGGCGGGGCTGCGGCACGCATGGTCGACACCGCCTATGAGGTCTATTCGTTCTCGGCATGCAGTGACGCAACCGAACCGGCCTGGGCTTATCTTGCCGCCAGGCGATTGATGCAGCAGCCGGTCAACACTGCGATCACGGCCGTGCTCGCCGAAATCGGCGAGCTCGCCGGAGCCGACCGGGCTTGGATGTTCGAGTACGACGCCGAACTGCTGCGCTTCCGCAACACCCATGAATGGAGCCGGCAGGGCGTCTCCTCCTTCGTCGAGGACCTGCAGAACACGCCGGTGACGATGATTGCCTGGCTGCATCAGTTCCTGGTCGCAGGCGACGCGGTGATGATCAACCGGGTCGCCGAGCTGCCGCGTCCGGCCCGGACGCTGCAGGTCGAGATGCTCCGCCAGAGCGACAAGAGCGTCCTCAGCGTACCGGTCTGCCATGGGGGGCAGCTGCGCGCCTGCATCGGCTTCGACGCGACCACTGCGGTCCGGCGCTGGTCGCCGGCCGCCATCAAGGCGATGTTCCAGTGTGCCGAGCTGGTGGCATTGGCGCGCTATGGACCCAATAGCGACGCCCCGATGCTCACGCGCAACCCGGTCGCGTTCGCGCCTCTGCTCTATCTGCGTCGACAGGGGCGAACCGTCGGGGTCGAGCCACAGGCGATCATCGGCGTGCGTTCGGCGCGCGACTATGCGCAAATCTGGCTGAAGGATGGCTCGGTGGTGCTGGATCTGCGCCCGCTCGCCATCTGGACGGGGCTGCTGCCGACGGCCTCCTTCCTGCGCATCCACCGAACCGCCATCATCAATCTCCATCATGTCAGCGGGCTCGACCGGCGCGCCGGGGATCGCTGGGAGATTGCGCTCGACCAGGTTGCCGGTGCCTGGCCGGTCTCGCGCCCCTATCGGCAGGAATTGCGCAAGCGCCTCGGAATCTGAGTGCGCCTCCAGCCTGATTCGGTGGCTGCCGCCTAACCCTGCAATTTACTGATTTCTCACGATGAATCCGGTTGCCCGTGTCATTCGTCGAACCGGCATGTCGATTGGTCGAGTTGCACTTGCGCTTTCGCAACCCTGCCGGCTGCTGTTCAGACCGATTGACGAACGCCCGAGCAGCCGTGCCGCACCATCTTGCCGCAATCGAGCCGAGCCCGATCCGCGCCTGCGCGCGCAAGACGGTCCGGCGTCTGCTTCGCGCCTGCCTCGCGCTCGTCCTGCTTGCCGGTGGGCAGCAGCGGGCCCTGGCCACGGACCCTGCCTTGCTCGATGCCGCGTCGATGGCCGGCGTCGCGATGTTCCTGAACTCTCGTGCTCCCGGCGTGATCCTCGCGGTCGTCCGTGGCGAGGACAGTTTCATCGCCGGCTATGGTGAGACCGCGCCGGGCAGCGGCAAGGAGCCGGACGGCCGATCGCTCGTCCGCGTCGGCTCGGTCTCGAAGGTGTTTGCGACCGATCTGCTCGCCGGCATGGCTGCGGCCGGGCAGCTTTCGCTCGATGACCCTCTCGCCCGCTATGCCCCGCCCGGCAAGGCGCCCCAGGCCTTCGACGACCGGCCGATCACCTTGCTCGACCTCGCGACCCATTCGGCCGGGTTGCCGCGCGAGATGCCCGATCCGGCGACGCCACCTGACGAGAAGAACCCGTTCGCAGCCTACAAGGCTCCCTACTATTGGGACTGGATCGCCAGCCATCGCCCCGCCTACCGGCCCGGTTCCACGGCGATCTACTCGAACTTCGGATTCGGCCTTCTCGGCGAAGCGCTCGCCAGGGCCGGCGGTAAGCCCTTCGCGGAGTTGGTGCGTGAGCGCATCGCTGCACCGCTCGGCATGGCGGACACGGTCCTGCAGCTGTCCGAGGCGCAAAAGCCGCGGCTGATGACCGGGCTCAATCCCTTCGGCAAGTCCGATCCCAACTGGGAGGCCAGCGAGGTGATGCAGGCCAGCGCCGGCATCTACACCACCGCCGACGACATGGTGCGGTGGATGCGCTGGCACCTCGCCGACGATCCGGCAGGACGGTCGGCGCGCGCGTTCGCACATGCGCTCTGGCGGCCGCATGACGGGCTCTCCCGCCTGGTCGGCGTCGAGGCCACGGATTCGGAAGGCATGGGGCTGGGCTGGATCGTCAGCCGGCCGAAAGACCGGGTGCCGCTCCTGCTCGGCAAGAGCGGCGGCATCGGCGGCTTCATGAGCTATGTCGTGCTCTCGCCCAATCGCAAGCTCGGCATCTTCGTCGTCGCGAGCAAGGTCGACTTCGCCATGTTCGAGGGGCTGCGGACCGCCGTGCGCGAACTCGCGGCGGAGCTGGCGCCGGCGCGATAAGGATCCGAGAGCGTGAAGGCGCGGCGTCGAAACGAGAGCAGAAATATCCGCCGGAGTTGGCCAAACGGGCAGCTACCGGCAGTGCCGGCCGTCTTTCCAAGGGCGCTGGCGATCCTCACGGGAGCTCTTCAACTGACGAGCGCGCCGCTGGCGCAGGCGCAGGTTCCGTGGGCCCGTCCCGGCGGAGGTGGGACGGGCGGCTACCATAGCTGGAGCCCCCCGGTACAAGGCGGAGTAGGGAGTGACAGCGTGCCCCGGTCTGGCGGCGGCGGCGGCGGCGGTGGCGGCAACAACGCTACCGGTGCCATCGGTGGCGTCGGCGGGACCGGCGGAAGCGGCAAGAACGCTCACGGCGGCGGCCTTGGAGGAGGCCACGGGTCACCTGGCTCTATCCAGCAAGACGGCCAGCCGCCATCGACGCTGAGTGGCAGTGTCGCAGGTTCGACAGGAGGCGGTGGCGGAACCGGACAAAAGGGCGAGGACGGCAACCCTGTCTGGTACGCAGACGGTCATGACGGCGGCAGCGGCGGCGGCGGCGGCGGTGGCGGGCACGGCGCGCTGGTATCCGGTGGTACCATCGTCGCGACCGATGCCCACGTCGCCGGCGGCAAGGGGGGCGATGGTGGAGCAGGCGGAGCCGGCGGCAAAGGCTCGGTCGATGCTGAAGGCGGGAATACCTTCCGCGGCATTCCGGGCGGCGGCGGCGGCGGCGGCGCTGGCGGGGGCGGCGGCGCAGGCATCTCCATCAGTACCGGAAATGGCACGCTTCTCCTGATGCAAGGCGCGCAGGTGCGCGGCGGAGATGGCGGTAACGGCGGCAACGGTGGGCGCGCCGGCGATATGGCTAACGCCGGTAAGCTCCCCGACGCGATGAATCAAACGAGCGGTGGCGGCGGCGGCGGCGGCGGCGGCGCTGGTGTCCAGTCCGGCGGAACCGTCACCTTGTCCGACGGCGTGGCGATCCGTGGTGGCAATGGCGGCCGCGGCGGCAATGGCGGCGCTGCAGGCAACTACACAAGTCAGCTCGGTTACGGTCCAGGCAGCGGTGGCTTCGGTGGCTACGGGGTGTTCGACAGTAGCGTCGTTGCCGCTCCGAACACGACCATCACCGGGGGCGCCGGCGGAGCCGGCGGCGACAGCGTCGTCAATATGGGCGCCGGTGCCTCCGCCCCGAACAACGGTGCTGCTGGCGGGTTTGGTGGCATCGGTTTCGCGGGCAGGAGCCTGGACAATGCCGGCCGCATCTCCGGCGGTCCGGGCGGGTCAGGCGGCAACGCGTTCGACATACCGGTCGATGGCTTCAACGGCCTTCATTCCGGCGTTCAGGGAATCCCGGGCGCTTATGGTGGGCCGGGCGGGGATGGCGGGGCAGGTGCCCGGCTGGGCAACGCACCCGCCGTCAACAGGAGCAGCGGCTCCTTCGCCGGTGGCAACGGCGGGATGGGCGGTGCCGGCGGCCGCGGTGGCCGGGGCGGTCAAAATGACAACGGTGCCGGAAGCGGTGGCCGAGGCGGTCAAGGTGGTCTGGGCGGAAATGCTGGAAAAGGCGGCGCCGGGCTGGACCTGCAAGGTCTCTCGTTCACCAATCAAGGCGCGGTCACCGGCGGCGACGGCGGGGTGGGCGGCAGCGGCGACCTCGGTGGCATGGGCGGCGCTGAGGGCTTTCCTCACAAGCACAACACCCATGCCGGCAATGGCGGCAACGGCGGCAACGGCGGTTTGGGGGGCGACGGGGGCGCCGGTGTCGCGCTTTCTGGCGCCCCTAATCCGACCTTTCAGAACGATGCTCAAGGTATCATCAGGGGTGGAGATGGCGGGGCAGGAGGCGGAGGAGGCTTCGGTGGCGGCGTTT